>Ga0256404_1012857_pt1 | contig 10766 bp, 9 predicted proteins | sample RumenRJG_01DNA_FD_185990 | JGI IMG/M metagenome (GOLD analysis project Ga0256404, IMG submission 185990) | Bovine rumen microbial communities from Lethbridge, Alberta, Canada - RJG_01 | ecosystem: Host-associated > Mammals > Digestive system > Stomach > Rumen | place: Canada: Alberta | collected...
AAAAAAGAGCAATACGAAAACATGCTCCTATTTCCTGCATACCACAAAAAGATTGCTGCATTGATTCAGAACGCCGACTATATTTTAGGTCATACTATAGAAGCTGATGTTCATGCACTTAATTGTGAACTTCAAAGATATAATCTTCCCTGCCTAGACTTTGATTTCTATGACATAAAAGAAATGTACAAAGCTTATAACGATACAAAGAAAGCAGTTTCTGTCGAGAACATTCTTTCTGAATTGGGTATCAAAGGTGACGAAAATAAGCATGATGCCGAATCAGATGCCTTCAATACAATGCTTGAACTTAAAACAATTCTTGAAAAATTGGAGTTCAAACTTGAAGAGATGATAGAAGCTTGTCCTGGTGCAAAAGATAGAACAGAAAACTTCTTGATCGATTCTAGGGTTAGAGCTGAACAAGCTAGAGCAGAAAGACAAAAAGCTATGCTTGAAGGCGATTATTCTGATGGAAGTAATGACATGCTCTCTATGAGAAGAAGATGCAACAAAAAGACTTTTGTTCAATTTCTAGATAACGTTCAAGTAACCGCTGAAGGTAGTGGAAAGTGCAAAGATAAAAAGATCTCTATCAGCATCAACTATGAATGTAAGCATTTCAAAGAAATGATGAACCTTGTCCAGATTATTAAAAATGAAGGTGGAGAATATGTCCTCAAAGGAAGCGAAGCTGACATCTTTGTCACTTACGAAAGCTTCCACGAGGATGGCACGCCTTGGACATGTAATAGAGAAAAATACGTCGATATAGCATTGGCGGAAGGCAAAGAAATAGAAAAAATTTCTTTCAATGAATTCTTGACGATGCTTGGAATGACAAATGAAGAGCTTGAAAGTCTTCCTCTTCCTCCAATTGATTGTATTTTTAGAGAAGACGCAATTATTAAAGACAAAAAATTTAAAAGAAAATAACTTAACGATAGAATAAAATAGTTTTAGGAGTCTAATTATGAGTTATGAGATAAGGCCACTAGATATTACGAAAGTCAAATGTGACGCCATTGTAAATTCTTTAGGTGTGAGAGAAAGCGTTAAAGTATATGGTTCTATTTGTAGAAGCATTGTGAACGCAGCGCATTCATCTGAATTGAAAGCAGAAATTGATTCTCACTCTGAGGATGCTAATCCTGGAAAGATTTATATAACCAAAGGGTATAATTTGCCTGCTAAAAATATTATTCATATTGTCACTCCATATTTCTCAAAAGATGATCAAATGTTCGCTTTGGAGTTTGTTTACAAACTCGCATTAATGACAGCTTATAAAAAAAGCTGGAAACATATTGCTATTCCTATTATTGGAACGGGTGCCAACGGTTATCCGCATGCTTATGTATTAAAGATGTTAACCGCGTTAGTAGAGGCGTTCTCTGATACATATCCGTCTATGAAAGTAACAGTGTGTATGCCTGTGATTAGCCCTGAAGATTATGAGCAGAAGTTTGATGAAAAAGAATTAGACAAGTCCATTAAAGAGTACTTTAAGAATAACTCCAAATTACACATTAGAGATTTTGAGTATGACGAGTATTCTTTTGAAAGACTCGATTATCAGGATATTGATTTCTTATTAGATTATTCAGATAAAGAGATAAAAGAAATTCAATATTTAGACGAAAACAGAAGATATTTGCACGCTGATTACATGGTCAGCGGTGCTCCAACCAAGCAGAAACCTTTCTTAGACGAAAAGGAAGTCTTGTTAGAAAGTGGTAAGCGACCTGTAAAATTCGATATGAACAGTATTGGTTTATTCTCTGTTACAAGTTACATCGATACTTACATTGATACTAGATTTCCAACTGATGCTGAAAGAAAAATAGTTAGAAGACACGTCGCGACAGTTGTTGGTGGCGAAGAAAACAAAACATCATTAAAAGCCAAGCACAATTCTGAAGACAGAAGAACGACAATTACTCTCCCTGTATTGATGAGATATGTTTTAGCGCTTCATATGACAAAGCAGGAAGCTGATGATTTATTACTTTTCTGTGGGAAAGTTTTTTCTCCTGTAGGAAAAGCTGATCGTGTTTATCAAAACATTATTAAACTTAAAGAATATGATATTCACGAAGTGAATGGTCTTTGCTTAAAAGAAAAAGTAGATATTATCTTCTCTTATGATGAAGCTAAATAATTAAAATAAAATACTGCCAGCCCGGACCTAAAAAGTTCGGGCTTTTTTGTTGTCTAATATTGGTGTCCAAAGAAACAGCAAAAAAATACTGCTAGCCAGGACCTAACGTTATCAAAAGACTTAAAAGATAATGTAGATGCAACAAATGAGAGAGGCGCTCAAATCAATGTCATATTTGTTCTCCTTTCTACCCTTACCTTTCACTGGGCGCCTCTCGTTTCCAAATAAAGAGAACAAAGAATAGGAGTAATTCATGAGCAAGATTAGAGAAGTAGGTGTTGACCTAGCAAAAGAAAAGAAATATTCAGAAGCAATGTATTTATTAGAAAAAGCAGCGGCCAAAGGCGATGTTGGGGCCGTTAATGACATAGGAGTTATTCATGAAAGAAAAGGCAACTATGACAAAGCAATGGAGTTTTATCAACTTGCGGCATTATTTGGTTCAGAAGTGGCAATACACAACGCCGGCAATTTATATGAAACCGGCAAAGGTGTCGATACCAATTATGCGCTTGCGATGATTCTCTATAGAAGATCAGCAAAACAAAATTATCCACATGCCTTTTATAAAATTGCAACTTTCTATCAATATGGAAAGTCTGTTAAAAAAGATGAAAAGAAAGCATTTGAATGGGCCATGAAAGGCGTACATCTTGAACTAAAAACAAAAGAAGAATCCGCTTGCTTAGTAACCGTTGGATATTATTACGAAATGGGAATAGGAGTGAAGAAGAATTATAACAAAGCATTAAAGTACTATTCGTTAGCAGCAGAGCGTGGTAGTGCGGTTGGCAAATTCGATGCAGCATTAATCCATTTATATAAAAAGAATAGTAAGAAACATACAAGAATAGGTTTCGATCTTCTTGTCGAATCCAGTAAGCAGAATTATCCGGATGCATTTGCCGAATTAGCGATTTTATATCAAGAAGGAAAAAAGATCGGAAAAGATGCGGAAATAGCAGATTATTGGTTAACAAAAGGATTAAAGCACAAAAGTTGGAGAGCACTTCTAGTTTATTCAGATATGTGCCTAAGTGGCGACAACATCGATGGTGAAAAGAAGCCTGAAGCTGCAACTCACGCATTAGCAATATTCCTTACAGAATCCGGTGAATACCAAGAAGATTATCAAGATCAATATAACGATATTAAAAATGCATATAAGGATGAAATTAACTGGGATGATTTAGAAAAAAATCCTGAATTATTCATAGAAAGTAATAAGGAAAAATGTCTCGCATAAAATACTGCGACCCAGGACCTAAATTAATTAAAAAACTGATTGCATAATAGAAGCATCAAAACAAAGCAACGCATTTGCAGAAAGGACATTAACCATATGAAAAAATGCAACACCGAGCTTATGAAAGAGCTCAAAGCCGTACAAGCTGACTTAGCGGAACTTATCGCTGATGCCAGCAACAAAAACACCGTTAGTTATTACGAAGGTGAAGAAGAAGTTGAAAGAGACTTCGACTATAAAGAGTTCGTTAATAAAATGACTGAACTCCGTGAGCAAGAAAGACATATTAAAACCTTACTTGCTTATAGCAACGCAACCACAAAGTTAGTTGGTATGGAAGAACTAACGATTGGTGAAGGTTTGCTTAAATTAGCACAACTTAACAACCAACTCCGTACCATCGCGGGTTACAAGACTCGTAAACAAGTGGTTAAGAATGTTAAACACGCGACATTCGAAGGCGACAAAGACCGTGTATATGTTACAGAACATTTATACGATCCAGCTCAAGTTGATGCGGACATCAAATCCCTTCAACGTGAGATTAGCCAACTACAAGTGGCTATAGACCGCACAAACTTAACTAACATGATTGAGTGTTAGTTGAGTCATGCGGACTCTATATACCGGTCGGCAACTGTGTAATACATAGTAAGTGACTTGGTGGAATGGTGGAGATGCTCGCATCAAAGCCATTCCTTCCGGAGGATCTTAAAAATATATTTCATAGATGCTTTGTGTGACCAAGACAATCGACAGTTTATGTTTATGGCTGTTCCAGTTATGTGAGTTATGGTGTTATATGCCTTATTCGTTCTGGGATTATTAGCACTTAGAAATAAGTAAACAATCGGTTGCCGATAAAACTTACGGGTAGCGAAGTTACGGTTATAGCTATCCACCCCAAAAGGAGGGATCGAAAAGATGATTGATAATGACTTTAGAAACTTATTTGTCTCGGACGATGACGTCGATTATGACGAGTACGATGAATATTACGATGAAGATTCAATTGATGGATTAGGATTCAGCATAAGAACAAATAACTGTTTAAGAAGAGCGGGCATAACAACCATTAGTCAACTTAAGCAAATGACAGTTGTTGATTTGAAAAAGGTTAGAAACCTTGGTTCCAGATCACTTCAAGAAATTATGCAGAAAGTAGAGTTGTTTGGCGCCGATAATCGAACCCCTCAAGACGTATGGTTACCGTCTAAATTCGGAATTAAATAGAGAAAAAGGCAAAAAACATGACAAAAGAAGAAATTAAAAAAGTTGCCGAAGAAATGATTGAGGCACAATGTGATGAATCTGGTTGCGTCAGAGAAGAAGTGTTGGAAGTTTCAACATTCTGCTTCTTAGAAAAATACATACGCGATGAGATCACAAAGGAAGACTTAGTTGAATTAAGTACCTATCTTGAAACTCCACTCAACATGGAAGAAGTGGACAAACTGAAAGAAAAAAGAAAAAAACAAGCGGCCTATCGCTTAAACCATAAGGCCAAAAAATTAATTGAAAGAAAGAAAAAGAAATTTGAAGGCCAAAGGTTCAAAAATAATGGGCTAAATATAGCAATTGGAATGGCTATTTTTGATGAAGTTGTCGCTGGAAAGATCAGCGAAGAATTATGGTTGAAGTCTTGCGAACTTTTAGGATTAAGAGATAAAGACTTTGAATTAAAAAAATGTAAGAAAGGAAACTAATAATATGTTAAAAATCAAATGTCCAAAATGTAATGAAGAAATTGAATTAGGCAAAGACCAATATAATGCTTTGCTTAACGACATTGAAAAAGAAGAACTCGATAAGAGAGTTAAAGAAAGAGTAGATGCAATCGAAAAGACTTATAAGGCTCAATATGAGCTCGAAGCCAACAAGATGAAAACAGCTCAAGATAATTTAATCAATGAATTGAACTCGCAAATTAAATTATTAAAAGAAAAACTTAATAATACCGATAAAGATATTGCGTTGGCAGTAAATAAAGCTATTGAAACTCTTAAAGGTGATCTAGCCGCTAAAGAGTTAGAAGTAGCAAAACTAAAAGGTGATGTTAATAGTCTCATGAAAGATTCTGATATCTCTGTCCAAAAGTTAAAAGAACAATACGAATTTGAGCTTAAGGCCAAAGATGAAGAAATTAAACATTGGAAAGAATTCCGTATGGGAGACTCAACAAAAGATCTCGGCGAATCATTAGAACAATATTGCCATGATGCTTTTGATGAAGTTAGAGCAGTAGCTTATCCTGAGGCTTACTTCGAAAAAGACAATGACGTCGATGAAGAAGGCAAAGGCGACTTTATCTTCAGAGATTTCCAAGATGGAATTGAAACCGTAAGTATCATGTTTGAAATGAAGAATCAAAAAGATACTACAAAGACAAAACACAAGAACGAAGATTTCTTCAGCAAATTGGACAAGAACAGAACATCTAAAGGATGCGAGTATGCAGTTCTTGTTTCTACACTTGAAGAAGATAGTAAGTTATACAACAACGGGATCGTTGATGTGTCTCACAGATATCCAAAAATGTTTGTTATTAGACCACAATTCTTCTTAACGATCATTGGTTTAATTAGAACGATGGCCAAAAATACATTTGCTTACAAAAAGCAAGTGGTGGAATATCAAAGAGAAAATCTTGATATTACCAACTTTGAAGCAGCTGTTAGATCTATTGCAGAAAAGATCAACAATGACTATGAAAAGGCAGGCGCTATTTATAGCGAAGTCGACAAAATGTGCGATGACATTGTTAAAAAAGTCGAAGATTTCAGAAAGAACTTTAAAACAGCAGCTGGTTGGATTGAAAAGGCTAGAAATCAACTTCCAAATTTAGAAGTCAGAAAACTAACTCGTGGCAATTCAACGATGAAAGAAAAGTTTGCAGAATTAGAAGCTGAAAAGAAAGAATAAATACTGCGACCTAGGACCTTATTTAGTTAGCAATCATATTGCATAATGAAATCATCAAGAGGGCACCAATCATAATTTACCTCCTTTCTATCTATCTCACCTTTAACTTTCAAAGGTGCCCTCTCTGATTTAGATAGAAAAGAGAGAAAGAGGCACAATATGCTAGGAGCAATTATCGGCGATGTAGCCGGAAGTAAATATGAATTTAGCAACATAAGAACTGATAAGTTTGAATTATTATCAAAAGGATGCGGTTTTACCGATGACACGGTTTGTACTATTGCTAATATGGATTGGCTCTTACACGGAGATAAAAACGATCCATTATCTGCAACCAAATATTTAAGAAAATGGACAAGAAAGTATCCGTACGCTGGATATGGTGGAAGATTCTTCCAATGGGTTCATTCAGAAAATCCTAGGCCATATGGTAGTTATGGCAATGGCTCTGCTATGAGAATCTCTCCTGTCGCTTGGGTTGCTGACGATTTAAATGAATTAAAAAAACTATCAGATACATTTACAGGAATTACACACAATCATCCCGAAGGCTTAAAAGGAGCTTTAACTATCGCAACATGCATCTATTTGGCGATTCATGGTAGTTCAAAGCAAGAAATCAAAGAGTATGCAATTAAACAATACCCAGAAATTAATGAACTCAGTCTTAATGATTTAAGAAAAAATTATAGATTCGATGAAACGTGTCAAGGAAGTGTTCCGCAAGCAATCTATTGCTTCTTGAACAGCAACGATTATGAAGATTGCATTAAAACAACCATCAGCATTGGCGGTGATTGCGATACAACATCTGCGATGAGCGGTGGCATTGCAGAAGCATTCTACGGATTACCGGATAGTTTAAAAGCCAAAGCAAGAGACTTTCTTAATCCGGAGATGCTTGAAATAGTAGATAAATTCTATTCAACATTCGTAGTTAAACAATAAAAGAAAGAAGGAATTAACAATGGAAAAAACAGTCAGAGTAACGGGGACAGGAAAGGTCTCAATTAAACCAAACATTACAATAATCAATTTAGAATTCAGCAACGTTCTTCCAACATACGAAGATGCGCTGAAAGCTTCAGCATTAGATGTGTCCACAGTTAAAGACGCAATTGCGAAAGCGGGAATTGATCGAGAAACTCTTAAAACAACTAATTTTAGCGTTGATGCTCATTATGAATCATATAGAGATGAAAAAGGAAACTATAAATCTAAATTCGATGGTTATGAGTATCACCAATCATTAAGATTCAAGTTTGACATCGATAATAAGATGTTAGGCAGGGTTTTATACCAACTTAGCACAATTAATGTTGAGCCAAGATTTAGAATTGGGTATGGTGTTAAAAATGCAGAAGATGCCAAAAATGAATTATTAGGCAATGCTATATCTGATGCAAAGAAGAAAGCAGAGATTATTTCTAAAGCTGCTGGAGTAGAACTTGGTGAAATATTGGATATAAATTACAGTTGGCTCGATATTGAGTTCAACTCAAGATCATATGATCTTCAACCAGAAGTAATGATGTGCAAATCAATGCCTGAAGAAGGATTTGATATTGACATTGAGCCTGATGACATCGAAAAAAGCGATAACGTTACATTGGTTTTCAAAATTAAATAAAAATACTGCCACCCAGGACCGTTACTTTATTTCGACACTAGATTATTATTTGAGTGTATTTAGGAGGAAAACAACATGACAAAAAAAGAGTTCGATACAATGGTGAAACAAATGCACCAACAAGGATTGGATGACGATATGATTATGAAAATTCTTTATGAAACGTTCGCAACTAATAAATGTAGCCTTGAAGACTATGAATTAATGGTTAACTGGCTTGGATACGAATTAACTGAAGATTTTTATAAAGCACACAACATTAAAAAATAACAAAAAACAAACGCTATATTATAAAATTAAAAAAGAGGACCTTCATATGATTAATATTAAAGACTACTATTCGAATAATTCTATTAAGCTGGCAAGACAGTTATTTGTCCCTAAGAGATATTTAGCAGCTTTTGTCTCTCTCCATAGTGGGGAAAAAGCATCAAGCATATTTAAATATGTCAAAGATGTTTTTGGCACAAACGCAGGCTATAGAGAATCATATGATAATTTTATTGATGAAACGTTTGAGTTAGCTCCTCTTAACAAAATCGTTTCTATTAAAAAACCTGAATATCAAAATATGGTCCTTTCAAGTGAATATCCCTTCACAGATTCATTAAGAAATGGATTAAGAATCGTCAGAGATATTCTTGGTCTTGAGAATTTGAATGAATTTTCTGACGATTTGTTATTTAGATTAATGGATATTAGATTATCCATGGTTGAAGAAGTTTGCTCTCAAAACCAAATAATCAATTGTGGAATAGATCAGAATATTTTCGACTTTGTTATTGCTAGAGAATGTTTGTTAAATCAGACAAAAATGTCTCCAGAAGAAGTGGCTAAGGAATTCTACGACTTGCTTATATATGGCGAATTATTAGATGAAATGATTCGCAATGTTAAACCGGAAAACAGAGAAAAATGTGTCAGAACCATTAGATCATTATCTATTGCTACTTTCGATCCTCGTTTTGAAATCTACAAATTAGAGCAACTTAGTTCAATTTCCATTAATGAATTATTCTATTACGTCGGCAGCGATATTAATATCTTAGTTAACGTTTTAAATTATTTCTCTGAAGAGCCAGAGAATGTCATTCCTCAATTGCTTAATAACTATTTATCAACCTTAGACAAAGATGATTTTGCTATCTTGTCTAGAAGAGAAAAAGAGACATTGGAAAAAATCGGTGAGGACTACGGCGTTACTCGTGAAAGAATAAGACAAATTGAAGCCAAACAAATTGAAAAATTCAATGAGTTTTATTTAAATAACTTTAGCTCTGAGAAGAAGAATCTTATCTTTGTTTTTCCAAAAGTTTCCAGCATTTTCCCATTAGGATATTTAAAAGATCAATTAGGAGATAATTATGATTGCTTTAGAAATCTAATGCGGTCAATAAGTTTTGCTGGTGAAGCTAAATATTACAAAAACATTGATTCGGTCGTGGAATCTGAAAGAGTTTATTCGTTCTTTCAAAGAATGGTTGATGAAGTCTTAGGAAATTACTTTAAGAAGGCTGATTTAAACGACAAAATTGATGCATGTTTAGAATCATTAAGTGGATATGGATTTGACGAAGTTGTAATTAAAAATTACATCTCTTCAAATTACAAAGAAAAAGAATCCACTTATGTTAAAGAGGGCTTTAGATTGTCAAAAGCGTTCGAACTTGAATTTATTTTAGAAAATTATTTTGATGATGGCTTCCATTTCTCGGACGAAGAGCACATTAAAAAGGTAAACGAATACGCTCTTGAAGAATTTGGAGAAATCATGTTTGATCTCAACGAAATTGATATGTCAAACCCACACACAGTTCAAGCGATAGTTGAAAGAGCGAATGCAAGAATGGTTGACAGAGGAACTTACGTCCATTGTTCAAAAGCACATGATTTGCCAATTGAGTTGGTCGAAAAGATAATTGCCTATTTAAAAGAAAAGAATAGACCTTTGGCATATTCAAACTTATTCGAAACATTCAAAGATGAACTTGTTTCTTTAGGTATTGATAATAAATATGCTCTCCAAGGCGCTATGTCTATTTATTTTGGCGAGTTATTTAAAGGTAAAAGAGACTATGTAATGCCAATCGAGATCAATCAAACGCTCAGAGATAGTATGAATTCTTGGGTTGCATCAAGGACCGGTATTTTCACCTATGAAGATTTTACTAAAGAATTTAAAGGTGTCGCTCAAAGTGTTTTCATGGCGGTTCTTTACGAAGTTGGCAATATGGCTTATTACTGGATGCAAGGTTACATTAATGTTAAATGTTTGAACATCAGTGAAGATGACAAGAATAAGTTAAAACAATTAGCGGACTATTTAATTAATCAATACCACATGGAGTATTGTTCTGCGGACGAATTATATAATTTGGTAAATATTCAAATGCATGATTTCATTACTGCCTGTGGAATGAAATATTCTTATGACTTATTTAGTGTCATGCAAATTTTATTTGCAAATGACTATAAATTTAAGAGACCAATGTTAGGAAGCAAAGAGGCAGTATTTGAATCCAGCAATGAAATGGTGGATGGCTATTTGGCTCAAAGAAATACAGTCAAGCTCATGAAGATGAGAAAATATATTGATACCAAAACCGGTCATTCGCCTGATGAATATATAACCGTTTTCGATATCGTTAAAAGTAAATGGAATGAATTCGTGGCCGTTGATGTGGATACGATCGTAAGAAAAGAAACCATTACAGTGACTGAAAAAGAACTCGTTCGATTAGACGTTATTATCGAAATGTTGTTAGAACAAAAGGATTCTTTAAATATAGAGGAAGAAATCGTTAACA
>Ga0256404_1012858_pt1 | contig 10764 bp, 10 predicted proteins | sample RumenRJG_01DNA_FD_185990 | JGI IMG/M metagenome (GOLD analysis project Ga0256404, IMG submission 185990) | Bovine rumen microbial communities from Lethbridge, Alberta, Canada - RJG_01 | ecosystem: Host-associated > Mammals > Digestive system > Stomach > Rumen | place: Canada: Alberta | collected...
CATCACCACGCCCCAACACCTTCACAACGCCGTCGCGCTCTGCTTCTATCGATGGTATCTTCGACAGCGCATCGCTCAGCGTCCCTGCTTTCTCCAAGATGGTTCCCGCAACGGTGGTCCGCATGGCATCGCCCTTTGCATGGGTTTGTGGCAACGGGCTCTTCACCACCACTTCGCCGATCATCCGTGTTTCCTCCTTCATCCGGATGGTCTGGTCGACAGCTCCTTGATAGGGGAGAAACATGGTCTCGTAGCCGATACACGTCAGTCGCAGCAGACCCCCTTCCTGCTTGTTCGGAATACGGAACACACCATGCTCGTCGGTCACTGCTCCCTGCACAAAAGCAGAATCGGGCAGCGACAACATGACAACGTTCACAAACGGCAGCGGCTGACCGTTTTCGTCAATCACTCTGCCGCCTACATCTTGTGTCTGGGCCATCGCCGTCAGACTTGCCATCATGGCTGCTAAGAGTGCAGCCTGTCTCATGCTTCTTTTCATTTTCTTCAAGTGTCTTGATTGTTTGTCTTTTCTCTATTAGTCGCGCAACATGCAAAAAAATTACACATTCAATGAAGAAAAAGCTTCACGATCAAGAGTTGCAAGCATATGTGCAAAAGTTTCTGACACCTCACCAAAATAACGGAAAACCCTTTACCACAGCGGGTTTCGGATGGTGAGGTGTTCGCCAAACACCTCACCAGACATCTCACCAAACACCTCACCATCAAGTAATGGTAGGAGGCGACGCATCCTTGCGTCGCAACAGCGCATAAGAAGCAAAGGATGGTGGGGGCACTGGTGAGGACTTTGGTGAGGTGATGAATAAACACCTCACCATCGGGAAGGCCGATAAACAGTGGGATTCAGAGCCATTTGGTGAGGTGTTTGACCTATTTTCTATAAAACTTTTTCTGCGAACGTTGCGCTGCTCTTAGGGATGGTTTCTGAGCCTGTCGTTGATAGTTTCTGAGCCTGTCAAAGATGGTTTCTGAGCCTGTCAAAGATGGTCTCTGATAGACTCAGAAACCATCTATGTCGGTGTCAGCAACAAAGGTTTTGCTACTTTTTCAGTGAAAAGCAAGTGTGATTCAAAAAGTTTTCGTATCTTTGCATCAGTTTTTTTAAAGCAAAGTGTTGAAAACAATAGCTATCCAAAAAAAATGACATATCATATCGTCTATAGCCTCGCATGGCTCGTGGCACTGCTGCCCTACAGAGCACTCTACGCCCTGAGCGATGGACTCTACCTGTTGGTGTACCATGTAATAAGGTATCGGCGCAAGGTGGTCGGGAAGAACCTTTCTACGTCGTTCCCGGAAAAGAGTAGCGCTGAAATAAAAACCATCGAGCGACAGTTCTACCACTGGCTGTGCGACTATGCCGTAGAGACCATCAAGCTGCTCCATGTCAGCGACGACGAACTGCTCCGACACCTCGAGTTTCGCGGATGCGACGAGGTGGAGAAATATTTGGACAAGGGACTGTCGGTCGCGTGGATGCTCGGACACTACTGCAACTGGGAGTATCTCTCCGCAACGGCGCTCGGCATGAAGCGATGGGGGATACTGAAGGACGAGGTACGAGGTACGACTATCGGGGGTACGAGGGTACGGGGGTACGAGGGTACGAGAATAGCATTGATTCGAGGAGAGAGGAGAGAGGAGAGCCGTGCTGTGATGGGGCTTATCTACAAGCCGCTGCGCAACAAGGCGATGGACCGCCTCTTCCTGAAGATACGACAGAGCCACTACGGCACTTGCGTGGCACGCAACGACATCCTGCGCAAACTGGTACAGCTGCGACAAGAGAGCCGACTGTCTATCTTCGGATATATCGCCGACCAGGGACCCAAATGGGAGAACATCCATCTGTGGCTCGACTTCCTCAACCACGACACTCCCGTCTTTACCGGTTCCGAGCGCATCATCCGCAAGATGCGCCAACCCGTATTCTACATTGATATGGAGCGCCCTGGGCGGGGCCGCTATGTCTGCACGGCACACCTCATCACCGAACATCCTGAACAGCTGCAGGAGCACGAGCTGACACACCGCTATTTCCAGCTCCTCGAACAGACTGTCCGCCGCGCACCGCAATACTACCTCTGGTCGCACAAACGATGGAAAAGACAGAGAGAATTGAAAATTGATAATTGAGGAGATGAAGATAGGATTCGACGCTAAACGCATCACACACAACGCTACCGGGCTGGGCAGCTACGGGCGCACTCTGGTCAACGCTCTGGCAGATGTCGCACCAGACGACTGCCAGCTATTGCTCTACACGCCTGACAAAGGACGCGAAGAGCTGTGCCGACAGGTCCGACCGTGCGACAACATGCGCTTTGTTTATCCGCAGAAGAAGTTGCCGAAATGGCTGTGGCGCTCGAAAGGCATCGTGAACGACCTGCAACGCGACCATATCGACATCTTCCACGGACTCTCCGGCGAACTGCCCTGGGGCATCCAGAAGGCAGCCATCGGCAGCGTCGTCACCATCCACGACCTCATCTTCCTGCGCCATCCGGAATACTATTCGCGGATAGACCGCCTGATCTACCGCCGTAAGTTCTTGCAGACGGTCAGCGAAGCCGACCGCATCATTGCCATCAGCGAGTGTACGAAGCGCGACATCATGCACTACGCCGATGTAGACGAAGCGAAGATAAGCGTCGTCTACCAGTCTTGCAGCACCTTCTTCAAGCTGCGCGAGGGCGAGGACAAGTTGCAGGATGTCAACGCACGCTATATGCTGCCCGCGCGCTACATCGTCAACGTGGGCACCATCGAGGAACGGAAGAACATCCTGCTGGCCGTCAAGGCGCTCAGGAGGTTGCCACAGGACATCGCTCTCGTCGTCGTGGGCAAAGCTACGCCCTATTGCGACAAGGTGCGCCAATACATCGCCGACAAAGGCTTGCAACAGCGGGTGAAAATACTGCACGGTGTGCCCAACAGCGACCTGCCCGCCCTTTATCAGATGGCTGAAGCCTGCGTTTACCCTTCGCGCTACGAGGGCTTCGGCATCCCCATCATCGAGGCCATCCAGAGCGGTCTTCCCGTCGTAGCATGCACGGGCAGTTGCTTGGAAGAAGCAGGTGGTCCCGACTGTCTGTATGTCGATCCTGACGACGACGAGGCAATGGCCCAGGCTATCCGTCGGGTGCTGAAAGGGTCCGACGGGCGCGACAATCGTATCGCCAAGGCACAACAATATATCACACGCTTCGAGAACAGCAACGTCGCGCAGCAAGTGCTCGACATTTACCGACAATTGAGAATTGATAATTAAGAGGTTATGCAGCGCATTTGTTATATTTCAAGAAACTATCGAGGACTGACCTCATCGGGCAACAAGGCGAAGACCGACTACGAAGATACGCTGGCCGAGATGGGAGCCGTCAACCTGGCGCTCCGACGTACCACCTATCGCAACAAGGTGCTCACCTTCGTGCTCAATCTCATGGGCATCGTGAAATACGCTTTCTGTGTCAGAAAGGGCGATGTCGTCGTCCTGCAGTATCCGCTGAAGAAATATTTTACGCTTGTATGCCGAGTGGCCCACTGGCGCAAGGCTCGCGTGGTAGCGCTCATCCACGACTTAGGGTCGATGCGTCGCCGCAAACTGACGGTCGGGCAGGAGATAAGCCGATTGTCCAATGCCGACTATGTCATCGCCTCCAACGAAGTGATGAAGCAGTGGCTCGAACAGAAAGGTCTGACAATACCCATGGGGGCCTTGGGACTGCACGACTATCGCTCCGACATTTTTCGAGGGTGCGAGGTGCGAGGAAAGGCTACGGGTAGGCGAGCTATGCTCGGGAATGCGAGGTACGAGAAAAACCTCCCCATCATCGTCTATGCCGGAGCTTTGGCCATGCGGAAGAATGCCTTCATGCTGCAAATGGGCGACATCGCCAACGACTATCAGCTGCATGTCTATGGCAATGCCGACGGACTGCCCGGCCTACAACCGTCACCCTCGGTCGTCATCAAAGGCTTCATGCCGGCCGAAGAGTTTATCGAAAAGGTGGAAGGCGACTACGGTCTTGTCTGGGATGGCGACTCTCTGGATGCCTGCACAGGCAACTTCGGCGAATATCTGCGCTACAACAGTCCGCACAAACTGTCGTTCTATATCCGTGCCGGACTGCCCGTCGTCGTTTGGCGAGAGGCTGCCTTGGCCAGCATCGTAGAGAAAGAGGGTATCGGACTGTGTATCGACAGCATCAGGCAGTTGGGCGAACGGCTGGCAGCCATCACACCGGAACAACACGCCACGATGCTTCGCAACGTCAGGCGCGTCAGTCAGAAAATGTCTGAAGGGGGCTTCCTCCGCAATGCCTTACAGGAAGCGATGCTTCACCTTAAAACCTCATAACCGCTCACCTCTCACCCAACAAACCATCAACACCCATCACCCAACACCCATCACTTGATAATACGATGCTCGAAGCGATGAAGTTCGCGAAGGGCTTCGCTGACCGTCTGCTGCTCGTCCCAACCGCGCTGGCGGGCATAGCTGCTGATGAGATATTCGAAGAGGTCGCGGCGATGCGTCAGCCGCACCAGGTTCTTTACACACTGCCGTCGTGAAGGCCATCCCTGGCAGAAACGCGAGCGGTTGGTGTCAATCATGCTGAACCGATAGCCTTCTTTTGTCGGCGTACAAAGGAAATTGGAAAGGTTCAGGTCGCCATGCAGAATGCCCTTGCTGTGCATCATGACCACCTGAGCCATCACGGCATCGGCCAGCTCATGGCTGAACTCCTGCACCTCGCGCAGCAGCAGATGACTCTCTGTTCCCGTTGCTTCCTCGCTGACAAACCAGCTGTCGGCAAAGAGTCCGTTGCGGCGCTCTTCCATATAGGCCACCTCATGAGGCGTCTCGATGCCTCTTTCCCTGAACATGGCGGCAAAGCGATAGGCACGTTCGGCCTTCGACGGGCGGAAGAAGGTATAGACGAAGCGCTGCAGCATGTTCGGCCGCTTATAGCGTTTCACCATCAATGGCTTACCATCCACCACGACGCGCCTCACCTCATTGCGCTTCTGGTAGACCACCTCGCCAGCATCCTCAGCAGTAGGGTGGGGGAGAGCTTTCAGCTGGTCGCCCATTGACTGATACTTTTCTGCCACTACAATCTTCATTATCACGAATTTGAGAATTAGAGAATTGTTTGTTGAAAAGACTTCCTGACAGATTAATGCCTTTGCTTGTATGCTCTGTAGGGCGTGTCTAAGTCGAGCAAGTGGAAACTGTGCTGCCGCTGGTGGTCACCGTCGGGCGGAGTCATATAGTCGCCGTATTTATTAGTAAGGTAGGCATCGTATTGTTCTACACCCATCAGGCGCTCACCTTCAAAAACGCATGGGGTAGGGGAACCCAGTATTGTTTTGCTGATACAGCCGTGCGAGCCGTCGTCGTAGTCGGCAACAAGGGCTGACTGCTCGTAGTCGTACTTCATCAACAGTCGGCGTATGCGTTGCTGAACGCCTTGCATCGTGTACATCCTGCGACAAAGCAACGGCACCCACGACGAAGGACCGTGGCCGCGCTTGTAGGGGTCGCGGTGCAACAGGTAGAGCACGCGCTTCCAATATTCGTAACGGGCGAAGTGCAGCTTTCTGTGCAATGCCCCCTTGGGTGTGCCGTCGATGGGGAACACATCGATATAGATACCTCCGAGATAGTGCAGGTGAAAGCGTTCTACCAAAGTGGTAGAGGCATCCTGAACCTTCGCAAAGGGTAGGGGATAGGCTGCATCATTCTCAGCACACACCAGCTCCATCGGCTCGGGCAGCCACTCAGCAGCATGCTTGATGAGCCGTTCGTAGTCGGGGCGCGGCATGGCGATGTCGGCATCGTCGTCCCAGGGAATGAATCCCTTGTGGCGCACGCTGCCTAACATGGTACCTGCCCAGAGGTAGTAGCGCAACTGATGCTCACGGCAAGTCTGGTCGAAAACTGTGAGGATACGCAGGATGCGCTGGTGCACTGATTCTATGTCGTACTGGGGCATGTTCGCTGGGTGTTGGGTGTTGGGTGATGGGTATTGGGTGATGGGTGTTGGGTGATGGGTGTTGGGTGTTGATGGTTTGTTGGGTGATCAATTATCAATTATCAATTATCAATTATCAATTATCAATTATCAATTATCAATTATCAATTATCAATTATCAATTGTCAATTATCAATTATCAATTGTCAATTATCAATTGTCAATTGTCAATCGTGCTTTCTGGAAGTCTTCCACCGTGTCGAGCTCCATCGAGAAGAGGTCTGTCGTGTCGACAATGCTGAACTGATGTCCCTGCGGAATCAGTCGTTCGAAGGCACGTTCGTAGAAGATGTCGACGAGTTTCTCGCCGTTGATCATCAGGCGCAACTCCTGAAAGAGTGCCAGCGAATAGTCGGCCATGATCTTCTCGATGCCGATGCTCTCGCCGATAGCTTTTTCGATGTTGCACGTCTTGCTCAGCTCCACTACCTTCCCTTCGTCGTCAGCAATCACCTTCATCTCCTCCTCGCCCAGTTCATGGCGGTTCAGGGCCAATACGGTTCCCTCTGCCTGCATCACCTTTTCGACCACAGCGGGATCGAAGAGGATGTCGCTGTCAAGGAGCAGGAAGTCAGAACCATTGACGTAGGGACGTGTGAGCCAGAGCGAGTAGATATTGTTCGTCGTGGCATAGTCGGCATTATCGATGAAGTGGACAGTCAGCCGTCCCTCTGCAGGGAGGAACGACATAGGCATCAGGTTGTAGTGGTCGGTGATGAACTGCCGTATCATCTCACTACGATAGCCTGTCACAACGACAAACTCGGTGATGCCCGCATCCACCAAGGCATCCATCGTGCGTTGCAACAACGTACGGCCACCTATTTCTAACAAACATTTCGGCTTCTCGTCCGTCAGCGGTCTCAACCGCGAAGCCATTCCCGCTGCCAATATTACTGCAAGCATTTTTTTATCTTTTTCTTCCATCACGAATTACACGAATTTCGGAATATCCAAAAAAATCGTTTAATTCGTGGTCTTAAATAACAAAAACTATTCGTTACCACGCCCTATCCTGACAATCGTGTCGCAGACGACGCGGTTCTGTTCACGGCGTCCCAGCGTGATGCGCATGTGCTCGTTGATGTCGGGCTCGTTCATGAACTTCACCTTGTAGTCTTGTGCCTTGAAAGCCTCCTGCAGACGCTCCTTCAGCGCGATAGGATACTTGATGAGGATGAAGTTGGCCAAGCTCTCGTACACCTTGAAGCCCGGCAGCTGACCCACCTCGCGGGTGTACATCTCGCGAGCTTCCTGCATCACGCGAGCCACCTCGCGGTAGTGGTCGTCGCTCTTCAGGGCAGCGATGGCCACCTCTTCCGACAGACGGTCGTAGCCGAGATACATATTGGCATAGCGGGCGAAACGATCCATCACCTCGCCCTTACCGATAAAGCCGAAGCCCATGCGCAGTCCGGGCAGACCGTAGAACTTGCTCAGCGTGCGGCACACGATGATGTTGGGGTGCGACTCCACCAGTCGGCGGATATACGAGGCATCGTTGCTCACGAACGAAGCATAAGCCTCGTCGACAACGACGATGGTCTGCTGTGGGATGCTGCTCACGAGGTGTTCCATCTCGTCTGTCGTCAACGCATTGCCCGTGGGGTTGTTGGGCGAAGCGACAAGCAGGATGGCCGGTTTGTGCTCGTTCACCATGTCGAGCAGCGCGTCGAAGTCGTACCGATAGGTGTTACCGTCTTCGTAGACAGGATATTGGATGGCCTCGCCGTCCACCTCTGAAGCTATCGAACTATAGTACCACCACGAGAACTTCGGGATGAGCATCTTCCGCGACTGTCCCATTGTCAGGAAGTAGTGGGTAGCCTTCTTCAGCAAGTCCTCCGCACCATATCCCAAGAGCACCTGCCGCTCAGGTATGTCGTAAAGCTCACTCAGATAAACGGAAAAAATACTCTTCTTCCCCTCGTCGTAGATACGTGTATAGAAAGCCAGCTTACCAATGTCGAAGTTGCGGATAGTCTCCTTCACCAGCTCGGATGGCTCAAAGTTAAATTCGTTCCTGTCTAAGTAATTCATATCAATTCTCAATTATCAATTGTCAATTCTCAATTACAACTGTCCTGCCTCCACTTGCAGCACGATGCGCTCCGTCAGTCGGTCTACACCCTGAGCGTCGTACTTCTTCATCAGCGACGCACCGAACGCCCAGGCAAAGGCTTGCCAAATGCCGGCCTTGACGGGTCCCATGAAGGCTTGTATCAGCTCGTACGACGAACTGTCGCACTCGCGGTAGACCAGCTTGATGAGCAGCTTGCCCTGCGAATAGGTCAGCTTCTTCATCCTTGGGCCATACTCTTCCTTCAGGTTGGCCTCTACGCGCTTCATGTGCTCCTTGCGAGCTTTCTCGTTGGGCAGGGTCTCAAGATAGGCTCCCGTCTCGACAATCACGCGGTTCACCTCCTTAGCAATGGGCAGCACCTTCTTCACGTTGTACACCAGCCGGTTGTAGGCCTGCCGCTGTTTCTCGTTCTTGAACGTCGGCTCCTCCGAGACGTAGATGTTGTTCAACTCTACATACTGGATGCTGTCGCCTTCGTAAAGCGTCTTGCTCACCTTCACCATGGGCACAAACGTAGGACTGTCCATGTCAACCCGCATGTCCTCGGGCTTGACACGGCCACTCTTTTTGCTCTGTGCCGATGCCGACATCATGCCGACAAGGCAGGCAGACAATACTATCATACGTACGCCATAGCGCATAATCGGTTGCAAAATTACCGCTTTTTTTCTGTAAACCCACCAAACCGAATACTTATTTATAAATAATTATCAATTAGGAGAAGCAAAGAAAACTTAAAAGATAAGCGTCTATCTACCGTAAATCGTGGGTTTTGTGTAATTTTGCTGCCGTAAATAAAAAACAATAAAAACAAGATGAAAAGTATCAACGAACTGCAAGACGAGGTGATAGACGAATTCTCTGGCTTCGACGACTGGATGGACCGCTATCAGATGCTCATCGACTTGGGCAATGAACTGGAACCCTTAGACGAGAAATACAAGACCGAGAGCAATCTCATTGATGGCTGCCAGAGCCGTGTGTGGCTACAAGCCGACTATCACGATGGTGTCATCGACTTTCAGGCAGAGAGCGACGCGCTTATTGTCAAGGGCATCGTGGCACTGCTCATCCGCGTGCTGAGCGGCCATTCGCCCAAGGAGATAATGGATGCCGACCTCTACTTCATCGACCGCATCGGACTGCACGACCATCTGTCGCCCACTCGCAGCAACGGACTGCTCGCCATGGTGAAGCAAATGCGGATGTATGCCGTAGCTTTCGGAATGAAGAATAAAGAGTGAAGAATGATGCGAAAGCTGAAAACGATAGAGATGAACCGGCTGTCGGTGGAAGATTTTCACGCTGCTAAGAAACTGCCGCTTGTCGTCGTCTTAGACGATGTTCGCTCAATGTACAATGTGGGCAGCATATTCCGCACAGCCGATGCCTTCCGCATCGAAGCCATCTACCTGTGTGGCATCACGGGCTGTCCGCCCCATCCAGAGATTCACAAGACGGCCCTCGGAGCGGAGGATAGCATCAGCTGGCGCTATTTCCCTTCGGCACTCGAAGCTGTGCAGCATCTCCACAATCAGGGCTACTACGTCTATGCCGTAGAACAGGCTGAGGGAAGCACCAAACTGCCCATCACCGCCCCAACACCCCAACACCCCAACACCCAGCATGCCATCGTTATGGGCAATGAGGTGAAGGGCGTTCACCAAGAAGTTGTCGATGCCTGCGACGGTTGCTTGGAGATACCGCAGTTCGGAACAAAACACTCGATGAACGTCGCCGTCTCGGCAGGTATCGTCATCTGGGAGTTTGCACGAGAAAAATGCCGCAACATCGAAGCATCGAAATCCCCAGAAATCCCAAAATAACGAAATCCCAGAAATCCCTAATCACCCGAAATCCCCCTAAAAAAATGAACATCCCCCACGAATACGACCGCATACGTCCCTACGAGCCAGAAGAGCTGCCAGAAGTCTACGAGCGGCTCATCGCCGACAAACAGTTTCGGCAGGTCATCGCAGCTGTCTTCCCCGACATGCCCTTTGAGGCATTGGCACAGAAGATGCGCAGCTGCAAGACCAACCTCGAGTTTCAGAAAGCCTTCCCCTATCACTTCCTCAAACAGCTGCTCCAGAAAGCCAGCAACGGCTGCGACATCGACGTCGCGGCCATCGACACCACGAAGCGCTATACCTTCGTGAGCAACCATCGCGACATCGTGCTCGACTCAGCTCTGCTCGATGTGCTCCTCGTCGATGCAGGCTTCGACACCACCTGCGAGATAGCCATCGGCGACAACCTGCTGTCGCTGCCATGGGTGAAAGATTTGGTGAGGGTGAACAAGTCGTTCATCGTAGAACGCTCGCTGCCCCCGATGGAGATGATGCGTGCCAGCAAGCGGATGGCCGAATATATGCACTTCGTCATCGGCGAGAAGAACGACAACATCTGGATTGCTCAGCGCGAGGGTAGGGCGAAAGACAGCAACGACCGCACACAACCCGCCATCCTGAAGATGATGGCCATGGGCGGTACGGGCAGTTCTATCGAACGGTTGCAGCAGCTGCACATCGTGCCACTCGCCATCTCGTACGAATACGACCCCTGCGACTTCCTCAAGGCGCGCGAGATGCAATTAAAGCGCGACAACCCCGCCTG
>Ga0256404_1012860_pt1 | contig 10762 bp, 8 predicted proteins | sample RumenRJG_01DNA_FD_185990 | JGI IMG/M metagenome (GOLD analysis project Ga0256404, IMG submission 185990) | Bovine rumen microbial communities from Lethbridge, Alberta, Canada - RJG_01 | ecosystem: Host-associated > Mammals > Digestive system > Stomach > Rumen | place: Canada: Alberta | collected...
GCACGCAAGAGTTCACGGTGCTTGCGAGGACAGAGACTAGGCAGAGGCAACTCGTTCCAACCTTCCTGCTCGCACAGGTGGCATACCTCCCAGATAAAGTTGTCATTAGCTTCGGCTGGGAACCACGCCTTCAACACATTGCGGATACAGAACCGCTTATACTGACCTCCGAGGAGGCACCTCGTGCGCTCCAGCTTACGCCAGAGCTGCACAAAGTATTCTTCATTATTCTGAATCTCAATCATAGCTTCAAAATCGAAAATGACCAAATGACCATGACCAAATGACCGCGTTACAACTTACGATAGTTGCCATCCTCTTCGAGCACTACCAGCCCTTGCTTGCGCCAGTTCTTCAGCATCTGGCGGACGGTGTTGTGGGTCACATTGGCTCCCTTAACCACTACCGAGTGCTGCATAGCCTGCTCGAAGGTAAACTGGATATCCAGTCGTTCAAAGATGGAGTCGTTCTTGCCTCGCTTCTGTCGTTCACCGTGCATACCACCCGCATAGTCACGACTCAGAAAAGCGTTCTCAATGCGGTCGCGGAAGAAGTAGAGGGCGTTCTCCAACAGCGAGTCGGCTATTACGTCGTAGGCCTCCAGCATGGTGGGTGTCTGCGCCTTCAACAACATTTCTTTCCACAGGTTTGGTTGCTGTTTCAACTTCGCCTCCGCTCCACTCAGTCCGTGCTTCTGAATCAGCGTCTCACATACCTTGCAGAGCATCAGGCAACACGTCATTCTTTGCGCCGTCACACAGACACGGAAGCGCTGACGGGCACGGGTGCGATCGTAGTTCATCATCGTTTCCAGGCGTATTTTCTCCAGCCACTCTCGCCCCTTTGCCTCCAGTTTCGGCAGCACCACCTCGCCATACATCAAAGGCAACAGGTGGGCTATCTGCTGTATGCGGTCGCACTGGCGGTCGGTCAGCACTGGTGGATTGTCCTCCAGCGGTGCAAAGGTGTTGTCGGGTGTACGGGCAATGGCAATACGGCTCTGAAAACCGTCGGTATAGTTGGATACCACACGATAGAGCGCATCAGGCGTGCCACACATACAGACGTTCCACAACAGGTGCTTGATGTGCACATTTACAGCATCCACGCTCTTGGCCCGTCGCTCGTACTTAGTACCGTCGTAGCTTTGTCGCAGCATCACCGAGAAGTCGCTCATGCTCGATTTCCATTTCTGCGCCACGGTGTCGGCCTCGGGCGTGAACGAGAAGGCGTGCTTTCCCTCCGTATTAGCCAGCTCTTGGGCCAGGTTGGCTACGGTGTTGTTCAGCGTCAGGTTTCGTATGGGCAGCATGGGCTCCTCGGGCTGGTTTTTCTGGTTTACCGACGCCTTTTTCTTCTTGCGCCATTCGTCCTCCTGCTGTGTGTACATATCGTCCAATGCCTGCAGCTCGCTCATCCAGGCCTCCACTACGGGGTCGATACCACCCTTACCACTGGCAAAGTCACCTGCGATATAAGAGATAAGGTTCAGTCCCCTCTTCTGACCGTGAACATCCAGCTTCACACCAGTAGCGAGTGCACCTATACAAGGGCATACTGCCGTCACCACAGGCATTGCCAGCGCCGGCCCTACGGCATCAATGGAGTCGCGAATTCCCTGAGGCATTTTGCGAGTTGAAAGTTGACAAGTGACAGTTGATAGCTGGTCGTCCTCAGCGTTTTCTACATCATCCATCTTACATCTTCCATCCGACATCTGCAAAGCATTCAGCACATTTCTCAAGCGGATGGGAAATCCGTTGAACTCCGAACTCAAGGCGCTCTTAATCTTCGCCCGCTTCTCTTCTATCGGGAATCCGTCGTAGCAGGGTATCACCTGGTCGAGCCACTCAAAGTTACGTCCGCAGATGTGCCTGAGGTCGCATGCCAACTGATAGGTCAGCGTGTCGCGGTCGCCCTGCGTGGGTTCATACCCTCGGTTGTTCACTTCCCAGTACTTCGCGATGATGTCCTTGAAGGGGATGCCGTGATAGTCCTTCGGGTATTCTTTTGCAACGGACGACAGCGGATTTTCGCAGACCTTTTCATTATTAGTCCGTGTTTGTCCGCGTGAGTCCGCTGCTGAAATCTCAAACAGCGCATCATCCAGATACATTAGTTCCTGCTCCGTCGTCGTAAAGAACACGCGAGTGATGTCTTTCGCGTTATCATCAAACTTCACGCCAAGCAGGTCGCTGGCCCACTTCAGGTTCTGTTTCTGTGAGAGCTCCGGGCGGCGACTGAACACCAGGTGATAGCCCTTGGTGGCCGAACGTTCAAACATCTGCAAGCCCAGCTCGTCTTTCTTGTTCATCACCAGCTCTGGCACCCGCGCCATACGCTCGCTGAGCCACGCCTGCTGCTCCTCGGTCGACAGTTCTTTAGGTGCCACAAAGTCGATATCCATCCCCACGGTGGTGCTCATTCTTTTGCTGCCTTTCAGCGTGCCGTCGTCGTTAGGCAGACAGCTGTAGTTCATCTGCAGCAACTTGTGCTTCAATGCATCTTCGCCACCATGGATACGCTGCACCAACTGTTGCTGTTCGCCTCCATTACGTAGCGCCAGATACTCTTCTCTCGTGTGGACGGGGCGCATCATCTTCACCCCGTCCTTGTAATAAATCATGTGTACACTCATGGTCATTAGAAATTAGGATATCCGAGTTTTGAGTTCAAGTATTTCAGTCCGCTGATGGTCCACGTCATGTACGTGTGTACCTTCTTCTCACCCTTCAGCGAGTACGACACGTGAGTACGATAGCGCACCAGGTCGCGCCCAACGAGGTCGTCCGAGATGTTCCAGCGTCCGTGGCGATAGTATTGGATGCCCATGTCGCTGAGCACGTGGTTGAAGTCAAAGACCGTCATGTTGAACGTCTTGGCCACCTGCGTAGCCGTCAGCGTGTCCTCGGCACCCTCGTTCAGCATACGAAGTGTGCGACCTACAATGACATCGGCACGGTCGATAATCTCTTCATTGGAGAGCTGGCGCCCTTGCGCATCTTTCGTGGGGATATAGCCGCCCGTCTGTCGGATCTGTGGCAGTACCTCACTTGTTACCCAGCGCTTGAAGGCCTTGGCCTGCGGCAGCTTTGATGAGAGGATGAGCGCGTAGAGGCCTGACTCGTTGACAAACAGCGCGTTTGTCTTGTAGTTAGAACCAGATACCTGAATCGGGTATGTGGTTTTGTCCTCAGGGTCAACGTGCACTTGCAGCGCATTCGACGGATTTCTATACCCCAGCGCCGTAGCCACGTCTTTGCCCACGAACATGATTTGGTTATTAACTTGGCAAGTACGAATCTCGCCGAAAATATCACTTGTAAAAATTGTAATTTCAGTTTTTGATTTCATTGTGTTTGAGTTTTTAGCGAGAAGAAGGTTGGAATCTTTGCGCATTTACCCGGGAACATCCTCCTCACTTCAACTCAGGGTTAATTTTTAATTTTCACGATATCAGTTGCCAGAATCTCTTGGAATGTCTGCCCCTGATATTCGTGTGTAGAGAAACGAAGCGTGGCTATCACCACATCACCTTCGTAGAACCTGCACGCCGCCAGATTGCCTAGCATAGCGCACACATACTCGTTTTCGAACGTCTTGCCTTGCAAGCGTCCTTCGGTCGAGCGACCACCCAGCTCGCGCAACACGATGTTGCACTTCTGAATGCTGCCCGACTCCTGTTTGCTGCTTTGTACGCTAAAGGCCTCGCCCTGGCGTACCACTTTCAAGATTTTTGTTTCCATTGTTGGTTTGTTTGTATTATTAGAGGTAATCTTCCACCAGCCTACCGGTGGGTTCGTCGTTGCAATAAGTCAAAGAGCACTTGTGATTGATTCACGGTGCAAAGATAAAATGCGATTATGCGACTGAAAAACATTTTTTTCAATCGCATTTTCAATCGCATTCAAAAAGCTTGCTGGAGGCTTATGATAGCGGGAGAAAAAAATTCTAAAAAAAAATATGCGATTGAACTTCTGTCGTCCAATCGCATCATTCAATCGCAAAAATGTCTGTTTCTATTCATTCCAACCTTATCCATGAGACTCCACATAAGCTTTCACCCACGCTGCATAAGGCTGCCGCTTACCCTCTCCCATGTATTTGGAGAGACTACGATGGTTCTCGGTAAGATTCGTGGCCTCGGCTATGCTGTCGTAACTGCCTTTGAGAACGCCATTGTCCTTCAGCAAGCCTATCACATAGCCCTTTATCTGCATACACTTGCTTCGTTCGCCAACGGCACTCCAGTCTCTGGCGATGCCATCCTTCCATTCCGATTCCATCAGGGCTTTCACGAGACTGTTCGTCCACTGCTCGTCATACGCCTTATTGGTGCGAAATGAGACAAACCAATCCTGCTGCAAGAGCTCCTGCAGATTCTTTCTGGGAGCGAAATAGTTTAGTGGTGACTCGGCTATGCCCATTTTATTGCCGGTAACAGTCTTACGCGGCAAATTGCCGAGGGAGGCAACAGGACCATTCTTCCTGACCTGTAGCCTTCGTCTGCGGATTGCGCGTATCTGTCCGAATATAAATTCGTCCTGCAGCTCATCGGCATAATCATAGAGGCCAAGCAGAATATCTTCCTGGTAGTAATAGCGCAGAAAGTCTAGTGCCGTATTTACAGGCACCTTCCCCTTTTCTGTCTCAATGTACTCCTTACTGTAATCCTTTATACTGACCATTAGTCTTGCAGGCCTTCCTTCAAATCCGTTTCATTCAGCAGTTTCACGATATCATTGCAAGCCTGCTCTGCTGGCGTCAGATGCTCAGGGTCGAAACCAAGCTCGCGAATATCAGCGATAAATCCGTCGCCGTATGGAGGCTCATAGAAACTCTTGAAATAGAACTCTTTCTCTCTGCCAAAAATCAGTTGGTATTGACGAATCAACTTTTTGTACCAACCAAGCATCTTTTCGGGTTCCATCACGGGTACAGGCATTGGAAAATCCCGACGACTATTATCAATAACAAGTTTATCTCCAAAATCTACAGAACTGCCTTCTGAGACTCTCAGCGTGCAATGACAGGTGGAAGGGGAATCGGATATAGTGAAGCCCATGTCTTGTAACTTGCTTGCAAACTCCAACAACTTCAGCCCCTGCCACTTGCCTTCAAGGGCTATATTCTCAAGCATATCTTGAACCATATCAGAAAAGTCCAAATCAGAAATCTTGCGGTCTGGGATATCAGTAAAACTAATAGTTATACACTCATTGCATTCCACTTTATCCCAAACAACGCCTTCTCCGTAAGCCACGCTATAAACAGGCTCTGGATATTCGTCAATTTCGGAATTACGCTTAGAGAAATTATTTCTGGTCAGAGGCTTGTCCATATAACTCACCACCGGGTGGCTATGCGACGTAATGCCATACTTGCCGTCATCGCCGCACGTCTCTTCCATCACAATGAGCGTGCCAATCTGAACACCAATCTCCCCCCTGCAGGCTATAATCTGGTACGGGGGCTCCAACTTTAATAAATGTGACTGCATACTTTATCGTTAATATCTATCGTTTCTTATATTACAATGATGGTCTCGTCGCCGCAGATATTACGCACTTTCAGGCGCAGGGGCTTGCGGTCGTCAAGAGTACGGATGGTTCCGTTCCAAAGATTGCCGGTGGTCTTGCCGTTGACAGTAGTATAGCCGTTTTTATCGATGTACACTTCCACGCTGCTGTGCCAGGGCGCATCGGCTTCCTCCTGTTCGCAGTCGAGGCTAAGCCATTCTATGCATTCCAATCCTTCGTCGCTGATGGTCAGCGGCTTGTAATTGCGGCCTTTGCTTTGCGCTTGCGCAGCAGATTTTTCATTATACTCACGGATGCGGGTCATCACGCGGTCACTCATAAAGGTATCGATGGTTACCTGCCAAACATCCAGGAGGCCGTCTTTCACCTCGTCTGCGTGACAGGTCACCTCGTCGTTCACCACCACCTCATCGAGCACTTGTTTCAGGTCGCGCAGTTCAATCTCTATCATCGTCTCTGTGTTCTGTTCGCGGATAAACTGTTCTATCTCCTCGCGGCTGGTGATGTCGATGTAATATACGATGATGCGTTTTGTGTCATCAGGCAGGTCGGGCATTGCCTCGCGGATAATGCGGTTCATCAGGGGTTTGTCCAGCAGTCGTGTGCTGGAATCCATCAGGTTAGGCAGATAGACGGGCACCATACCGTCCTTGGTGGTCATGATGGAGCCCTCCCAGAATTTATCCAGCTGATCTTCGTTGCGTAGACCCTTAATCAGCGACTTCAGCTTATCCATCGTCTGCACGGGATTGCGATAGAGTTGTACGCCGTCCTTCACTTCCAGCACGTCGAACTCCGCGCCTTGTTCTTTTAGCTTGTCACGAGTTACCAGAATGCTGTTAATTCCAATGTCTGTATGAATAAACCTGCGATTCAGGCGAGCTGCTACACGGGCTGTCGTACCACTGCCACCAAAGAAATCTGCAACCAGCATTCCTTCATTGCTGCTAGCTTTGATGATTCGTTCCAATAAGGCTTCGGGCTTTTGGGTGGCATAGTCAACACGTTCGTCTGCTTGAGAATTAACAGGATTTACATCTGTCCATAATGCCTGAGCTGGCATTCCAGGCAATTCGTCAAGATACACCTTAGAACGTATACCTCCTGTCTTAGTAAAATGAAGTCGTCCTTCTTCATCTAAGCGTTTCATGGTTTCCAAAGGCATACGCCATAACGACCTATATCCTTTATACTCGTAATCATAACCACCTCCTGACAATCCTTTTGCCGTTAAATTACCACTATCCCACTTCCTGCCATCAGGATCTTGTCGAGAGAAACGTGCCAAATATGTTTCATCATAAGGCTGATAAACCGTATTGAAGATATTCTCAGAGGAATTAGTATAGAAATAAATACAATCGTAGTTATTTCCAAAGAATTCTGCATCAGAATGTGCCGTAGCGCGCTTCCAAATAATCTCATTCCTAAAGTTCTGCTCCCCAAATATCTCATCCATCAGAATCTTGACATAGTGGCCGATATGATAGTCAAGGTGCACGTAGATGCTAGCGGTGTCGCTCATGACAGCCTTGATGGCACAAAGGTTTTCGTACATCCAGTTCAGGTAGCGCTCCTTGTCCCAGATGTCACCATACATCTTCTCCTCGAAGGCCCGCAGCTCGTCGATATCCAGTTCGCCCTCTGCCTCATGGATAGCCTCGGCTACCTTGGGATTGCGACGTACAAACACCTTCTTGGCATAGTCAGCTCCGCTGGCAAAGGGCGGGTCGATATATACCAAGTCCACCTTGATGTCGTGCTCTTTCAGATAGGCACAGGCAGAAAGACACTCGCCTCGCATCACAAGGTTGTCGCTCTTGCCGTCGCCTTCCTTCAGTTCCACCTCGTAGAGCGGCATACCGCGGCGGATGCGCTCATACACCTGGTTGGCATCACGATAACGCAGCACTCGGCGGGTGCGCACAAAATTGTCGAGCACAGCTTGCCCTTCAAGGGCGCGAACAGGATAGGGTACGTATTTTATTGCCATATTTCTGTTAGTCGATATTAAAGAATTGTCTGATTTTATTGATGGTTTTCACTGTCTGTTCGTCGGGAGTCTGCGTGTCTTCGATATACAGGAAGTCAAAGCGCTGATAGCCGAATTTATCGTTGTTCAGCCGCAGAAACTCCTGTTCCATAAACTCACGGCGGGGGACGAACTTCGCGGCATAGCCTTCACCCTTGGTCTCAATGATGAGCACCTTATGAATCTTGCCGGCATCGTCGCGCTGCAGCATGAGGAAGTCGGGCACATAACGGCCTATGTAGTTCCAGCGGTCGCCCACACGATGATAGCAGTTGATCTTAAATGCCGTCAAGGTGTCGTCGCCATTGAAATAAACCTCTAACGGGCGGTCGGCAACGGCGGTCAGCAGACGTTCGGCAAAGTAGTTGATTTCAAAGCCGCTGTCGAACTTGTAGGGCAGATAGTGGTAGGTCTTGTCCTTCACCTGCTGGCCGGTATTTCGCTCGTCGCCAACGGACTTGAGCTGGGCTATCAGTTCAGCCTCGTTAGGCAGGTGCAGGGCTTGTATCTGGGCTATGGCTGCCGCCATCTGACCATCATCCTGCGGCTCGTCGCTCATGATGTTGCGTACTACGTCTTGGCTGGGGTAGAATCCTCGGTCACTTTCCACAAACAACGGCGAAGTAAGGTTCTCTACCACCAATATGCTGGCGGCATCGTGGATAGTCTCCTTGCGAACTTCAATGTCTCGCTTAGGCGAGAATGCCTGACGTACCAGCGAGCGTACACGTTTTTGATCATAGCGGTCATGAAGGAAGGTTACTCCGTTTGAGTCCGTATATGAAGCCATTCCGAACAATCGGCGAAGAGGTTTTTCATAGGTCAGCAACTGACTCATAGGCATTTGTCCCATACCCTCCTTAGAAATACGCATCAGCCATTGGTGGAAGGTGACGGGTTCCAATTCATCATCATCTTGGTGCACGGAAACGTCGTCACGCACCACGCGTCCGTAAAGGTCTTGTTCGTGAGTTACAATCTCCCCCATCAGCGACGAGGCTAAGATTTGTTCTGCATCCAACCGTTCTGAAGGGTCGGTGGTCTTTTCAATAATCAGCGTGTTATAGTGTATCTTCAGCTGATAGAAGTCGATGGCCGGTACTTCGCGGCGCACGTAGCGGTCAATGCGTTTCAGGTGTCGGGCAGCCCATTCGTTCACCTCCTTGATAGAGGTGTTCTGCTGCTTCTCGAGTTCCTTGTTCAGCGTGCGAGCATTGTCGTCGTTCAGCCAGATAAGCGCTTGCTCGTCGCTGTTGCCACGTTCTACTTGGCGCAGGCAGCGGCATGAGGTCTGCAAGACCATATTCTGCGGACAGGCTCCCTTCTGAGGAAGAATAACACCCGTCAGGCTCTTGCAGTCCCAACCTTCTTTGCCAATTTGTGCCAGCAAAATAATCTTGTATTTTGAAATCTCTGTATCCAGCGCTTCAAAGTCTGACTTTGCCTCTTTGGATATGGGATATTCTTTATTTCCGCCATGATAGGACAGGATAGTTTTTGACGGATCTAATCCATAGCTGCTTACTATTTCTGTCACCAGCGGGAATACTTGCTCCTCCAAATTCTCAATCCTACTGCAATATATGGCCATCTTGGCACAGGTGCCATTGGGATATTCAGTGTCTTTGAACTGGTCAAGAAATTCTGTCACGCCTTCACGGATAATAGCATCCTGCGTATTGTTAGTGGTCTTGATGCGCGGACGTTTCAAGAAATTTCCAATTCCTTTTACCAGCGGATAGTCGTACACCACATTCGAAAGGTCGGTGTTGCGAATGATAAATTCGCCACCCAGTCTTACGCTCTCAGCAGTCTTCAGATAGGGAGTACCCGAGAAACCCAGTACACTGTTGAAGTGCTGGCTCTCAGTCCACTCATTAACCACCTGGCGCAACTTAATGTCACCATCGCTGGCATGATGAACCTCATCGATATAAATAGAGAGTGAAGGGATGCGCTTGATGATTTCACGCAGCTCGTTGCTGAGCTTTACCTCTTCCCACTCCTCAGCAGTATAGAGATTGCGGTCGCTGCCCTTCTCCTTGTCCCACTTGTCAAGTATCACTTTTTCAGCATTCGTCACAGCCACTAGTCCCCATAAGTCGGAGAGAGGCTGGTGATTGTTGATTTTCTGGGCATTGGGATTCTTCACCAGATTGCTCTTCGAGGCTGTTTTCTGTTCGTCGAGTATTTCGAACTGTATCTGGCTATGGATTTGTGATGCGGCTGGCTCTGGCAGTACCCAAGTGGGGTCAAAGTCCTGAATATGGCGGATGCTGGGTACAATGCTCGACTTGAGTCCGCTGGGAGCCAACACCATGAAATTATGAGCAAACGAAGGATTCTCGGGTTCCAACATCGAGAAATAGAGTTCCAAATGGATAAAAGCTGCCATCAGGAAGGTCTTGCCGGCACCCATAGGCAGGCTAAAGACATAGTCGGGATAGCTCACCCCATAGAAAATATCGCGAAAAGCCTGCTCATAGTCAATCGCTTCTGGATTATTCTTAATAAACTGTTCCATCAGCGGAGCCAACTGCCTACCGTTGCGATCCGTCATCCTAGAATACTCAAAGAGAGCCTTGGCGGCAGGGTGACTCATCAGCACCTGGCGGGCAATGTGACTGATCTCCAGCGGGTCGAGGTCAAGACTGTTAAAGGTGCCTTCACAGAACAATTGCCATAGGGGTTTGTTCTGACAGGATAGCTTCAGAAAGAGAAAAGTCTTGATAGCTTCTATCTGAGCATCGCGCATCTTTCCTTGTTGTTCGATATACAGGATAAGGTCTCTCACCCTGCAAGCAGGTGAAGAAAGCCATTCGTTGCGCTTCTTTTCTATGAGTTTATAAAACATAGCTGCAAAGATACAAATAATCTTTGAGATTATTTACAACCAACCACAATTTTACACTTTATTAAATAAATGTGGTCATTTGGTCAAGGTCATTTTGGTCATTTTCAACTTCGGGAACGTGGTTATTTGCTCACTATATATAAATATAATAATATTTATATTATAGTGGCAGTTTTGACAGCATCCGTTTTCGATTTTGACCAAATGACCATGACCAAAAATGACCGCGTGTCTATAAAAATTATATTTTCTTCCTAAAATATTCGTGAACCGCAATGAAAGATTCTTACCTTTGCAGTGTCAAATTGAAATAGCAGGACAGGCGGTCTTTAAGGG
>Ga0256404_1012861_pt1 | contig 10761 bp, 5 predicted proteins | sample RumenRJG_01DNA_FD_185990 | JGI IMG/M metagenome (GOLD analysis project Ga0256404, IMG submission 185990) | Bovine rumen microbial communities from Lethbridge, Alberta, Canada - RJG_01 | ecosystem: Host-associated > Mammals > Digestive system > Stomach > Rumen | place: Canada: Alberta | collected...
AATATATTAATGTAATGGAATTTAACACTTAAAACATCATGTTGAATGGAACATTCTTGCATACGCAGTATCTGCATAGTGAACGCTTGTCATTAATGTATTTTGCACGTCCTTTGCAGTAGTAAACACCCCTAAGGCAAAACACATCCTCTTTTTTATCTTCACCATATGGATGGAGAGGTCTTTTAGATATTAATGCCAGATATAGTGAAATGTTTTCCGTGAATCTTTTGTTTTCCTCATCACCACCTGCATAGGTATCGAAATAAAATCCAATATCTGCACGCATATTCTTAATAATATTATCTTTTATTTCAAAATCATCTAAAATATCCGTTCCATATATATCATCATATACAGATGAGTTATATTTTGCAAGTTTTTTTGTCAGGGGATCTTTATACCTGTCATCGGTTGCCTTGTTTCTCAGATAGTCTATGGGATAATCCTTTAAGTTTTTTCGAATAATGTCTAAAAGTTTGGATGCTTTCATAAAATCCCTTTGCTTTTCAACAGTTCACGAGGATTGTCGACAATCGCCTTCATTGCCTCATCGTGTGAAAGTCCTGCACCCAAAGCTATTTCATATGACTTTTCAAATGTAATCAAATCGCTTGGCGCATGGGTGTCAGTGTCAACCAGCAGTTTGTTTCCCACTTCACGGGCGACATTTGCGACATGGCCGTTTCCAAGACAGTGTCCCTTACGTGCGGAAATCTCCAGATATATGTCATTTTCCTTTGCGGTTTCAGCTTCCTCAATGGTGATTAAACCAGGATGGCCTAATATGTCAACATGTTCTGATTCAACTGCTGCACGGTTGGTTCCAGGGGTAACAGGTTCGTTCAATGTTTCACCGTGAACTACAACAATCTTTGCACCCAACTCCTTTGCACGGGCAGCTATTCCATCAATGGATTCGCATGGCGCATGGGTGACTTCAGCTCCCAAAACGACAGTAATGTCCCAGTTGGCGTTGATGTCGTCAATCGCATCCTGGATTGCAGGAATTGTATCAACATTTGACCAGTCAACATGGTCGGTTATTGCTATTGCTTCATGATTCAGTTTCAAGGCTCTTCTTGCAAGTTCGGATGGCAACAGTTCCCCATCACTGAACAGGCTGTGCATATGTAAATCGATTCTTCTGTTCAAAATATGACCTCTAATATATTAATTATAATAATTTATATAGAATATAGAATATATATTTATATAACTTAAATATTTATGAGGTTTTAATTATGAAAGCTAAAGCTGTTAAAATGGCAGACGGTGTATACTGGGTAGGTGTTATCCACTGGAATAGCAGAACTTTCCACGGATATGGAATCCCTGGTACCACCTACAACGCATACTTGGTATTCGGTGAAGAAAAAACCGTATTGATTGACAATGTCTATCGCGGAATGTTCGAACAGTTCGACGCAAGAGTGAAAGATGCATTTGAGCAAGAAGGAAAAGAATTCAAGATTGATGTATTCGTTCAAAACCACTCTGAAATGGACCACTCCACATTCCTAAGGGAAACAATTGAAAAATACAATCCTGATGCAGAAATCTACGCATCACAAAACTGTATTAACTTCTTGGAAGCACAATATCATAACTTCTCAGACTTGGAAATCAATGCTGTTGCCACTGGCGATGAATTGGACATCGGTGGAAGAACCTTGAAGTTTGTTTCCGCACCAATGCTTCACTGGCCTGACAGCATGTTCACATTCCTGGCTGAAGAGGGAATCCTGTTCTCAAATGATGCATTCGGTCAGCATGTGGCACGTTCCAAAAGATTCGACAAGGATTATGACACTGAATATTTGCTCAGGGAAGCACAAAAATACTATGCTAACCTTGTAACATTAGGCTCCCCAATGCTTAGAATGAAATTGGATGAGCTAACAAACAATGGTCTTTTAGAACAAATCAAAATGATTGCACCATGTCACGGTCAAATATGGACAAACCCTGCCCCTATTGTGGAAAAATATTCCGAATGGGGATCTGGTGTATGCAAAGACAAAATCACTGTTATTTATGATACAATGCACCACTCAACCGAAAAATTAGCATTCCAAATCGCTGAAGGTATTATGAGTGAAGGTGTAGAGGTTGCAATGTACTTCATGCAGGAAGACGGTCCGGATGATGTAATTACAGACATTTTGGACTCCAAAGCTATTGCATTAGGCGCTCCAACCATGATGAACAAGCCATTCCCAAGAATCGGTAACATGGTGTACTGGTTAGATTGTGTAAACTTCAAGGGAACAGGCAGCGAGAAAAACGCACTGATCTTTTCATCCAAAGGATGGGGTGGAGGAGCTGTTGCAAAACTCCAAAGAGATTTGGAGGAAGCTGGTTTCACTGTAACCGACACTATGGATGTGCTTTTTGTACCTGATGAGGATGTTTTAGCAGAAGCATTCGAGAAAGGTGTGCAATTGGCTCGTTCAATTAAAGAATAATTTTTTTATTCTTTTCTTTTTTCTATTTTAAATTTTTTTTACATTTGTTGTTATTTGCACCATTTAAGGTTTAGATAATTTTTGAATTAATCTTATTTTGTTTAATACTTAAATGGACTATTGGTGATTTATCAAACGGTTCAAGTGTTACTTTAACTGTCACTGTAATCATTGAGAAAGCTGGTTTATATCCTAACTCTGCTATAGTAACCGGTGATCAAAATGACACAAACAGTTCCAATAACAATGCATCTTCAGATAACGTAACCGTATCTGAAAAACCAACTGATAATGTTACAGCGGAAGTTACTACTGAAAACACAACAGATAATGTTGGTGATGTTGAGGTTGCCCATGAGGAAGTTCCTCTTGAAGCTTCCCACAGAACAGGTAATCCAATATTCATGGCATTGTTTGTAATATTGTCTATAATATTAATACCTTTAAGAAGACGTGATTAAACGTCTTCTACTTTTTTCTTTTTTAGAATTTAAACAAAATTTTTAATGTATCTATTTTTTTAATTGTTGCAATTAACAACATTTATATAATATATTCGATAAAAATATAATTAATTAAAGAGGTTATACTTATGTCAGATTTAGTGATTTATTTTTCAAGAAGCGGTGAAAACTACTTTGGCGGCGAACTCAAAAACATTGAAAAAGGAAACACAGAAGTGATTGCTGAATACATTCAGGAATTCACAGATGCAGACTTATTCAAGGTCGAACCTGCAGTGGAATATCCTGCAGATTACATGGAATGCATTGATGTCGCCAAAAAGGAACAGCAAGCTGATGCAAGACCTGAAATCAAGGAAACTCTTGAAAGCATTGCCGATTATGACACAATCTACATCGGTTTTCCGAACTGGTGGGGAACACTTCCGATGCCTATGTGGACCCAACTGGAACAATTGGACTTTGCAGGCAAAACCGTAAAACCCTTTGTAACCCATGAGGGATCTGGTTTCGGTTCCAGCAAAAGGGACTTGGATAAGTTATGTGCTGGAGCAGAGATTGAAAAAGGTCTTTCAATTCCCGGCGCAAATGTGTATGATGTTAAGGATACTGTCAAGTCTTGGATTGAAGAATAATTAATTATGAAATCTAAATAATCATTTTTATTTAATTTCATTTTTACATACAAAAAAATTATTTTTACTTATTTTTAATTCTAAAGATAAATTTTATACTACTGTCCAGTTGTCGCAAAATATTTTGCATATTTTCAATGTATTTTTCTAGATTATGTCATGTTATTTTTTTTCAATTTAATAACAATGTATATATAATATGGATGTTATAAATAAGTTCGTTATTTTATATCTTTTAGAATAACGTCAATATTGTTTCAAAAAACAATTATTGAAAACCAAAACTTGATTATTGTATATTTTTTCGTATTGTTCTTTTATTGTATAAATACAGTGAAGTTAAATGATGCTGAAGGAAACAAATCATAGATTTGATAAAAATGTCTAGTTGTGGTTTATTTAATTCTAAATTGGATAAATTTGCAGTTAGTTCATTAAATAAAAGAAACAGAATTTAAGTATTTTTTTAAAATGCTTTTGGGAATTAAAAAATTTTTTAATTTATAATAAATGGAAAAAAATCAATAATATTTTGGGGAAAATTAATATGATAAAAAGCAAATCTAAAATTTTATTTATAGGGATTATAATTTTGTGTTTATTGGCAACACAGGCAGTTGGAGCTGCTGACATTGCTGATGGACAAAATTTGACTATAGATAAAAGTTCAGATTATATGATTAATGATAATGTGATGGATAATGGTGATGGCGTTGTGGATGATGCCAATGCTATGTCTAAGTTAAGTTTGGCAGATAATGATAAGTTGGGCTCTACAGATTCTGATTTATTGCGTGCTGAAACAGGAAGCTTTAAAGATCTTTATGATTTAATACAATCTAACACCGATGGTGTGATTAACTTAGATAAGGATTATACCTATTCCGGTGAGGGTGATATAAACTATATTATGATTAATAAACCTATTACAATAAATGGTAATGGCCATGTATTAAATGGAGATAATCAAAAATTAATCGCTTATATCCCTGCTGCTGGAAGTGGAACAATATTAAATAACATTACCTTTATCAATGGTAATTATGCATCAGGTCCAGGGGCATTATGGCTTGCAGGATCCAATTGTGTAATTAATAATTCCGTATTCGATAGTAATCAAGGTGCCTATTCTGGTGTTGCGTATGTTACTCGTTCAGCTTCAAATAACCAATTTGTAAATTGTAATTTTACAAATAACAATGGACCCTATGGTGGAGTATTATATATGCCCGCTTCAAATGCAAAATTCGATAATTGTAATTTTGCAAACAACAAAGGGAGTTATTCTGGAGTGGGTTATGTCTCTGGTTCAAATAATGAATTTAATGGATGTAACTTTACAGAAAACACGGGTGTCTATTATGCCGGAGGACTCTACATTGCAAGTACTGCAGCTAATAATAAAATAGTTGATTCATCATTTAACAATAATAGTGCTGATGCTTATGGTGGTGCTGTCTATTGGGATGGTGATGATGGTATTATAGATAACTCTACTTTCACTGGTAATACTGCTAATGAAGGTGGTGCTGTATATTGGACTGGTTCCACTGGTACTGTAAAAGACAGTACTTTCACTAGTAATTCCATAACTGGTTATAATGGTGGTGGAGCTGTGTCTTGGTATGGTTATCAAGGTACTGTAACTGGGTCTGAATTCAATAGTAATAAAATCACTGGAGATTATGGTGGTGCTATCTATTGGAATGGTAATGATGGTAGTATAGAGTATTCTAATTTCACTGATAATAGTGCTGCAAATGGTGGTGGTGCTATATATGTTAACACTCCTACTGTTACTATATCTGATTCCAGGTTCAAGAAAAACCAAGCTCAATGGTTTGGTGGAGCTGTATATGAAAAAGGAAATAACAATGAAATAGACAATTGTGACTTTGAGGAAAACAGTGCTAATGAAGGTGGTGCTGTATACTGGGAAGGATCCAATGGTGATTTAACTGATTCCACTTTTAAAAACAATTCTGCTGTTGATGGTGGTGCTGTTTATTTAAATGGTAACGGCATTTCTGTTGAAAATTCAAAATTTATGGAGAATGAAGCTTACGATTATGGTGGAGCAATTTCCGTATATGGTGATAATGATAATATAATCCAATCTGAATTTAATGATAATAAAGCTGAAGATTGGGGTGGTGCTGTTTATTTAAGTTATACTGCAAATGATCCGGGCATATACGATGATTCAACATTCACTAATAACACTTCAATTTTGGGCGGTGCTGTATATTCAGAAGCATATGATATGTATATATCATATACTAAATTTGATAATAACTCTGCTGCCAAAGGTGGTGCTATTTATGTATATTGGGGAGATAATCCTGTAATAGGATGGGGTTCCGAATTCTATAATAATAATGCTAGCGAAGATGGTGGTGCAGTATATTTAGATTATAATTGTAATGATGCTTCTATAGAAGGTGCTACATTTGAAAATAACACTGCCAGTTACGGTGGTGCTGTTTATAATTTCGCATCAGGTAGTGTAATTTCCAGTTCCACATTTGAAAAGAATAATGCATCCAATCATGCAGGTGCCATTTATAATGCTGGTAGAAACAATGTTGTAGAGGATTCATATTTCAAAGACAACCATGCTGAATATAATGGTGGTGCTATTTTTTGGAATAATGCGAATGGAGTAATTAACAATTCTCAATTCTTCACAAATGATGCAAACAATGGTGGTTCTGTATACTGGAATGGAAACAATGGAACCATTGACAATTCTTATTTAGCAGACAGCGTTGCCAAATATGACGGTGGTTCTGTATACTGGAATGGTAAGGATGCACACATTAATAATACTGGAATTCATGGCAATCTCGCAGAAAGAAATGGTGGTGCCGTTTATTTCTCCGATTCAAGCAATAATGCTTTAATCAATAATTCAAAAATGAATTATAATCGTGCTGATAATGATGGTGGTGCAATTTTCTTTTCTGGAAACAGTGCAAATGCTCAAATAGATAATTCTGAGTTTATATGGGATTCTGTGTTAGGTAATGGTGGAGCTATTTACTGGCAATCTGAAGATGGTGTTGTAAACAATACTAACTTTAATAATAACTATGCGGACTCCTGGACAGAAGGAAAAGGCCATGGTGGTGCTATCTATTGGGAAGGTGGCAATGCATTGGTAAATAATTCCGTATTTTCCGGCAATACTGTATATAATGAAATTGATGGTTATGCAGAGGGTGGTGCTATCAGATTTATGGGTAGTGATGCTACTGTAAACAATACAAAATTTGAATACAACCAGGCAAACACTCATGGTGGTGCTATCGCATGGAGAAGTGATGACGGTACATTGGATAATTCAGAATTCTATAAAAACACAGCTTATAGTATTGGTGGTGCTGTATTCTGGAACGGTAAAAATGCATTAATCAATAACTCCAATTTCACAAACAACTCTGCAGAGTATTTCACTGGTGGTGGAATAGCATTTGAAACAAATGGTATTATAAACAATTCCAATTTCATTAATAACACTGCTCATAAAGGTGGAGGAGTATATTGGAACTATAATGGTGATGGTGTCATAAATAATTCTTATTTCGAGAATAACTATGCTTATTATGGTGGAGCAGGTATCGCTTGCGATTACAATTACCCTAACACTAATAAAGTTATTTCAAATTCTGAATTTGTAAAAAACACCGCTCATGATTATGGTGGTGCTATTGCATCTCTTGACACTCCAATTGTTAACTCAACATTTGAAGATAATAAAGCACATATAGGTGGAGCTATACATTCTTACTCATCTAATATATCAGATTCCACATTCAAAAATAATGATGCAGATTATGGTATAGATTTATATTATTATACTGAACCTGTTTTGGAAAATACAAATATACCTAAATCAAGAATTGAAGTTGTTAATTCAAGTGAACTTATTAAGATTATATATCCTATAGGTAACTCAACACGTATGACCAACATGAGTTTTGTTGCAATGTGTGTTGAAAGATACACTTACTATCCTCAACTCGGATCTAGAGATGATACCCTCAGAGGTTTAATTAACATTCAGACTGGTGAAGAAATAGGTGAATACCTTAAAATTTTAGTATATACCTACTTTAACTCAACAGATGATGTTTTCCCTCATGAAGGAGATAATTATGTATTCTATCCTGAAACTATGAGAGATTATGAGGATAGGTGGGATTATGCAACTAATATTCCTCGTCCGGATTATTTCAGCAGAGCTGTTCACGAATTTTCAGACCATGATTTCTGGAATAGTGACCATCCAGTAGTTCAAAAGGTTTTAGAATTATATAACAGTGGATTCAGAGTACCTGCTAATAATACAAAAGAAATCAACGGCAGTTTTATTGAGTATAATTTCACTTCAATGATTTCTCCGGCTTCACAAAGCTTATTCCTATTTAATATGATTAAGCACAACATGTCTATTCAAAAAGTTACTTTGGACAAGACTGTATACTTAGGTAATCAAACAAGGTTTGAAATTGTTGTTACAAACAATGGAGAATCTAACTTGACTAACATTGAAGTTACTGAAACTGAATATGAAGGTTTAAAATTAGTTAACTTTACAGCTGATGAGCCATGGTTAGGTAATATTAAAACAGGAAAATTCCTTTACAGAGGTACTTTAAAACCTGGTGAAAACGCTTCATTCATTGTTATCTTTGATACAATTAAGAAAGGCAATTTCACTAACGTTGTAGTTGGTTATAATAATAAAACAGGAAACAAAACTGCTAACAATACCACTGAAGTTGTACCTATTAGAGTAAATGTTACAAAAGTATGGGAAGACAAAGACAACCAGGACGGTATCAGACCAAGCAATGTTACAGTTCATTTGCTTGCTGATGGCGTGGAAGTTGATAAGGCTATCTTGAACGCTACTAACGGTTGGAGTGTTCTTTTCAAAGACTTGCCAATGGTTAAGGATAAAAAGGTAATTGATTATACGGTTAGTGAAGACCCAATTGACAATTACACTGCGGTGATAAAAAATATCACTGTTGACGATTTCTCAATCATAGTTGCTAACAACACATACAATTTCACTGTAATAAATAATCATACTCCTGCTGTGACTAATGTTTCAGTTACTAAAAAATGGAATGATAGTGATAATCAGGATGGTGTAAGGCCGGTTAATGTTACTGTTTTCGTACTTGCTGATGGTGATGTAGTGGGTAACTTGACTTTGAATGCATCCAATAACTGGAGTGCATCCCTAAGCGGTTTACCTGTTAATAAAGCTGGCAAAGCAATTAACTATACCGTTCAGGAAATAACTGTTGCAAACTATACAACCAAGACCAATAATACTGGTGCATATAACTGGACAGTAATCAACACTCATGTTCCTGCTTTGACTAATGTTTCTGTTGTTAAGGTTTGGTCTGATGTTGATGATCAGGATGGTGTAAGGCCTGTTAGTGTGACTGTTATGTTGTTTGCTGATGGTGTTAACATTAAGAATGCTACTTTGAATGAGTCTAATGAGTGGAAGTTTGTTTTCACTGGTTTGGATAAGTTTGCTGATGGTAAATTGATTAATTACACTGTTAAGGAATCTGCAGTTGCTAATTATACTGTTAATATTATTAGTGATGGTAATGGTAATTGGACTGTGGATAATACTCATGTTCCTGAAGTAACTGATGTTAATGTTACTAAGGTTTGGAATGATGGTGACAATCAAGATGGTATTAGGCCGGGTTATGTGGTTGTTGTATTGTATGCTAATGGTGTTAAAGTTGATATGGCTGTTTTAAACAGTAGTGGCAGTTGGAAGTATTCTTTCAAAGGTTTACCTGTTTATAACGCTGGTGAATTAATTAAATATTCAGTTAAAGAATTGGATGTTTCTGGATACATTGCTAATATCACTAATGATACTGCATACAATTTCACTGTAAATAACACTCATGTTCCTGCTGTAACTAACGTGTCTGTCGTTAAAGTCTGGAATGATGCTGACAATCAGGATGGTGTAAGGCCGGTTAATGTTACTGTTTTCATTCTTGCTGATGGTGATGTAGTGGGTAACTTGACCTTGAATGCATCCAATAACTGGAGTGCATCCCTATGTGGTTTACCTGTTAATAAAGCTGGCAAAGCAATTAACTATACCGTTCAGGAAATAACTGTTGCAAACTATACAACCAAGATCAACAATAACGGAGCATATAACTGGACAGTAATCAACACTCATACTACTGAAATTGTTAATGTTAGTGTTGTTAAGGTTTGGTCTGATGTTGATGATCAGGATGGTGTAAGACCTGTTAGTGTGACTGTTATGTTGTTTGCTGATGGTGTTAATATTAAGAATGCTACTTTGAATGAGTCTAATGAGTGGAAGTTTGTTTTCACTGGTTTGGATAAGTTTGCTGATGGTAAATTGATTAATTACACCGTTAAGGAATCTGCAGTTGCTAATTACACTGTTAATATTACTGGTGATGGTAATGGTAACTGGACTGTGAATAACACCCATGTTCCTGCTTTGACTAATGTGTCTGTTGTTAAAGTTTGGACTGATGTTGATGATCAGGATGGTGTAAGGCCTGTTAGTGTGATTGTTATGTTGTTTGCTGATGGTGTTAATATTAAGAATGTTACCTTGGATGAGTCTAATGAGTGGAAGTTTGTTTTCATTGGTTTGGATAAGTTTGCTGATGGTAAATTGATTAATTACACTGTTAAGGAATCTGCAGTTGCTAATTATACTGTTGATATTACTGGTGATGGTAATGGTAATTGGACTGTGAATAACACTCATGTTCCTGCTTTGACTAATGTGTCTGTTGTTAAGGTTTGGTCTGATGTTGATGATCAGGATGGTGTTAGACCTGTTAGTGTGATTGTTATGTTGTTTGCTGATGGTGTTAATATTAAGAATGCTACTTTGAATGAGTCTAATGGGTGGAAGTTTGTTTTCACTGGTTTGGATAAGTTTGCTGATGGTAAATTGATTAATTACACTGTTAGTGAGTCTGCAGTTGCTAATTATACTGTTAATATTGCTAGTGATGGTAATGGTAACTGGATTGTGAATAATACTCATGTTCCTGAAGTAACTGATGTTAATGTTACTAAGGTTTGGAATGATGGTGACAATCAAGATGGTATTAGGCCGGGTTATGTGGTTGTTGTATTGTATGCTAA
>Ga0256404_1012862_pt1 | contig 10761 bp, 8 predicted proteins | sample RumenRJG_01DNA_FD_185990 | JGI IMG/M metagenome (GOLD analysis project Ga0256404, IMG submission 185990) | Bovine rumen microbial communities from Lethbridge, Alberta, Canada - RJG_01 | ecosystem: Host-associated > Mammals > Digestive system > Stomach > Rumen | place: Canada: Alberta | collected...
TCCTTTATGGCCTCATAGGTATGCGGGTCTATTTCAAAATCCAGCTGTGCCGAAAACCTGAGAGCCCTCAGCATCCGGAGGGCATCCTCGGTGAATCTCTGCACCGGATCTCCCACAGCTTTTATTAATCTCGCATTCATATCGAAAAGCCCCTCAAAATCATCTACGATTCCGGTCTTTTCATTGACCGCCATGGCGTTTATGGTGAAATCCCTGCGGGCCAGATCCTCATGGAGTGATGGTGTGAAAATGACTTCACTTGGATGCCTTCCGTCCAGATATTCCCCGTCTATTCGGTAGGTGGTCACCTCATACCCCACAAAACCTCCTCCGGTCTTATGGCTGCTCTGATTATCTCCTTCCGTGTCAGAAGCCATATCTCCCGAAGCATCATCCTGCTCCGAAGGATAGTGGGCCTGCATTAGAACCGTCACCGTTCCGTGCTGTATTCCGGTATCTATGGTCCTTTTGAAAACCTTTTTCACTTCCTCAGGCTTTGCGCTTGTGGTGATATCCCAGTCCTCCGGCACCCTTCCAAGGAGACTGTCTCTTACACATCCCCCCACTGCATAGGCCTCATATCCCGCGTCTTCGAGCTTCCCTATAATATATCTTACATTTTCCGGTAATTTTATTCTATCCATTCAACATCCTCTGATCCCGGAACTACGTTCCATCATTTTTCCGGTTGCCCACCCTTTGTAAGGACACCGGAGTTCTCCTTTATTTTTCAGGCCTCCGTGACCACCTTGGCACTTACCCATCCTGTTTTTGATCTGTCATCGCTAAGATAGATCTCATACCATGTGCCGTCGGAAGCATTTTCCTCCTTGCCTGTGGCTAAAAATGTCTCTCCGTTTTCTCCGCTTGATACAACTTCATGGTCCGTTCCCGGTCCCGATCTTATATTGGCTGCATCAACCGATACGGAGAATCTCTTTTCCGACTTACTGCTTTCCGCACTAATTCCATTTACAGAATCACCGGCACTTCCCGCCGATCCAGTTACACGAATCAACAGGAATACTATTACTCCTAATATGACAAGTGCTATAGCCAAATACTTTATCTTCTTTTTGTTTCTGCCCCCAGGCATTCCGATACGTTCCTCTATTTTTTCGATAAGTGCGGAAACATTGGCATCGGAAGGATTTCTGTCACTGACTTCACGGGCATACCGAAGCGCATCCTCCAGCATAGGCAGGGTCGCATTTCTATCATTAAAGATGATAAGGGCACAGTAATGTTCCGCTATAATGCGTCTTTCATCATTCTCTTCTACAGTATCAGAGGCTATGAACCTTCTGAAACAGCTGAGTGCTTCTTCCGTATCATAAATATGGCTGTTTTTACTTATATGACACTCCCCAAGGATATAATCTGCCAACGGATGTCCGCTTTCACGAAGTCTCACGGCGATCTCCTCTGCCTCTTTAAGGGATTCAGGATCGTTTTTTTCAATGCAGCTCTCCGCAAGATTCAAAAGAGCCGGAATATCATCGTTGAAGTCTCGGTCATAAAGATACTGAAGAAGCTTTTCTGCCTTCCGGTTTCCTTTACGCGAAAGGTCCTTAAGACAGTCCTCGGCATTCTTATACTTTCTGTTTTTTATAAAATTGATGGCAAGAAGATACAGCTTACTGTCTACAAGCCTGGAAATATCCAGAGTTCCGTCCCTCTTGAGTGCTCCGACCGGAACACACTCCATACTCTTCGCCATTCCTGACCGGCCACCGGAAACAAGGTCCACATCCTCAATGTCCGGAGTCATATTTCTGTTTGCGAGTGTTCTTCCCTCTGCTTCCCCGGTACAAAGCCTGACTTCTTCAGAGAACAGATACTCTTCTCCGCCGAATAACTCAACGATCATTCTCAGCTCATCTATGTAATGAAAATATATCCTGACTTCACCTGCCTGAAAGGATCTCTTTCCTAAATCAATGTTTATATCCTTATCAACAGTAAAGTCTTTATTTCCGTCTTCCTTGCAGCAGCCTATAAGAAGATGCATTTCCTTCGTAGCTTCATCCACAGTGTATGAACGAAACTCCACATCCGGTATCCTCACATTTTTATCAAACAGTTTATCCCTGTAAACCTCATTGCTGTCCGCATATCTTACGGCAATGTAAACATTAAACTCATTCTGAAGAGATCTGCTGTATATACCTGCGGATTCCTCTTCAAGCTTTTTTCTAAGTTCTGTAAGCTTCTCCTGATGGAAGCTCTCCAAAAGACGGATACCTGCTTCTCTAAGACTCTTTTCCTCGTTCATCAAAGCTTCGAACTCAACCTTATCCCTTTGGAAAAGTAAAATTCTTCCTTCATCAAAACTCATAATCCAAACCTTTCATCTCCGGTATTACGATTTCACTTATTTAATCATCATAGATTATAGCAGAAAAAAAACGAGTCCTCTTATCGAGAACCCGTTTTTGTCTGAATCAATATGCTCTTCCCCAGTAAACCATCTTTGAAGCAGGCTTTCCGCAGACAACGCACTTGTCGCTTACCTGTTCCTGCTCAAACGGTATACATCTTGAGGTGATGCCTGACATGTCCTTAAGCTTGTCTTCGCACTCACGGCATCCGCACCACATAGCCTTTACAAAGCCCTTCTTTGTATTGACTATCTCTACAAGCTCATCCATATTTGTTGCTGATGAAGTGTGCTCCAGAAGGAACTGCTTAGCCTTCTCGAACATATCATTTTGGATCTGATCAAGAACTCTTCCAACCTCTTCATTCAGGTTCTCGAAAGGAACCTGGATCTTCTCACGTGTATCACGACGTACGAGAACAGCATGACCTGCCTCGATATCCTTAGGTCCGATCTCAACTCGGAGAGGAATACCTCTTACCTCACAATCGGCGAACTTGAATCCCGGTGACTTGTCACTGTCATCAACCTTTACTCTGAAGCCTGCCTTGATAAGCTGATCCTTCAATGCATAAGCCTTATCAAGAACTCCTTCCTTCTTCTGCTGGATAGGAAGAACACAGATCTGAACAGGTGCGATACGAGGCGGTATCTTAAGACCTGAATCATCGCCGTGTACCATGATAAGGGCACCTATCATACGTGTTGTATAGCCCCATGAAGTCTCATGTACAGGCTTAAGCTGATTGTCTTTATCAAGGAACTGCACATCAAATGCCTTTGCGAAATCAGAACCGAAATTGTGGGATGTTCCGCACTGAAGGGCCTGACCGTCATGCATAAGAGCCTCGATTGTATATGTAGCTACTGCACCTGCAAACTTCTCCTTCTCAGTCTTCTGACCTCTTACAACAGGAATAGCAAGATACTGCTCAGTGAAGTCTGCATAGATGTTAAGCATCTGTACTGTTCTCTCCTCTGCTTCCTCCTGAGTTGCATGAACAGTATGACCCTCCTGCCATAAGAACTCTCTGGTTCTGAGGAAAGGTCTGGTGGTCTTTTCCCAGCGAACTACAGATACCCACTGATTGAGAACCTGCGGAAGATCTCTGTAAGACTTAACGACCTTTGCAAAGTAATCACAGAAAAGAGTCTCGGAAGTAGGACGAACGCACATTCTCTCCTCAAGCTTCTTCTGACCGCCTTCAGTTACCCACGCAACCTCAGGTGCAAAGCCTTCAACGTGATCCTTCTCCTTCTGAAGAAGTGACTCAGGAATGAGCATAGGCATAGCAACATTCTGGACCCCTGTCTCCTTGAACATCTTATCGAGAACGTTCATGTAGTTCTCCCAGAGAGCATATCCTGCCGGGCGGATGACCATAAATCCCTTTACCGAACTGTAATCACAAAGCTCTGCTTTCTTAACAACATCTGTGTACCACTGAGCAAAGTCCTCCTCCATAGGAGTTATCTGCTCCACAAGTTTCTTGTCTGCCATATCAATAGCCTTTCTTATCATATATTTGCTCAGGCATCAGCGCACTTCCTTTGTGCCTTGCCAAAGCGGGTTTATTTTGCCCGTTAATTGTAACAACGGCAATTTGCTTTTACAATACTTTAGACGAAAAAAGCTTAGTCTTCTGGATATATATCTCTGAGATTATCCATCTTGCATCCCATATTCTCCAGGAGTGAATCAAGTATGGTTATAGCCACCATACATTCCACTACAACATTGGCACGTTCCACAACTGTCGGATCATGTCTTCCCTTGATTGAAATGGTAACATTGTCGCCCTCTTCATTAGCGGTTTTCTGAGGACGGGCAATGGAAGGGGTAGGCTTAAAATAAGCCCTGAGCACTATCTCAGCTCCGTCTGACATGCCCCCAAGGATTCCGCCGGCATGGTTGCTGGTGACCTGAAATACCTCCTCTGTACCGTCAAACTCCCCGTTTGCAAGCATCTCTTCGTATTCCGATTCATCAAGAGCCTCCAGTCCGTTCATGGTCCTGAACTTGTTTATCTCCTGAAGTGTCGGTTCCTGTTCGATATCCTCGTTCTCTTCGTCCTCCCCGGGAGCTATCTCTATGGCAACAGCTTCAAAACCGTCATTGTTCTCAGAGCCTCTCATCTTTGCCACCTTTGTGCCGTCACCTATCTCAACCGCCTTTACGGCGCCTATAGACATGACAGCCTTTGCAAGGTTCGCGTCCAGCTTATCAAATACCGGTTCACCTATACCCGTAGGCATATTGTTCACAAAGCAGGTAACAACACCTCCGGCACTGTCCTGCTCGCCTTTGAGCTCCAGTATCCTGGCATCTGCTGCTTCACGGCCTGCCGCTGTGGTCACATCGATTCCCGCAAGCTCCGTCACTTCCGCATCCACTGTGATACCGATTTCCGAAAGGACCTTGGCAGCCACAGCTCCTCCCGCAACCCGGGCCAATGTCTCTCTTCCGCTTGAACGTCCGCCTCCGCGATAATCCCTGACACCGTACTTCTGAAAGAATCCGTAATCCGCATGTCCCGGACGAAAAACGTGGGCGATATCAGAATAATCCTTACTGTGCTGATCGCTGTTTCTGACTATCATCGCGATAGGTGTACCTGTGGTCACTCCCTCGAAAACTCCGGAAAGGATCTCTATCTTATCCTCTTCCTTTCTTGCGGTAGTCTTCAGATTCTGCCCCGGCTTTCTTCTGTCCATATAGGGCTGAATGTCAGCCTCTGAAAGTCTGAGTCCCGCGGGACATCCGTCTATCACCACACCAAGCGCAGGACCATGGGATTCACCGAATGTTGTTATCCTAAAAAGTTTTCCAAAAGTATTTCCAGCCATCTGAACCTCTCAAGTCTTTATTGTACAAAGAGGGGTAATAAATTACCCCTCAATCACCTGTTAACAGTCTCTGCAATTTTACATTTTATCCTGTCATCTGCCTGCAGGAAGCTTCACCATGCATATACAGTTGGGCTCGTCAACCTGCACATCTCTTGCACTCATAACCAGAAGTCCTTTCTCGTAATCTACATTGAAGAATGTTACGGAACCTGATTCATGGTTTGCCACAGCAATATGCTTCTCATCCGGGAAGATGCAGAAATCCTTAGGATATACACCTGCGATAGGAAGACTTCCCTTCATAGTAAGAAGCCCTGTTTCCACGTCACGATCAAAAATAGTAACTGTATCGTTTCCGGCATTTGAACAGAAAACATGCTTTGCGTCCTTATCAGGAGAGAAGCGCATCTGTACTGCTGCAATAAGCGGATTGTCCTGATCATCATTATGAGTGGAGATCTCCTGAATCTTCTCGATGTTTATCTCGTTAGGTCCCTTTCCTTCCTCGAAACGATAGACATCGATGACATTCTTTACCTCATACATAAGGTAGAGATATTTACGATCCGGTGAAAAACGGAAGTGTCTTGGGCCTGACTTAAGCTGGCAGCGAATGGTGTCGATCTGACGCATCTTACCGTCGGCCTTGTCGAATCTGAATACTCTTACCTGATCGATACCGAGATCAGCAACAAGTATGTACTTCTGGTCATCAGTCATTCTTGCGCATGAAACGTGGGGACGGAATGTTCTCTCTGCTACGGAACCGATACCCTTGTCATATACTCCGTCGATGATAGGTCCTACAGAACCATCCTTTTCCAGCTTAAGAAGAGTGGCCTTTCCGTCATGATATCCGGAAACCATGATGTACTCATCATACTGATCGATAGCAAGATGACAGCCTCTCATACCTCTGATATTTCTTGTATTGAGCTTGCTGAGAGCTCCGTTCTCAAGGATACGGAAAGAAACTATACCCTCATCCGAAATGGAATATAATGTTCTCTGGTCTCTTGAAGCAACAAGATATGAGGAATTGTTCACCTCTATCTCTGTTCTTTTGGTCAGAACTCCCTTCTCAACATCAACATCACATACAGTGATTCCCTTTGCATGTCCTGTATAACTGTATGAGCCAATATATGCCATGTATTTATCTTTCATGTTATGCCTCTCCTCACGTCCGAAAATGGGCGCACTTATCCATAAAATATCTTTAATTCTATCACATACAGATGCATTGTTACAATATTATCATTTAATAGATGGTATGAATTTGATGACATAAGTGTCATAAGTCTCAACAAAAAAACTCCTGCCTGTGATAAGCACACAGGTGAGAGTTTTTTTATCAATTTTAACTGGACTTTACGGTCTTCCACCGGTTGTTGTAAAGAGAGTCTCCTTCAGGTCCCAGATAGTGATAGAACTCAGAGGTCTTCAGAAGCTCCTTGGTATCGGGGAATACCGCTTTGTTCTCAAGATATTCCTTATCCAGCAGTTCAAGGGCACCGGTGTTCGGTGTCGGATATGTTATGTACTCAAAATTCTTTGCAGCAACATCCGGTCTGCACAGGAAATTGATCCACTTCTCCGCATATTCCTTGTTTCTTGCATTCTTCGGTATGACCCAGGCGTCGATCCAGAGATTGGTACCTTCCTCGGGAATAGCATATTCCACATTCACATCGGTCCCATCAAGCTCATCCTGAACATAGAGTATCTCTCCGGAATATATGACGCCGACAGCCGCCTCTTCCCCGATCATCTTGTCTCTTACCTGATCGATAACGTATGCCTGAACTATCGGTTTCTGGTTTATAAGATCCTTCATAGCCGTATCCAGCTCCTCCGGATTCTCCGTGTTGCAGCTGTAGCCATTCTTCTTAAGAGCCACCATAAAGGCATCTCTCACAGAGTCCTGCATAAGAATCTCATTTTTTAGAGCCGGATTCCAAAGATCCGACCACTTTGTGGGATAAGGAACTCCAAGCTCATCCAGCATTCTTGTGTTGTAAAGTATGCCTACTGTTCCCCATGTATACGGAACCGAATATTTATTTCCCGGATCGAACTCCGAAGCCATCTTCAGATAATCCTCACCGATATACTTTATATTGGGAATGTTATCGTAATTTATTTCCTGAAGAAGATTGTTGTGTATCATCTTCTCGATCATATAATCCGAAGGACATACGCAATCATAGATTACTCCGCCTGCCTCGATAACAGGATACATCTCTTCGAGAGTCTCAAAAACATCATACACAACGTTTATGCCTGTTTCTTCCTCAAACATATCGATAAGCTCAGGATCTATATACTCACCGGCATTATATACATAAAGTGTATTTTCCAACGGTGTGGGAAGCTCTTCAATGTCTTTCTCCGTTGTACCGCAGCCTACCGCTACCGTTGCAATTCCCGCTGCCATAATAAACGCAGCGGATCCTATAACAAAACGATGTCTGTGCACCCTTTGAAGGGCACTTATCATCTTATCCAGTTTCATTATACTGTCCTCTTTCTCTTCTTGGCCCATTCCGGTGCATAATTTCCTATCATCAGTACTATAAATACCGTAAGGAAAATAACCGTAGACAGTGCATACATGGTAGGACTTATTCCTTTTCGCACCTGACTGTATACAAGGGTTGAAATCGTATCTATACCGGCACCTCTTGTGAAGTGTGTGATAATGAAGTCATCAAGACTCATGGTAAATGCAAGCATAAAACCTGATGTGATACCCGGCATAAGCTCCGGAAGCACCACCATAATGAAGGCCCGGAAGGGTGTGGCTCCCAGATCCAGAGCAGCCTCATAGGTTTCCTTGCTTGCCTGCCTTACCTTCGGCATGACACTGAGTATCACATAAGGCAGATTGAAGGTGATATGAGCCATCAGTATGGTATGGAATCCAAGGGATACTCTGAATGCTATAAAACACAGCATCAGTGAGATACCCGTTACTATATCCGCATTAAGCATCGGGACATTAGTGATGCTCATTATGATATTCCTGGATACCGGCTTCATATTGTTTATGGCAATAGCCGCCAGAGTTCCGAGAACAGTTGCAACAAAAGCAGAAAGGAAGGCGATGATGACAGTATTCCTGAGTGCCGCCATGATGGCCTCATCCGCCCACATTGTCACATACCAGTCTGTTGTAAAGCCTGACCACTGGGCTCTTGATCTTCCGCTGTTAAAAGACAGAACCACAAGAGTTGCTATGGGTGCATACATAAACAGAACTATCAGTGAGAGATAACAGTTGGAGAGAGCTCTCTTTAACTTTTCCATCAGATAACTCCTCCCTTCCTCATATCGTTCTTATCATCAAAATGATTTACTATAAGCATAGAAACGATGACAAATATCATCAATACAAGGCTCAGTCCCGAGCCCTGGTTCCAGTCTGAATCCTGCATGAACTCCTGCTCTATGACATTACCGATGAGATATATCTTTCCTCCACCCAGCATGTTGGAGATGGCAAATGTGGTAAGTGCCGGAACAAACACCATGGTGACCCCGGAAACGATTCCGGGAACCGACAGCGGCAGGATTATCTTTGTAAGTGTCTGCCAGAAGCTTGCTCCCAGATCGTAAGCCGCGTTGATGGTGTTGTCATCGATCTTCATCAATGCATTGAAAAGCGGAAGAATCATAAACGGAAGGAAATCATATACCATTCCGATGAGGACCGCAGCTGTCGTGTTTATGAGATGCTGCTCAGGAAGGTGAAGTGCGGTCAGTATACCGTTTATAACACCCTTGCGCTCCAAAAGTGTCTGCCATGCCAGTACTCTCAGTAGAGAATTCATCCACATAGGAAGTATAAATACAAATACTATAAGTGAACTTCTTCCCACCTTAAGGCTTCTGAGGATCATCGTCAGCGGGAAAGCCAAAAGAAAACAAATGGCTGTACACACTGCAGACAGTATCATGGCCCTGTACAAAGGTCTATAATTTTCCCAGACCAGGATCTCAGCGATATTGCTCAGGGTGAAAGCATTGTTCCTGTCTGTAAAACCATAATATACTATGGCCAGAAGCGGAATAACTATAAATCCGACTATCCATATAACATACGGAGTCGCCAGATATCTTGATGTATTATTCTTCAACGCCAAGTGCCTCCTCATCTTCGGATTCCGGCTTGTTCATGACCTGAATGTTTGAAGGCTTGACATAAAGTCCCACCTTCTTGCCCGGCTCGTGGAGCTCTGTTGAATGGATAAGCCACTCAAAGCCGTCAGGGGTAGTACATTCCATTTCGTAGATCTCTCCCTTGAAAATGATGTGTGTCATCTCTCCGTGAAGGATGGCTCTCGGGTCATCGTCTTCGATTATCTCGAGATCCTCCGGACGAATTACAACGTCAACCGGCTTGTTGGTTCCGAATCCGGCATCGACACACTTAAAGTCCGCACCAAATATTCTTACATGGTAATCCTCCACCATGGTTCCGGGTACAATGTTGGAATCGCCGATGAAATCCGCAACAAAGGCATTCTCAGGTTCATTGTAGATCTGCTCGGGGCTTCCTGCCTGCTGTATATATCCCTGATTCATTACCACCACATAATCAGACATGGTAAGTGCCTCCTCCTGATCATGTGTTACATATATAAATGTGATTCCCAGCTCGTTCTTGAGTCTGATAAGCTCATACTGCATTTCCTGACGAAGCTTAAGGTCAAGAGCTCCCAGAGGCTCATCAAGAAGGAGAAGTCTCGGCTCATTTACTATGGCTCTCGCAATGGCGATACGCTGCTGCTGACCGCCTGAAAGAGAATCGATGGAACGCTTCTCAAATCCATCCAGATTAACAAGCTTAAGTGCATATTTTATCTTATCTCTTATATATGCATCCGATTTGTTTTTTATACGAAGTCCGAAGGCAATGTTGTCCTCGATGCTCATGTGAGGGAACAGGGCGTACTTCTGGAATACCGTGTTGAGCTGACGCTTGTTCGCAGGGAGACCGGTAATGTCTCTACCGTCAAACAGCACCCTGCCCTTATCAGGTTTTTCAAATCCGCCTATGATACGAAGTGTTGTGGTTTTTCCGCAGCCCGAAGGCCCCAGTAATGTAACGAAACTGTTCTCATGTATATCAAGTGTAAGGTCATCGAGTATCAGCTGACCATCATAGGATTTGGTGATGTTCTGTAACTCCAATAGATTTCTGCTCAAAGCTTTTTCCTCCTGAAATGGTTTTACGGCATCCCTGTTATAGGCACGTTGTCCATCATATGGATACTTGCCCACTCGTCAGGCAAAGGTGGCCATGTATCCATGTGATGGCAAGAACAAAAAAAGGCTGAAGCCTTTTCAGCTCCAACCTGTATAACGACCTTATATATGTACGCTGACTGTCAAAACAGTTTCTGTGCAAGAGATAATTTCTCTCATTCGTGAATAATGGACAGGAAATAACACCCATATCACGGCCCGTTACTTTCAAATTCTGTTTTCCGTCTCTTCCAGAGTGCTTACAAAGGCAACTCTATTGA
>Ga0256404_1012864_pt1 | contig 10759 bp, 11 predicted proteins | sample RumenRJG_01DNA_FD_185990 | JGI IMG/M metagenome (GOLD analysis project Ga0256404, IMG submission 185990) | Bovine rumen microbial communities from Lethbridge, Alberta, Canada - RJG_01 | ecosystem: Host-associated > Mammals > Digestive system > Stomach > Rumen | place: Canada: Alberta | collected...
TTCCTCTCGCTGCCCCTCGACTTGCATGTGTTAAGCCTGTAGCTAGCGTTCATCCTGAGCCAGGATCAAACTCTACATTGTAAAATTTTTATTTCTCCGAAAGAAAAATTTTACAGCTTCCGTCGTCACTCGGCACAGCTCAAGCATGCTTGGCTCTGCACTCGCTCCTAGGAACCTTGTAAAAATCATTCCTTCGATCTTGTCTCTGTCTCAGAACGCTCTATCCGGTAGTATTGATGGTGAAGGTTGCCTGAAAGGCTACCTTCCAAGAAATTGAAACGGTTTGTTCTTGTTACCCAATACATATATAATAATATATACGTACTGCTTCTCGTACTACTTCTTCTCTGTCTATGTAAGTCTTTCAAAGAACTCTCTCTTTTTGCCCTCGGCACCAAATTTTAGCGCGAAAGCGGATGCAAAGGTACGAACTATTTTTCATCCCTGCAAATATTTTAAGAACTTTTTTCGAGAAAAACGAAAAGTTTTCGCATTCTTTGACAATACCGAAAACTTACACCTTATTATATTATATATAGAAAGGCAAAAAAGGGAACCGACATTGCTGTCAGTTCCCATCATTTACGGCTGCAAATCCTTATATTCATTGGCAACGTCCGGGATGCAGGGACAATCCTTTGCGGGGTTCAGGTCGTGATGACCGACGATCAATGCGCGGGGGTATGCCTTGTGAAGCATGGTCAGTAGCCACCGCAGAGCTGCTTTCTGCTCTGGTGTCCGCGTGTCGGCGGGTTGACCGCGGATGTCCAGGCCACCCTCGTAGCACACGCCGATGGAGTGGCTGTTGTGGTGCAGGCAGTGGGCGCCTATGAGCCATTCCGGTCTGCCGGGCTCTATCTCTCCGTTACGACGGACGACGTGGTGGTAGCCTATGCCGAGCTTCCAGTGGTTATCCTTCCTGTGCCACGAATCTATCTGAGCTGCCGACGACATCTGGTCCGGCCGCACCGCACTGCAGTGAATGATGATTAAACTAATTTTACGCATAATACTTTTTTCTTTTTTGCATCGGACTGACACGGACTTTCTCGGACTTCCTTTCCTTTTTACGCAGCACTTAGTCCGTATTAGTCCGTGTAGTCCGCTGCCAATCATAATTATTCGTCTGTGCCAGTCCGCGTTTTTCCGCTGCTTAGATGCCGCAGCTCTGTACAAGGATTGTTGAACTGATGGCCGTCAGGATCGTAATGATGATCTGAACGATTTTGTTAATAGTATCCTTTTTCATAACTTCTTACCTCTTACTTCTTACCTCAGTTGACTTTCAGTCGACTGATGTCGCGACTCGGCAGAGCCCATGCAAGCATGGCTCTGCGCTCGCTGCTCCATCAGTTCTGGTCCATGCCACCGCCTGAGTTGCCGCCGTTGTCGCCACCAGTGGTTCCACCGCCGGTATTGGTTCCGCCACCCTGGTTTTCACTCCCCTCGCCATTCGGAGAGGGGTTGGGGGTGAGGCTTCCCTTCGCCTGGGCAATCATCTCCTCGGCCTTGTCGGTCCAGCTCAGACGGCCGTCCTTGTTCAGTTCGTCGCGGGTGTACTCACCGGTGGCCTGAGCCAGCAGTTTCAGCGACTGCACGGCAGGACCGGTCTTGTCGCTCTTCTTCATCGTACCGATGCTGGCACTGATGGCCTTGTCCACGTCGGCATCATACAGCTTGGCACAGCCGTTGCCGATGACGCTCACCTTGAAGATAGCCAGGTCGTCCACCTTGACGGTATTGCCGTTCAGGGTCTGTTCGCGCACGCACTTCACGAAGTCGCGCAGGATACCCTCGATGGTTCCCTCCGAGAACGGGGTGTTGTGCTCTGCCATGTGAACGGCCATGGCGTGGATGTTCAGCGTCTGCTTGTACGACACTCGGGGGTAGTACTTGCCGAAGCTCGGACTAGTCTCGTTTCTGTTTTTTGAAAGATACAGTTCAATCATGTCTTGTTTAGTTTTTGTGTTGTGTAAATAATTTGTTAATTCTCTCTTGCCTTCATTCCACGCCGGCCTGCGCACTGCCATTGTTTCCTTTAGGTAGTACAAAGTTACTAAATTTTCAGGCGTTTTCCAAGCATTTTCAGGTAGTTGGATTACTTGCATAAACATAGCCGAATTAGATATCACTTATGGTAACATTTTCCAAGGAAAAGATGCGGTTTTTACGCGGTTTTTTCGTACCTTTGTACTTAGTAACAAGTAATCATCAAGTCCAATGTTCAAAGATCAAAATTCAATGTTCAAAGTACAAAGTTATGGTCGTATGGAGCTGGCACAGCTCTATTTCCCCAACATCTGCGGTCGCGCCGCCTGGCGCAAGTTAAAGGAATACATGTCGGAGGATCCCTCGTTGCGTCCGCTGCTCAATGGCAGGCACCGCACGTTCCTGCCCATCGAGGTCGACCGCATCTGCACCGCCATCGGCTACCCGTAAACGCAGGCCACTTATTGCAAAATAAGAGCCACTTATCGCGCGACAAGTGGCTCTTATTTTCCATTAAGCGGCAGTTATTTCATGTTCTGCGCATGACAGGCATCATGAATAGTAATGGTGTTGCCGTCAATAGAATATGCATAATACCAATTGCCTGCCTGTGCCATATGCCATTTCTTCCACCGTTCAATTGTCGGTCTACGTCGTAGAGCTGACTGTTCAATGCAGTAGATAGCATCAACGGTCTTGTTGATATATCTCAGCATATCTTCGTAAGAATAAATGTTCGGGTATTTCATACTCACATTCCTGTAGAAAGACCTGACCTTTCTTACAGCAAGAGGTTTGATAATATAATCATACTGCATCTTTCATTCCGTATATTGATTTGAGATCGCTTATCAGCAGGTCCCTAAGTTCTTCTGGCGTATAGCTGTCTTTCCCCTCCGGCAATATCAGGTCATCATCCTCATAGAGCGATGGATCGGAATAGTCTATATCCAGTTCTTGAGGCGCATCAAGCTGTACGAACAGTCCCGTTGCCAACAGGGCGGCAAGTTTCTGGCTGGCAACGCTGTCATTCTCATTATACGATAATGTTATTGTACACATATTAAACGCAATTTGATATTCTGCTGCAAAAGTACGAACTTTATTTCATATTTCCAAATTTTTAATATTGTTTTTAGTGTGGTAGTGGGGAAGTGGAGATAGAATCTCAGTTGCTCCGCGTACCGCGCATACGCAGGCGGTACGCGAGGGATCCAGGGAAACATCCCCACTACCACACTTCCCCACTGCCGTCGGCTCCGAGGTCCGGCTGTTCGCGATGGAGCTTGATTTCGTCGGCCTGGCGACGGATGACATGATAACGGCGGATGCCGTCGACGATCTTGTAGTCGAAGCTCATAGCCGTAAAGGCACGGCCAAGTTTGACGGCACTGACATCCTTCATGTTCTGGGCACCGACAATCTGCATGGCGACAGATGACGACAGGTACTCGCCTTTCTCGCCCGTCTTTGGCTTACGGAAATTGTCGTCTATCAACTCCTCTGCCGACCGTGATGTCTCAAACTGGCGGTTATGCTGCGTCAGGCGTTGTATCTCCGCCTGGTCGAACCAGTAGCGGAAACCCTGCTGGTAGAGCGTATAGGCCTGTGCATAGATGGCGTCGTAGTCGAGCGGGTTCTCCTGGGGCGGCTCTATCGACTCCACCTCGAAGGGCAGCCATCGGCGCGTCCCCGTCGTGTCCGACAGGAACTGCACGTTGTTGCCCGTGCCGCAGAACGATGCCAGGTGCGGGCGGTTCTTGTGGTAGCGCTCATAGGGTGCACGGTCGTTGATGCTGGGCATGGTCATGGTACCCTTCAGCTTGTTCAGCTCCTTGGGCAGCATGGAGTCCAGCTCCTCCCAGCACATCAGCCCGTACTGCGCCAATACGAGGCGGTCGTCCTTCGACAGGATAGAGGCATCGGTCTTCGTGTAGAAGTAGTCGCGCAGCTGCGGGGGCAGCAGGTGTGCGAACCACGTGGTTTTGTACGAGCCCTGCACGCCGATCAGGATGAGCATGACGTTGTTCACCACCCGCGGCTCCACCCACGACGCCACCATCGCCACGAGCCATTTCTTCAGGTACTGGTAGAACAGGATCTGCTCGTCGGCATCGCCCTTGACGTTCACCGTCAGCGACAGTCCCATGATGGCGTCGCCCTTGTCCGGCGTCCACGGAGGCAGGTGCTCCAGGTAGTAGCGGAAGGGATGGTATGCCGGTACGTAGTTGGAATTGATGATGTTCTGCAGATGCTGTTTGATGACCGGCTTCACTGCGCAGAGCTCATCCCACAGCGTGTTTTCTTCACGGTCGTCCAAATCTGTGTAGCCGTCCGTCACGCCGCCCTCGCCACCGAAGATGGTCAGCAGTCCCTGGTCGTTCTCGCCGATGGTCAGTCCCTGCGACAGTCGGTGTATCTCCGTACGGCCCCGCACCTCGTTGTAGCGCAGCAGGACCCGCTCAGAGAGCATCGCCTTGATTTCCTCCGGCGTGGCATACGTTTCCTGCCACGGTTTCTTGTGTCCGCCGTCGCCAGCGTCCACCGCTTTCTTCTTCCGTTTCTTCTTTTCTTCGTCCATAAATGATACATTTACATTCCGCCGGCAAAGATACGGAATAAAAATAAGAAGTACCCCCTGTATACATGGTATAACCAGAGGGTACAACCTATTGGAAAATAGCCGGTATGTTATCCGAACAATTCCTTCAATTCGTCTTGAAAATCGGAAGTCTGTTGCTGACCGAAAGCTAAATAAAAGTCTTTGTGCATATTACGGCGGTGCCAGAGGGCCTCGAACACCTTCCACTTCTCTTTGATGCCTAGGCGCTCGGCCATCGCGTCGGCCAGGAGTGCCGCCTGCGTCCGCGAGAACAGGGGCTGGTAGTGCTCATCCACGTAGCCCGCTTGTTGGGCTTTCCGCCAGAGGACCATGGCCTCGTCGGTGGCGAGCTCGTCGGGCAATTCCCCAGTGCCCTTCTCTTTCCCTACGCAGGGAGGGCTGGGGAGGGCCTTCCCAATATTTATCTGGTTTTCTACATGCTGCGCCCCAGAGGCGACATACACTATTTCGATTTTGCTGCCATTGTTGGGATGACCTGTTCTGTGCTGTTGCTCCAGCAGTTCATTCAACATTTTCAGGACTTCAGCGGGCAGCATACCGCCAAGTCCGCCCAGATTGTCTGGATCGTCTTCGTTTCTCTTCTTCATATTCCTTAATACGAATCGAATGGTTTGACAAAAAATATGATTTTGGAGAAAAACGGAGATTGTGGGGTTATGTTTGGGTTTCTCAACATTCTTCACAGGTTTAACCACAAACCTTTCACGGGATGTTGATACGGCCAAAGCCCACGCCCTCCGTATGGATTGCGTGAGCAGGCAGCCGTCTTTTCCCGTGATATTCTTTGGAGTGGTTAATTCGTGAAGAAATCGAGAAAGCTGGTTGCTCAGCGGGTGCAAAGTTAGTGCAAATCGAGTAAAATACCAAAGGAAAATCCAATTTTCTTTGTATTTTCGAGATGTAGCCTAACTTCGAGGTGTCAAAGTTACTCCAATTCTTTGAAACGCCCAAATTTTTTGTGACTATTTTATGGACTCATGACACTTTTCTTCGTTTGAGGGATTCTACATATTGTTGATTTCACGATTATTTGTTCATTTATTCAGCAGTTGTTCAATGGCGGCGATTACTGCACTCGGATTAGAGGGCCAGGGAGCACCGCCGGGGACGAGTCGCCCAGAGGTATCTACAAGTCGGTAGGTGGGGAAACCACTCACTTCCAGATATTGTTCGATGGCGCTTTCCTGTGTTTTAGGCAAGTTGTAGTGAATAGCATTGTCGGTGTCAAGATGATTCTGGCGGATGTAAATGCGCCATGCCTCATCAGGACTGTTGTTGCAGAAATAGAGATAGACGACGGGCTTGCCTTCCAGCATTTTCTTTAAGGCTGGCACATACTCCATTTGGTCACGGCAAGGACCGCACCATGTGCCCCACAAATCCACATAGATGACATATCCCCGGAATGGTGCTGTGATGAACTCGAATAGTGCTTTCCCGTCAGTGATGTCTTTCAGTTCTTCTTCTGGCACACGCAATGAGGCGGGAGAGCCTGCTTTTGGTGCCACCACTTCTTGATGTTCATTCTCGGCCAGGAAGTCCATGATACGTTGATTAGCATTGTCGATGGCTTGGATGAGACGGGGATGATGAACCTCTTGATGAGCCAGTTCTAATATGCGCGGCGATGCGACGTGACTCTTTCCATCAATGTCCCTCATAATGGTTTGTGCTTTGAGTATTTCACAAGTGGCATCATCCAAATCGAGCGAATTGAGGACACTGATTTCAAGAGGAACATACTTCTCACTAATGTCCCAGTCCCAGTATTGCGCTATGAGTGGCTTGCCCAAAATGGGGATGATGTCGGATTGGAAGACATTGTACAGTGAAACGTCCGTGTTGGTATGGGTGCGTACTTCTTTCTCTATTTCTGCAAAGTTCTTCACCTTCTGCATTTCCTCGTCAGTCAGTTGCACCTTTCCTTCTTGGTGAAGCCGAAGCAGGAACACATCGGGGTCGGTCAACAACCGATTGCTTTTAATGTCTGTCAAGGTCGAGGTGTAGTAACCGATGTTTATCAAAAAGCCGTTGCGGCACATCAGCGGCATTTCTGAGCGCAACCATTGCAGCGCATTCAGTTGCTCTTCGGTCTTCCTCAACAGTTCCTCTTGGTTCTCACCTTGTGACGGCCAGCAGCATTTCAGAAGCATCGGATAACCGAATTGTCTCTGGATGTTGTCCTGATAGTAGGTGAGGAAACGATGGGAGAGATTTGGACGAGCCATTTTTAGAGAATCCATTCTTGTCTGGCACACTGTCATCCAATGACGTTGCTGGATGATTGTGCTGTCGATGGTCAATTCGTTTGTGTTTACGAACTTGGGATGGAAATCACCGCCCAACAGTTCATTGTTGAATCGGGCATATTTGCCACCCATCAAGTAAGTGCGCTGGTTCACATCGTCGATATAAAGCAAGAGCGTATCGTTGTTCTCCACTGCCAATCTTCCCCAAAAGGTGTGCTCCAACGGATGTTCAGACTCATTGTGGATGCCCATCAACGTAGGGCCATTAACTGGCATTCTTACCTCAAATCGCCCTTGCTCGTCAATTTTCGAGCGCTCTATTATCTGCTTGTCATCAAACAGACGATGGATGTAAGAAACAAAATCTGCCTCCGTTTTTGTTGTATGGACACAAACACGAAGGGTGAAGTTGCCCTCTTCGGCATTAATGCCACTCGGCCATGATGTTTCATCCTTAGACGGATAATCGGGCAGGAATTGTGCGGTCAGCACAGATGTCTTGTGTTTACTCCCGTCGATAATAGCGGCATTCTTCTTCAATCGCACTTCCTTTCGCTGTCCGTCCTTCGTCAGCACTACATGGTCTTTGTCCACTTCTGCGTAGTTCCAATATTCGCAGTCGTAGATGGCGTAGTCGTCGAACAGCCCGATGAGCCATTCGCCCGTCACCTCGTCCCTCAGACAGAGGTCGAGACTCGATTTCACTTGCGCCTGCCCCGCCATTGCGACGAGGGCGAGGAGGATGGAGATGATGGTTCTCTTGTTCATTTTTATCTCGTTTTATTTCAGTTTCTCTTTTAGCCGCTCCAGTTCGTAGTCGAAGTTGTCGTAACCGTTGATGCGGAGGTCATCGCGGACACGACGGCCATCGGGCGTGATGGTTTCGTAGTGGGGAATGCCGTTGAACCGGAACAACTCTTGCAGACGGGTGAAGTCGGCGTTGGTGACACAGACGGTCTCTTCGTCGGACAGCCACTCGGCCACATATTTCTTATAGGCATCGCTGCCCTCGGTGGTGCGTTCGCCGGCAATGAATATAAGTTTCACATCGTCGCGCTTGGCTATCTCGGCGCGAAGTTCCTTGCTCTCTTGGATGGCTGCACGGCAGGGGCCGCAGCCCATGCCCCAGAAGTCAATCATCAGAATTTTGCCTGGATACTTGGCGCAGAGTGACCGGATGAGGTCAGCCATCGGCGCGTCGGGAATGGGCGTTGCCAATTCTGTCTGTGCAGTCAACCGAGAGTAGAATTCATCGGCCTTGGCTTTGACGTAGGGATGTGTAAACGTGTTGCTGAACATCGCATATTTCGACTCTTTATCTGTCTGGGACTCCGTCAACATCTGTTGGTACAAGCAGAGCTGGGCTATCAGTGTGTTGTCCTTGCTGCCGAGCATTTCGCGCAAAACCGCATAGTAATTATCCATCCGCTGTTGACCTGCGGTGCTGAATAAGGCACGCATGGCAGGTTGGGCATACTGGATGCGATTGAGCAGGTGTGGGAAGTCGCTGCTGGCGAAGAGCAGGGGATTGTCGAAGTCGATGCGGTGCAGATGATAGTAACTCTTCGCGTCGGCGAGGTTCTGCCACTCGGCGCTTTCGTCCTGCTGCTGTTTCATCAGTGCATAACTGCGGTTCATGGCGTATGTCATGTAATAATACGCGAAACGCGTCTGAACGTAGGCCAGAGCCAGTTGCATTTCCATAGGCGTGTAGTGCTCGCGGCGACTCACGGTCTGCAAACGGTACATCACGTTCTGCCACATATCGTCGGCGAGGACGTTTCCTTCGTCAAAAGAGCCTTCGAAGAGCATCAAAGGGAAAAGGACGTCGGTAATCTCGTCACGTGTGCGGAGCCAGCGGGCAGCGTCGCTGCTGCTGCCGTTGTTATAGACATAGACGTACCTGTCTCCAGCATCTTTGCGCACGGTGATGTCGATGGTCTCACCGGGGCGGGCGAAGAATGGTATTTCACCGAAGCCCACCTTCGACTCCAATGTGTAGAACCGCTGACAGATGGGGTAACTGGCCTGGAACTTCTTATAGAATGTTCCGTCGGGCGCGATGTCGAGTACCAGCGTTGCATCGTCTTTCTCAAAAACATTCTGGAAAAAGCATTCCAACGACGTGAAACCGAACTGCTCGGCGTCGTAGCCCTCGATGCGGCCTTTTACGGTGATGGTGTCGGTCTTGAACCAGTCCTCGGGTACTGTCCACGGATTTGCCTCAGTCAATTCCTGCATCGTAGGTACTTTCAGTTTTGCCTTCTTATCGTGGATGCCTAACAGTTTGAATGCTCTGGTTCCGTCGCCCTCGATGAAGTCGAATATCTGCATCTTCTTCGGCAAAGGTTCGAAATGCATGGTAAACTCGGTGATTCCACTCTCTGGTGACTGCACCCATGTGTTGAGTTTCAGTCCCTCGGCAGAGCGCAACGGGTAGCGGTTGCCGTCCTCGTCCATGAGATAGGATGATGAGACAAATTGGAAACTCTGTCCCTTGGAGTACTTCATTGTGAAATGTACGGTTGTCGCCGTATCCCTGAATATAACCTCACGGGCTTTTAGTTCGCCGCTCGACACATTTACGCAGGCCATTGCCACGGGGTTCTTGATAGTCTTGAATGTCTTTGCCTGCCCCGCCATTGCGACGAGGGCAAGCAGGATGGTGATGATGGTTTTCTTGTTCATACTTTATTTCTGTGCTTTTTCTATTTCATTCTTAATTGTGTCTGGGCCAGGAAAACCGATGCTCTTGTAGGTCTGTTCGCCCTTGGCGTTGTAGATGGCGTAAGTGGGGATGCCTTCTGACTCGTACTTTTGGAGGATATAACCGTATTGCTCATTTGTCAGGTAGTAGTGGTCACCATCAATATCCTTAATCATCTCCTGCCAAGTGGACAGAGGCGAAGAGGGTGAGGTGATATAGACAAACTGGACGTTCAGGCTTTTCATCTGCTCCTTCATGGGTGCCATAGCTTTGTGTCCGGCACGACAGGGACCACACCATGTGGCCCAGATGTCGATAAGTACTGCTTTGCCCTTATACTTGTCGAGGATGGTATGAAGGATGTCCTCAGGGGTCACATCGTCGTACTTCTTATAGAACACGTTCTCCTGACTTGCCAGTTGCAGGGCTACACGCTGCAGTTCGGCTCGATAATCAAGGATGATGGCCTTGCAGTCTTCAAAAGGTAAGTTTTTGATGTCTTCTTCTTCAATATTTTCACTCTCAAGAAGCAATGGTATTGCTCGAAGAATCGAGTTGTAAGCATTCTTTTCTTGCGCTTTCTTGTCATAGACATCCAGAACGACTTGCCAGAATGCTGAACTGCATGGAGAACCAGGTTCGTTCAGGAATTTCCAATTGTAGGCAAGTTCGTCCGCTGAAAGAGGAAGCATATCTATGCACTTCTTGTAGTTTTCTTCGTAATTCTCATTGGTCATATAGACGGTGCCGTCTTCATCTACCTTGTATTGGCAGTATGTGTTTGCAAACTGGCGTGTCCATTCGATGTAGTCAGCCTCTGCCGTCATGCAGAGCAAATCCTTGGTTGCAGTGGTGTATTTCGTTTTCATGAAAGCAGCAATGCGCTTGTCGAAAATGTCTGTCAGGCACATCAGGCGTTCTTCCTTCGTTTGGCATTCCCTGACTTTCAGGAATACAGTCGTGTCGTCCCCGTAATCCTCATCATATGCAGCCGCCAAGTCCCTATTGGTTTTGGCAAGATAGCCTTTGAAAGCCACGAACGGTTTCTTGTCAGAGGTAATCTTCATCCTAAAATCCGCAGATATTTTTTCGAGTGTCTGATTTAGCCCTTGCTTGTGACGATTCTGTCTGACTCTAGGCTTAGAAACGCTTGACATGACTTGTATGCAGACACCTTCCCCTTACCCCGTA
>Ga0256404_1012866_pt1 | contig 10758 bp, 8 predicted proteins | sample RumenRJG_01DNA_FD_185990 | JGI IMG/M metagenome (GOLD analysis project Ga0256404, IMG submission 185990) | Bovine rumen microbial communities from Lethbridge, Alberta, Canada - RJG_01 | ecosystem: Host-associated > Mammals > Digestive system > Stomach > Rumen | place: Canada: Alberta | collected...
CTTCGAGACGAGTTAATTCGTCTCTCATCATTGGAGGTAATTGTTCCAAGGGAGTATTTTTAAGGAATACATAGGACTGCTCTTCTTCTTCTGTTAGTCCTGCTGGCTCTATCTTTTCGATACGTAAATCTGCTAATTTATGGAAGATGGTAGAACGTACCCATGAGCGTTCTACATCCTGGTTCATACCCATTGCTGAACGAGCTGAGCCTTGTCTGTTATCTGTGAACGTTATATACTTTTTACCATTATAGACAATCTCTGCATCTTTATCAGTACTCCCTTCTGCATTATCAAGAAGAAGTGTCGAAAGGACTCGACCCATCTGTGTCGCACTAACTCTGAGATAGTCAAGTCTTGTTATACAGTTTCCGCAGTGTGGACATAAGTCGACATTAGTCTCATCATGGCGCAATGAAACATATACGTGACTACTGTCTTCGTTTTCTGGTGCAATTTCAATACGCCCCCTCTCATGATTAAAAATATGTTTATCCTCATGTGTGTGACGACGAAGGCATTTTTTTGCAGGTTTGGCAAAATAAAATGGAGTAAAACCGTCAATTTCACTGTTATTAGCAATGTTCTCTCCTTGGATTTCTTCTGCCTCGATAAGGTCTTCATCTCTATTTTCAAAGAACAGACTACTGTCGAGGTCAACCACATTCGTATGCATCCGGAATCCTTTAGATGTACTGGTCTCACCGACGACAATAACACCACCACATGATGGGCACGTAGCAATTTCGAGGAGTTTTGATTTACAAGTAGGACAGTTTGTATTTTGATAAGTTGTTAAACTACCAACTCCTAATCTCTGCTTTTTATGATGGCTACATTCAGGATTAACACAAGCATAAACTCCGCTAATAGAGCGTATAAAGAAATGGGCTCTAGAAGGGAGTAAAGCTATGGCACTTCCATCTGTAGAGTTTAACCCATCTACTTTGTTTGCCAAAGCATCTATAAGTTCAAGCGACTTTTCTGTATTTTTGCTTATATTTCGGTCGAGTTGCTTTACTATATCCCTTGCAGTAAGAACAGCGGAAGTGTTTAGTTGCTTCCTTAGGCGCTCAATGTCAGAAATTTTAATATCACAATTAAACTTCTCATTAATCTTGGTTATTTCTGATTGAGCAGTTGCATTGTCCATTTCTGGTATTATACGTTTGCCACCAATGATTTCAATACCATCAATAGGTTTCCCTGTCAATTGAGAAACGAAAGTCTTTAGCTTCAGTTGTGTGGTAGGATCTTTCTCGTCGCCAATGGTGGCTGACGTTACAGCAAAATTAACCTGATCAATAGTTACACCAAAAGCATCAAGAACACGTCTTAATTGCAATGACAGTTCGGCTGCAGAAGAACCTGTATAGGTATGAGCTTCGTCTAAAAGTATCCATTTTAACTTTCCCTGTGACTTTTCCAAAATAGGTTTGTCTTCTGCTCTAACAAGCATATAATTGAGCATTGTTGGATTAGTGAATAAGATCTGAGGAGGGGTCTGTCTTATTTGTGGGCGTGTAATTAACTGTGGAAAATATGGATCCGTGAATTTGGGGCTCTTTGTTGATTTTTCAGTATCACCGTTGTAGATAGCATATGTGACTTTGTTGGGAATTGCATCGCACCAAGCATGTATACGCTTTTGCTGGCTTTTCATAAGAGCGTTCAGAGGATAAAGGAAAATGGCCTGAATACAGTCCTTTTCATTCCTCTGAGCAATATCATGTAGTACAGGTATCATAAAGCATTCGGTCTTACCAGAACCTGTTCCAGATGTGACAACAATAGTTTTTCCTTTATTGGAAAGCATGGTTTTCCAGCTCTTCGTCTGATGTTTATATGGATGGCGGTCCAAAGGGAATCTAAGACTCTCTTCGACAGCATCACTACTCAGTGCTTGAACAAAAGACTGAGAGAGAATATTGAGCTTAGAGTAATGCTCTTCAAAAGACTCTTTACTTTCCTCCCATGGGAATATAGATTGGAAAACAGGTTCGGAAAGAAGTGGTTCTTCTTCTGATAGTATACGACGCATATATTCCTGTTCCTTACCTTGCCCCCTAAACCACATTGATACTAACGAGTCGGTTAGCAATTTCTTGGCTGTTATGTAAAAACTTGAATAATTCATTACTTGTGAGATTTTTTATTTGAGATAAGTTTGACAGTTCTAAAGAAGATTTCACTATAAGTTTCCTTATAATACTTTCTGTAAAAGTTTATTATGCGAGCATATTCTTTCCCCTCTGGTTTAAAGAGGTTTGTGTGATGGTTGACATCACATGTATTTTCTGCAGCACACATTGCTGATTCAATCATTACTTGATATGATGGTAACATACTTTGCTCGGGATAGTAGGAGCCATTTAGAATAAACTTGATGATTGGTAAGTCACAATTGTCATCAGACAATCCTCTTATCTTCATTTTGTAGTTGCTTATGTCTGATTTTAATATAGGATTTCCCTTCCCCAAGTCTCCAGTTGCTATGTAGGCTGCAAATTCGGAAGCGATGTCTGTAGAAATAGTTGAGTTGAACAATTCCTGTATCAAAAAAAACAAATCCTGCATCTTTGACATTATCATAGCAACAAGAGGTTCTGGGACTGCTTCCAAAAACGAATTGATGCTTTTTTCCCAAATCTTGACGGGAATCCAATGAAGTGCGACAACTAGCTCCTGTTCAAAGCGATCTATATCCATAGCAAGGACCTCTCTATATCCGTTAAGCCACATTGCTATAACAAAGTTTGATAAGAGCTTGGGGCTTCGCGCGATTACCTTCAAACCATTGTATGTAGTAAAAGGCAAATTATAGTGGCAGCAAATATCATAAGCCTTACACACATCACGCCAGTGTTTTCCAGTCATAACACTTTCTTCAGATAGATAGTCATACCAGATTTTGTTCAAATTTGAGGAGCGTTGGCTTCTCTCTTCCTTGTCAAAATCTTCTTCAGATCTATTGAAATACTTAGGTATAATCCTGCGCTTTGATTCTGCCCCAGAAAAAACGACAACCTCATTATAAGCATAACCATCTGGGAAACTGAATGTGTTTGTTTTTTCCTCTATCTTTATGAGCTTAACAGGGGTGAAGTCTTCGGTAGGAAGATTATCGCCTACAGGGAAAGCAAATAAATCGCCCTCGTATTGGAAATTAGATGTGTCAAACTCTGTTTCGTCTGAAATAACAATATTACCATCTTCAATAGTTGTATCAAGAACAAATTTGCGCACATAAATATCTTGACCTGATACATTGAATGCTACAGAACTATTTCTGTCAAAACTGTTTGCCCCATAAAGATTAAACATACGTACTATTAAATCACTATAGTCTGAAAGCGAAACAAGACCATCAATAACAGTGCTTTGAAGATGTTTCACCTTTTCTGAACTGTCTATTTTGTCAGAAGAATAAGAAACATCAACTTTTCTGTTCTTGCTTCCATGACTTATAATTGAGAAGTGAGCAAGATTAGCAAAAGAAATAATCTTGCCTTTTGGTACAATATTACCATCAACATCTGCTATTGTGATGCCGTCAAACGGGATAGCTACTGCAAGCTGGAGTATAGGATTGCCTGAATTGTAAATTCTAAATCTACATACAGAAGGACAGAATGGAGACTTCCTTTCTCTTTCTATTTGCCAATGCATGGGGGCAATCTCACTAATCATTGCATTTTCAATTGGAAGCATTTTTGGAGATAGCAGTGATGAACAATTGCAGACTATTTCTGTCGAGTACGTACTCTCATAGCAAGAACTGAAATTCATGTCGCCAATTGCATAGAAGGTTTCTATGGCATTATGTCCATCGGGGAAATCTACTTTTATGTCAACAAGCCCTGGAGTGAATACGCATGATGAATTCAACTGTTTCCAAGGATCATTAGAAGGTGAATGTCTCCTATATTTGAACTTACAGTTATTGACTCTGTTTTTGTCCTTGTCGTAAACACGTATTACAGGGACCTTTGTCACTAATTTGTAATTAGATTCTTCCACCCATGAAATGTAGTTTCCAGAGAACTCAGCAGTATACGGCGTGAATTCATTAGTAAGCAATATCTCGTTATCTTTACTCTCATTGACAAGATTAATCGATTGTGAAAACTTGACACAAAGGAGAGATTGCCCATTGATGTCAAATGGGTATGCATCTTCACAACTCCACTCTGGTGTGAAAACTGCAATATTTTCCTCGGATCTAGCAGTCTCGCTTTTACTGTAGATGTTGTCATCAATCATTTGGAACAGTTGTGGCACTTCAAAGTTTGGAGGGTAACAGCCAGCAACTGTAAGGAAAATACGATCATCGTTATCACATCGTATCTTTACTTCTACAACAGGTTCTCCCTTCCATAGTATGTCTTTAGACACACCGACAGATATTCTTGTATAGGTTGCATTAATGATATTGCCTTCATCATCTCGATTATTACTTTTACGAACATATTTTCCCACCAGAGTGCCTGCGACGAAAACATCAAAAGAGTAACATGTAGAAATGTTTACCCCTGGGATAGAATCGGAAGAAATGTCCTTGACAACATCCATATTCACGAATAATTGTCCTTGCCCATTATTGAGAAGGTACAGCTTCCAATAAAGGGACAATGGGCGTGCTTTTCTTTCTCTCTTTGCTCGTGAGTATTCTTTTTTTAGTGATTTCGTTAGCTCAGCAAGAGAGGCATCTGTATCATCATAAGGTAATAGAGTGTTGTCATCCATGATGATAGCATGAGCAATTTGCATGGAGACATCATAAATATTATCATTCTTGAATGCTTTGCCTAAATAGGATATACAACTGAACTGCTGGATTATAGAATTGTCTTTGTTGTTCCAATCATAACTAATAATAGACAGTTCTCTTACAAGCCCTCTAAGGAAGCGTGAAAAATTTCCGAGATTACCATCGTTGTTTTTGATATAGTTTACAGGTAATCCACCTTGATTGAGCAGTGTCCTAAAATACTCCGTACCTTTAAGTGAATGTATGAATGTGTATTCGTGTTTCCTCAATGCCGAACGGGCTGCCATATATAGTGCATCACCATAAGCCCTTTGCAATCCTATGCCAATTGCAACATCTTCCTTGGATGGAATATTTCCCTTGTAGTCTCTTCGCCACCACTCTGCATAACAAAGTGCAGCTTCCACGCCATATCTGTGAATATCGTATAGATGGCTTTGTAGGGTCTGTTTAAGGCTTTCATATTCGTCGTCTGTTAGCTTAAACTTCCACAAAGGATAATTCCGTTGTAGCTTTGCCATCCCTCGTGACTGCAAGATGTTAAGTAATGCAGTATGTCCATTTCCAAATTCTTCCATTTTCAAATTGTTTTTGCAAAAATACTCACTCATTGTGCAAGTTTTCTTCATCGATGCGATAAAGGTAATTCAAAGCACGAATATTCTTGGTAATCTCGGCTCTGAGAGATGCCGGAGAAGCCACTTCAATGTCGGGACCAAACGAGAGAATGAGTGCTATTAGTTCCTTGGTGATCTTGACATTGATAGATATTGTGGTGTAATTCTTATCTTCAGAGATAACTCGCTGTGAGAGGTGCAAAGGTTTTGTCTTGATGTAGTTGAAACGGTTGTTACTGACACGCATCACCACATCCACAAGTTCAAGATGCTCTGGAACGGTAATACCTATTACGTCATCAAAATACTCCTCAAAATCCACATCAGACTCTTTAAAGGGCATGGAAATTTCCTCGAAACTCTCAATTCGGTCTAAGGCATAATGACCTAAGGAGTCATAGCCAACAGCTTGGGCAATGAGATACCAGCGGTCATTGAATTGCTTCAAATGGTATGGATATATTCTTTCGCTATAACTATCTTTGCCAAAAGGAGCGTATCCAATCTTTAGCACCCGCTTTTTGATGATAGTCTGCAACAGCTTTTCAAAGAGATTGATACCTTTCAAATTCGGATTAGTTTGGAATGATACGACAGGAGTGGATTCTTCGGTAAACAAACCTCCCTCAACCTGCATCAACAGAGTCCTAGCCCAATCGTACATAGGTTCACCCTCGAAACTTTCCAAAACGCGGATAGCATCCTGCAACTTATGGCGCTCTTCATCGTTGATGCGGAACAATGTAATCGAATGATTAGTATCAACGTACCGATAGAGACGTTTCTTGCCTCGCTTTAGCTTCTCATCAAGCATGATGCCATAATCCGCTTCCAAGATGTTAATGTCGTTCTGTATGGTTCGCTTAGAAACATCAGGTTTATCCATACGGCGTAATGCCTTGTTGCACTCATCAACGAGGTCATCGATGGTAAATTCCCTATATCTGTTTCTGAAGCACTTGTTCAGAACCTGATAACGCAACAATACTTGTTTATCTACCGGCATATCTTAAATCGTTTAGCTACTTTCTTACATTCTCAACAATTCTTTTACATCCACTTCGAGACATTTGGCTACCTCCATCAAGTTCTCCAAGTTGGGCTGAGCACTGTTGGTACACCATTTGGACACCGTGGCTTGGTCAACACCGATTTGCTCGGCTAACCACTTATTGGTGCGCTTCTTTTCCGCAAGCACCACCTTTAGGCGATTTAAGTCTTTACCTTCCATGTTACACATTATTATAATATAGGTTACAAAGATAGCGTTTTCTTATCAGAAATAATTATGTTTTGCTAAAAATATGAGCACAGAGGCAAAAATATTTGTCTTTTAACAAACTCTCGCCTCAAATTATCAATACCATCATTATGCCATAACACAATTGATGTGTCTTTTATGAGGCAAATTTTATAGTCGTAAAATTTACAGCCATAAAATTTCATAAAGAGGTCCTATGAAGATGTACTCATCGATTGTTAATCGACAAAATTGCAGGTATCTATAGAAAAAAGCCCCAAAAAGAGTAGCCTAAACAGATTATTTGATAAAATGTTTGTTATATTAAACATTTTTATTTATTTTTGTGCTCAATAAGATACAATTATGGGAAAGAATACGTTTGGTAAAACGATGCCAAGGGCATTGAGCCAGAACCTGAAGATTATGGGCGAGCAAATCATGTTGGCCCGCAAGCGCAGGCATTTGTCTATGCAAGACATAGCAGACAGAGCTACTGTGACACGTCTGACTGTCTCAAAGGTGGAACATGGCGCCCCAACGGTTTCCATGGGAATCTATGCGCGTGTACTCTTTGCGCTTAATTTAGAAAAGGATATCACCCTGTTGGCTGCCGACGATGCTCTTGGCAGACAGCTTCAGGATGCAGAATTGTTGAGGAAATGAATTATAGTGCAAGCCGAGAGCAGAAGAGATTACTCTTATGCCGAGGCGCCGCCTATAATCTATAGGATGAAAGACTATGAAGATAATTATAGTTTACGCAGATTTTGACTTCCTTTCTGCTCCACAGGAGGTTGGAACTTTAGGCTACGAACACGTTCGCGGCAAGGACCATTTTGTCTTTGAGTATTCGCGCCAGTGGTTGAAACAGCATGGCGGCATACTGCTGAGCGGTGACCTGCTGAATGTACCTTCGTTGCAGCATCCTCGCGGTAATGATAATGTATTCGGCTTTGTCAAGGATTCCTTCCCCGATCGCTGGGGACGGTTGTTGCTTGACCGCAGAGAACGACTGACTGCTCAACAGGAAGGCAGACCGAAACGTATGCTCACCAATTACGACTATCTTATTGGTATCGAAGACTTCACCCGTATGGGCGGCATACGTTACAAAGAGGAAGATAGCGATGGCTATATAAACGCGAGTGCGAAATTCCTTGTTCCACCTATCGAGAGTCTTCGCGCCCTGTGCGATGCGTGCCATGAGATTGAGTTGGCAGAGGAGCGCAATGAATTGCCGGATCAGCGCTGGCTCGACCAGTTGATTGCCCCAGGAACCTCACTCGGTGGCGCTCGTCCAAAGGCTAATGTGCTTGATGCGGACGGGAAACTGTACGTGGCAAAGTTCCCATCAAAAAAGGATCTGGAGAATACTGAGCTTATTGAGCACTTCTCGCATCAACTTGCGGCCAAGGCTGGCATCAACGTGGCAAAGACGCGCACCATCAAGATTTCAAAGGACCGTGACCTGCTTCTTTCTGAACGCTTCGATAGAACAGCAGAAGGCCGTCGCATACACTTTGCTTCTGCTATGTCGTTGCTTGGATTTGACGATGGAGCTGGCAGCAGCACAGGTAACGGCTATCTTGACATTGTTGATTTCATCCTTCGTGGGTGTACCGATGTGCGCCAGAATCTCCGAGAACTTTATCACAGAGTGGCATTTAACGTCATGTTTGGCAACACTGACGACCACTTCCGTAATCATGGTTTCCTGCTTACCCCGAAAGGCTGGACGCTCTCTCCTGCATACGACATCAATCCAGGAGCCAAGTCACATCAATGCTTACTCATAGACTCATACACTGAAGAGTCGGACATCAATGCTCTGCTCTCTGCAAGCGAGAGCTACATGCTTGAACAACAGGAGGCAAAAGATATTATTGAGGAGGTTCGAGCCGCCATCAAAGACTGGCGTAAAACCGCTACTGAACTGCAAATACCCATCAAACTGTTAGAATCATATTCCATTCGTTGGGATGAATTATAAAAAAGATAGCGCATTCTGCACGTTTTTCGTGAAAAATGTATAACTTTACGGCAGAATTGAAATATGTAGCGAACAAAGAGAAACTCGTTGATATCCAGTGGGATAATACATTCAAGCGAGCATTTCTCAAGTCGAACAAAAAGGCAAAGATGGCTGAGAGCGTAAAACAGCCACTATCCTACTCCAGAGTAACCAAAATTCTATCAAGCGTTGGAGGTAAGATTACCATTCCTACAACTAGCAGCTATATTGAATACTGCGAGGATGCATGGCTTTTGCTCAGATTACACAATATCAGTGCAGCCTTTGTTGAACGTGAAACAAATAGCAAATACTACTTCATTGACAACGGCTTATTGAGTCTTCTTTTAGTGGACCCAACAACGACTTTGCTGGAGAATCTTGTTGCTCTTTCTCTTTTCCGTAAATATGGAAATGACAATGATAATGAGCGTGTATTCTTCTATAAACAGAATGTGGAAATTAACTTCTATATCCCTGACGATGAACTTGCCATACAGGTTTCTTATTCTATTGAAGGATCAGATAACAGTGTCATACCTTACAAAAGTGGAATCACGTTCAGCAAGGACGAACCCTACCCCTGTGTTTGGAACTCAGTATTACCAGAATTAAAAGACATTGATTCTGAATTTATACTCTTAATAGTATATTATGCCATCACAGCATCAAAAAACTTGCAAAATTCATCTGCCACACAAAATATTTCTGTAACTTTATCCTCGATAATCATAGCGATTACGGAAACAAACAATGTGTAATTATTGATACAAACGATACTATGGAAAGACTTCGTCAAGCTTTTTGGTGGACAAAGATGAACTATAAAATGGGGGGAGCGATGATTACAATTAGCAATTTTGATTATGATGGTTCGCAAGAAGAATTTGCAACAAATTTGAAACAGCAGATAGAACTCCATCAAAAACAAAATTTGGTCTAACAAGCATACAGAGGTTTGAACGAAGCTTATGCTGAAATTGCAGAAGAAATATCATTGACTACTCATGCCATGAAAAGAAAGATATTTTGGAACAACTATAAAAAATACTTCTGCACACAGAAATGCGAAAAGACGTTATGTGATAATGTATTATATTGTATCATCTAATCTACATATTATTATTCAAGTCGGTATGGTCAATCCCATTTTAAATATACATTGACCATACTAAACATATAAAAATAAGAGGATAAAGATGGTTATGACGCCAATATCAACGAGTTATAACCAACGATGATTTGACTACAGTTCATAAACTTTTTCACCAACACTTCGTGAGGGGTAATCCCTATGGTTTTAGATCTCATTTTACCCTTCTTTTGAAGGCAAAAATCGGTGATTTATCGACTTTAAAAAAAGTCGTTTATATTGAAATGTTAAACAAACAACCATTGACAAATGAAATCAACCATTTGGAATGAAAAATTACCACGTTACAAATTTGGGACTCTTGATTATTTGCAATTAAATTTGTATATTTGCCAATGGAAATCCAAATAAAGTCCTCATTTGGTCACCCGAAGGCAAAACACTGTCTGATACAAGAAATGTATTTTAATGATTATCAGCCTATTACACGCACGAATTAATATTCTGCGTGGGAAAGTAGATTCTCAATCGTAGAAACAAAACGCTCTTCAACCACACATCTGTCAAAAGGCCAAAAAGCAGCACGGGAACATGTTGACAATGGTAATGGAATTTTTGAAGTACGTTCAAACAGACCAGGGCAAGGTCTCTCTAAAGGAGGCAAAATTAGAGTGAAAGATTATCATCGAGTAAATAAAATAGAGTAAAAAACGTTATCTTTATACCCTCCCTTCTATGATTATCGGAAGGGAGGGAGATACTATAATTTAAGTTCAAAACTATGGATTATATATTTAATGAAATAATTACTGATCTAATTCAGTTTGATTTCTTTTCTGAATATAAGTTTAGGAAAAGAGATTCTTCCTTAATTTTAAAAACAAAAGAAGGAAGGTAAATTATCGAATTAGACCATTGGATAGATGTTGCAAAAACATCTATTGTAATATATCCAATCTATGGTGTTAGATTTGATGTATTATCTAAATGGTTTGAGAAATTCAGTGTAAAAAATATACAAGA
>Ga0256404_1012867_pt1 | contig 10758 bp, 9 predicted proteins | sample RumenRJG_01DNA_FD_185990 | JGI IMG/M metagenome (GOLD analysis project Ga0256404, IMG submission 185990) | Bovine rumen microbial communities from Lethbridge, Alberta, Canada - RJG_01 | ecosystem: Host-associated > Mammals > Digestive system > Stomach > Rumen | place: Canada: Alberta | collected...
CTTCCAGCTTCTGGCCGCCGATGGTGAAGGTCGAGGTATCGAATACGTGGAGAGTGCCGGCCTTGATGGCGTCCTCAGCCGTCTTTACCGCATCCTCGGTGCCGGCTGCGCATACAGCGGTGTTCAGAGGAGTGATCTTGTCGGCGCCGGTGGAGTAGCCTTCGCACCAGTCAGTGGCGATGGTCTCGCCATCGATCAGGCACTTGACAGCGTAGGTGTAGTAAGGGCCCCAGTCGATGGAAGCGGATGTCAGTGCCGTATTGGGAGCGACGGAGGTCATGTCGACATTGTATCCGACGCAGGGAACTCCGGCTGCCTCGCAGGCTGTGGGAGCACCGGTGGTATCGGCGTGCTGGGAAATGAGGACGCAGCCGTCGGCGATCAGGCTCTTGGCGGTCTCATTCTCTGCGGAGATATCTGCCCAGGAGTTCGTGTAGCGGACTTCCATGGTGACGGAAGGACATACGCTCTTGGCGCCGAGATAGAAAGACGTGAAACCGGAGATAACCTCTGCGTAAGGATAAGCGCCTACATAGCCCATCTTTGCGGTGTCGGCGGTGATCTTTCCGGAGTCAATCATCTCGTTTAATTTCAGGCCGGCTACGATACCGGATACATAGCGGGACTCATAAACGGATGTGAAGTAGTTGTGGAAGTTTGCGATGCCGGCTGTCCGGGCGGAAGGTCCGGTCGCGTGGCAGAACTGAACGTCCGGATATTCCTGGGCCGCCTGCATCATGTAGGACTCATGGCCGAAGGAGTTTGCGAAGACGATGTTGCAGCCCTGATCCGCAAGGTCGACGGCTGCATCGTAGCAGGACTCGTCCTCGGGGATATTGGTCTTCTCGATGACCTGGTCGGAGGAAAGGCCAAGGGTCTCGGCCATCTCCTTGATGCCGTTCATATGGGCCTCGGTGTAGCCCTCGTTCTCATCGCCGACATAGATGACGCCGACCTTGATCTGGTCTGCGGCGATGCCGGAGCCGGATGAAGAGGTGTCCGAAGACGCCGTGTCGTCGGTCGATGCCGCCGTATCGGACGAAGAAGTGTCCGAAGACGATGCTTTGTCTGATGAAGCGGTGGAGCCGCAGCCTGCAACGAGGCTGGCCGTCATGGCCGCTGCCATCAGAAGGGTAAGAATTTTCTTTTTCATAAGCCTTCTCCTCACATGCTTTCCCGAGAGACAAAGAAAAAGGACACCCGGTCAAAAAAACCGGAGTGTCCTCTTTGCCACTCAAGAATAGTATAAACCAATTCAGTCGCCTGAATCTGAAAAGAATTATAGGCAAAAAGCAAAACTTGTCAAGAAAAATTTGGACGTTTGTACAAAAGCTCCCGGCAGGTCAGCAGACCTGTTCCTGCGCAGTCCTCCGGAAACTCATGCCGCAGATCCTCATGAAAGGTTCAGTCTGCGTCCCCGGACATACTTTGCGGAAACCCGACAGGCGGAAGGGGTGTAGACAGACCGTTCCAGCCGCTCCAGAAGGGACAGGGCCTGGCCGTTTCTCGTATCCGTGTCATCGATGACGACGGCGTCGGCCTCATATCCTTTGAGGAAACTGCCCACCTTTCCGAAATAGCTGCCCCCGCCCAGAGTCGCCATATAGAAGGTCTCGGCAAAGGAGAGGGGCTTTACATTACTATCACAAAGACGCCAGTAGAGGCAGGAAGACTGCATGGCTTCCTTCATGGTGACGGGCAGGGCCAGGGTGGAGCCGCCCCCGATGTCCGTCCCGAGGCCGATATGGGCCCCGTCCCGGAGGAAGCGGGCCGCCGGGGCGATGCCGGAAGCGATATTCATATTGGAACCGGGGCAGTGGGCAATATAGGTCCCGTGCTTCATGATAAGGGCCTCCTCCGCCTCGTCCGAGTAGACGCAGTGAGCCATGACGGCCGGAGTTTCCGGATTTAAGAGACTGCCGAAGTCCTCATAGGCTGCCCCATAGGAAGCGGCCTTCGGCACCAGTTTCTTCACAAGTTCAATCTCCCCGGGATTTTCGGAGAGGTGGGACTGGAGCCTCAGTCCGTACTTTTCACAGAGGTCCGAAAGGCCCCTCATCAGGTCATCCGTGCAGGAAGGGATGAAGCGGGGCGTGATGATCGGTGTCGTATTCCGGTACCTTCCTTTGCACTCCGAAAGCCAGCCTTCCGTATCGGAAAGGGCCGTCGCCGCGTCGCTTTCACAGAGGTTCTCTCCCCCGTCCCGGTTCATATTCACCCGTCCCACATAGGTCACGAGGCCGGACTTTTCGAGAAGGTCCATCAGAAGCAGGGTGCTTTCAGTATGGAGGGTAGCGAAGATGACGGCCCTCGTCGTCCATCCATGCAGGAGGTCCTCCGTAAAGGCCGTGTACATACGCTTTGCATAGGAAAGGTCTGAGAAACGGGCCTCCTCCGGGAAAGTATATTTCTTCAGCCAGACCAGAAGCTCCTCGTCAAGGCCCAGCCCCCGGATTCCGTACTGGGAGGCGTGGGTGTGAAGGTCCGTCATACCGGGCAGGACCAAGCAGTGGGAGTAGTCCTCCAGGGGCAGCTCGGAAAGGGACTCCGGAAGAGTCGGAAATACTCCGGCGCACCTTCCCTCCTCCACGAGAAGATACCCGTCCTCCAGCATCAAGAGCTCCCGGTCCTCATCGGACCAGAGGAGGTCGCCATGGATCACAAATGTTTCTTCCATTCTCTTTCCTGCCTTTCCAATTTCCGGAAAAAGAAAAGAGCCCGGCAGCTTCTGCTGCCGAACTCCTTTGTTCGATTCGCATAATAGTACAAGCCTTAAGAAAAGGCAAGGGCGTTTTTGGTCATCTGTCCAAAATTGCAGTTCCCGGCCGATTCAACGGCGGCTCATCTTCTTGCGGACGGCCTTGCCGGTTTCGGTAGCAGCCAGGCCGCCCAAGCCCGTCTCCCTCAGGTCTTCGTTCATAGCCCTTCCCACCGACCGCATGGCGTCCATGACCTGGTCCGCCGGAATTTTTGACCGGATGCCTGAAAGAGCCATGTCCGCTGCCGTCAGGGCATTGACCGCCCCAATCACATTCCGCTTCACGCAGGGAACCTCGACAAGGCCGGCCACCGGGTCGCAGACCAGGCCCAGAAGGCTCTTCATGGCCAGGGCCGCCGCGTGGACCGCCTTGTCCGGACTGCCTCCGGCCAGGGTGACCGCTGCTCCGGCCGCCATGGATGAGGCCGAGCCGATTTCCGCCTGACAGCCGCATTCAGCGCCCGCCAGCGAGGCCCGCTCCGCGATGATGCCCCCGATGCCGCCGGCCACGTAGAGGGCCACCACCATGCGCTTGGAAAGGTCTGCCGGGTCTCCCCCTTCCGCAAGGTATTTCTCCTCCAGAGAAATCAGGACCGCCGGCAGGACCCCGCAGGAACCGGCCGTGGGAGCCGCCACAATCCGCTTCATGCAGGCATTGTTCTCGGCCACCCGAAGGGCCCGCTCCATGACATGTCCGAAAAAATCTCCGCTGAGCAGGGCTCCCTTCTCCCTCTGCTTTCGGATCTTTGCCGCTTCTCCGCCAACGAGGCCGCTCTCCGAGCGGAGGGCGCTGTCATAGGCCCGGTCCGACTCCTTCATGGCCTCATACATATCCGCCATCCGCTGCCAGGAGGCTTCTTCCGTCAGGGCCTCCTCCCGGCAGTCCTCGAGCTGGATCAGTTTCCACAGGGGAAGATTCTTTTCCTTCTGTTCTTCCAAAAGGTCCGCAAATGAAGTATACATGCCGTTTCAGTCCCTCTCTTCCGCCGGTGAATAATAGGTGACCTTCTCCACCCCTTCGAGGTGAGAGAGCCAGGACAGGGATTCCTCCGGCACCTCCTGATCGCACTCGATGACCATGACGGCGTGGCCGCCCCGCCCGTTCCGGTAGAGCTGCATGGTGGCGATATTGATGGCCTTGTGCTGCAGCATGGAAGTGACCTCGGCCACATGACCCGGCTGGTCCAGGTTGTGGACAATGAGCGTCGGGGAGTCTCCCGAAAAGTTGGCGGAAAGGCCGTCGATGGCATTGATCATAATCCGCCCGCCTCCGATGGAGGAAGCGATGATTTCCATAGGCCCTGCTTCTCCGGACAGCCTGAGGCAGACCGAATTGGGATGGGCGTCTTCGCCGAGATCTATGGTTCCGAAAGAGACCGAAAGTCCCTGCTCTTTGGCAATGGTCATGGCGTCCGGAATCCGGGCGTCGTCCACGGATAGGCCCAGGAGGCCGGCCACCAGGGCCTTGTCTGTTCCGTGCCCCCGACCGGAGGAAGCAAAGGAGCCGTGCAGCAGAATCTCCGCCTTTTCAATCGTGGCGTGGTAAAGCCTGCGGCTGACCCTTCCGATCCGGACGGCCCCGGCTGTATGGGAGCTGGACGGGCCGACCATGACCGGTCCCACGATGTCAAATATATTCATGGATCGTCTCCTTGAAAAACTTCCGAGGAAAAAATCGCGCGGCACGAAACGTGGCGCTTTACATTATTCCTGTTTCGAGAGATAACGGCCGGAAAGCTCGGCGTATTCGGCGGCATTGTCCCGGATCCACTTCTTCTGGGCCTCGGAGACCGGCTTGATGACCTTCGCCGGCACCCCGACCGCCAGCATCCCGTCCGGCACCTGCATACCTTCGGTCACGAGGGCTCCGGCCCCGATGATGCAGTCACTTCCTATGACGGCCCCGTTCAGAATCGTAGCCCCCATGCCGATCAGGCTGTTGTCTCCGACCGTGCAGCCGTGGACGATGGCCCGGTGGCCGATGGTGACGCCGCGCCCTACCGTGCAGTTGAAGCCATGGGCGCAGTGAAGGATGGCCCCATCCTGGATATTGGTCTCATCGCCGACCGTGATGCTTCCCTCATCTCCGCGGAGAACCGCCGTCGGGAAAACCCCGCAATTCTCGCCGATTGTCACATCCCCGCTCACGACGGCCGTCGGATCGATGAAGGCAGACTCTGCAATCACAGGATTCTTTTCCATATATTCAAACATAATTCCCGCTCCCGGCTCCCCGCGCCACGCGGGAAGCGCACAAGGCAAAGTATAGCAGAGAGTACCCCTCTGTCAAACGGTAAAATTTCCGTAATTTTTCAAGGTTCCCCTTTCGGGTCGTACAAAATCCAAGTATAATATAGATACTGACACTTGCCGACAGCCGCAGGAAAGGACTGAGACCAATTATGGAACTGGAAAGCTGGGTCGTCACAAACGGCTACACATTTGCCCTCCTCCTCCTGCTTTTCTTCGTGAACAGGACGCCGGGGCGCCATATGAATACCCACGCCGTGACCTACAACCAGCTTCTCCTCATGGTCATGGGCCTTCTCATCGCAGACACCCTGGGCCGTCTGCCCCACGCGGGGTATACAAAATTCTGGGCCTTCTTCGGCAACTACTTCGTCTTCGCCTTCGACTCGGTCGGCTACTACTTTGCCGTCCGCTATATCGAATCCTGGATTGAAGGAGACCGGAGGCTCAGGGATTCTATCATCCGCAATCTTTTGATTCTATATTCTGCCATCAATGTAATTCTCGTGACCTTTGCCCAGATCGCCGGGACCGGCTGGTTCTACTCCTTTCCCGATGATGTCTATACCAGAGGGCCTCTCTTCCTTCCCCGGGGCATCGGAAACCTCCTCTTCTGCGTAGCTGTGGAGGCCTACATTATTATGCGCCGCAGGCACATCAACGCCGCCTACCGGCCGGCCTTCTACTGCTTCCCTGTCTTCGTCCTGATTGGTGGCTTCATGCAGATTGCCTTCAGGGGCATTCAGTTCGAATACGCCGGAACGGCCATGGCCCTGCTCCTTCTCTACACCCAGGTCCAGCTCAAGGATGCCGACGAGGACTTCCTGACCGGAGCCGTCTCCCGCCGCCTCTTTGAGAGCGTCCTGCAGGAGAGAATCAAATCAAAAAAGCCCTTTGGCGGCATCATGATTGACATCGACTACTTCAAGTCCATCAATGATAATTTCGGTCATTCGGAAGGGGATAAAGCCCTGAGGGAAACTGCCCGGCTTCTGAAAGGCACCTTCCCGAAGAAGTCCGTGGTCAGCCGCTTCGGCGGGGATGAATTCATGATCCTGCTCGATGATGCGGACCAGGAGGGGCTGACCGCAGACATTGCCCGCCTGTATGAAGCTGTGGAGAGAGAAAACAACCGCCACAATCTCCGTCCCTACCGCCTGCAGCTTTCGGCCGGCGGCGTCCTCTGGACCCCGAACCCCGGAGATGACATGGATGCCTTTCTGAAAAAGCTGGACGAAGCCATGTACCGGGAAAAGGAAGCCCATCACGCAGCCCGCTGAGTCGGCCTGCTGTACATCCGCCACACGGCCCGCTAAGCAGGGTTTGCCGGTACGGTCTGAATACACGCATTGCGTATTCATCGGTTTACACAAGATTCGACAATATCTCCACTCCTTTCCGGAGAGCCTCCTCCTTTTCACAAGAATAATTTAAAACCCATACATTCTCTTCTTCGTCCCCCTTGCAGTGATAAAAAGCACTGAGAGGGACGATTTTTACGCCCTTTTCCAGGGCTTCTGCGGTGAGACGCTCCTCTCCCTTCTTCGAATAAATCTTCAAAAGGAAGTGGAGCCCTGCCTCCGTTTTCAGCAACTCCCCCTTCTTTCCCAGGCGGCTTTTGAGGATCACTTCCTCCAGGGCCTCCCGCTTCTTCTTGTAGTAGGTCCGGCAGCGGTTCAGGTGCTTCTCGAAATAGCCCTCGTCCAGAAAGCGGGCCAGGGTGTACTGCTCGAAATTCGAAACCGTACAGGCGTAGAAGGAAAGGCGGTCGTAGAAGAGCCTGACCAGGGGCTCCGGCAGAACCATGTAGGAAATCCGGATGGTCGAAGCCAGGGTCTTTGTGAAGGTATTCATATAGATGACCCGGCTCCCCGCATCAATAGAGAATAATGTAGGCAGGGGCCGCCCTTCCGTCCGCATCTCGCTGTCATAGTCATCCTCGATGAGGAAACGGTCCCCTTCCGCCGCCCAGGAGAGGAGCTCATAGCGACGGGACAGGGAAATCCGGCTGCCCAGCGGATAGTGATGGGAGGGAGAAATATGAAGGACGTCCGCGCCGGTTTTCAGAAGGGCCGAAACAGAAATGCCGCCTTCCTCCACCGGAAGGAAGCGGCAGACGGCCCCGCAGCTTTCATAGATTTTCCCGATTTTTTCAAAGCCGGGGTCCGTCACGGCATAGGTCTTTTGAAAGCCCAAAAGCTGGACGAGAAGGCCGAGGAGGTACTCCGTCCCGCCGCCAATGATAATCTGCTGGGGAGTGACATCCATATTCCGGAATTCCCGGAGGTAGGAGGCAATCGCTTCCCGGAAATAGTAGACGCCTCCCGCCGGCGGAGTTTCCATAAGTCGGTCCCGGTCCTTTGAAAGCTCGTCACGGAGGAGACGGGACCAGACGGAAAAAGGAAAGAGGGAAGGCTCAATGGCATTGGAGGAAAAGTCGCAGATGTACTGTCTCCTGCCACCGGTCAGGACCAGATTTTCCTCCCCGACCGGGGTCTTCTTCTTTCGGATATTCTCCTTCACGTCCGCCGCGAAGTAGCCCGACTTTTCCACGGAATAGAGGTAGCCTTCGTCCAGGAGCTGTCCGTAGGCATTCTCAATGGTGATGACGGATAAGCCCAGATTTTTTGCAAATGCCCGCTTGGAGGGGAGCTTCTCCCCGGGCCGAATTGTGCCGGAAATGATGTCGTTCTTGATGCAGTGGGCCAGGTAAACGTAGAGGGGTTCTGGTCCTTTTTCTTCAAAGGAATAAGTCAGCATTATATTCAAGTCCTTTCATCTGGTCTTATTGAATATATTCTATTTGGTGCTTTTTATAATACCAGTTTTTGTCTATACTCGGCCATAAATTTTAAGAGAAAAGGAGATTTTCTATGGCAGCAAGAGATGATTCCCCGGAAACCCGGTACGAACTGAACAAGGACCTGGCGAAGATGCTGAAGGGCGGCGTCATCATGGACGTCACCACTCCGGAGCAGGCGAAGATAGCAGAGGACGCGGGAGCCTGCGCCGTCATGGCCCTGGAGCGGATTCCCGCTGATATCCGGGCGGCCGGAGGCGTTTCCCGCATGTCAGATCCCGCCATGATCAAGGGCATTCAGGAGGCCGTCTCCATTCCCGTCATGGCCAAGTGCCGGATCGGCCACTTCGTCGAGGCCCAGATTCTCGAGGCCATTGAAATCGACTACATCGACGAGTCGGAGGTCCTCTCTCCCGCCGATGACGTCTACCATATCGATAAGCATAAGTTCAAGGTGCCCTTCGTCTGCGGGGCCAAGAATCTGGGCGAGGCCCTGCGGCGGATTGCCGAAGGAGCTTCCATGATTCGTACCAAGGGCGAGCCCGGCACCGGAGATGTGGTCCAGGCCGTATCTCACATGCGGCAGATGAACTCGGAAATCCGCCGGGTGGTCTCCATGCGGGAAGATGAGCTCTTTGAGGAAGCCAAAGAACTGCAGGTCCCTTACGACCTGGTGAAGTACGTCCATGACCATGAAAAACTTCCGGTCGTAAACTTCGCCGCCGGCGGCGTGGCCACCCCGGCCGACGCCGCCCTGATGATGCAGCTGGGGGCCGAGGGCGTCTTCGTTGGCTCCGGCATCTTCAAATCCGGAAATCCGGCCAAGCGGGCCGCCGCCATCGTAAAGGCCGTCACGAACTACACGGATGCCGCGCTGATTGCCAGGCTTTCCGAAAACCTCGGTGAGGCCATGGTCGGTATCAACAAGGACGAGATTGAGCTTCTGATGGCGGAGCGCGGAAAGTGATTGTGCGAAAACGAGAGCTGAAAAACAGGGCAAATGGTGTATTGCCTTGCAGGTGGCAGTTTAAGAAAGGAGACAAGCTATGACCGGAGCCGTACTGGCCCTGCAGGGGGCCTTTGCCGAGCATGAAGCCCTGCTTCATACCCTTGGCATAAAAACAATCGAACTCAGGGAAAAGAAAGATCTGGAAGAACCCTTTGACTTTCTCGTCCTGCCTGGCGGGGAGTCGACCGTACAGGGGAAGCTCCTGAAAGAACTTGATATGTTCGACGAGTTGAAAAAACGGATTGACAGCGGCCTTCCGGTCTTTGCCACCTGCGCCGGCCTGATTCTCCTGGCAGAGAATATCGAAAACGACGACAAGCGATACTTCCAGGTCCTGCCCGTGACCGTCCGCCGCAACGCCTACGGCCGCCAGCTGGGCAGCCACCATATGCTGCTTGATTTCAAGGGAATCGGACAAATCCCGGCCACCTTCATCCGGGCGCCCTACATTACTTCTGTTTCTCCGGAGGTGGAGGTTCTCGCAAAAGAGGACGAGGAAATCGTCGCTGTGCAGTACCATCACATTCTGGCCTTATCCTTCCATCCGGAACTGGACATGGATGGAAGGCTCTATCGCTATTTCCTGGAGCACATGGTAAAGAACGCTTCCGATATGGCTTCGGGCACCACATCCGACAAAGCAAATGTCCTCCCCTTTTCCGCCTGAAAATTCACATGACATATACCCCTGGAGGGGCTTATAATGGGTGTGCCGCATGGAAAACTTTCCGAACGGCACGCTCATTTTTTGTATTACAAATTGTTCCTTCGCAATGCAGGAACTGCCACATACATTTTTCATATTGGAGGGAAGTTATGGAAAAAGACTTACACTGGGCCGTTCTCGGCGTTGGCGTCATCGCAAACCAGATGGCGGAGGCTTTGCAGAAACACGGGAAGAAGATTTTCTCGGTCGGCAACCGGACCCATGAAAAAGCCGTCGCCTTTGCGGAGAAGTACGGAATTGAAAAGGTATATGACGACCCGGACCAGATGTTTACGGACCCGGAAGTCGACATCATCTATATCACGACGCCCCACAACACCCACTGCAGCTTTATGAAGAAGGCCATCGCCGGCGGCAAGCACCTCCTGGTAGAAAAGTCCATCACCTTAAACAGCAGCGAGCTCAGCGAATGCCTGGCCCTAGCCAAAGAAAAAGGAACCCTCATCGCCGAAGCCCAGACCATTTACCACATGCCCCTCTACACGGAGCTTTCCGGCCGTCTCAGGGCAGGCGAATTTGGCCGGGTCAACCTCATCACGATGAACTTCGGCTCCTTCAAGGACTACAACATGAAGAACCGTTTCTTCAACCGGTCCCTGGCCGGCGGGGCCATGCTGGATATCGGGGTCTACGCCCTCTCCTTCATCCGCTGGTTCTTTGACTCTGCCCCGGCAGACATGCAGTCCATGCTGGTCAAGGCACCCACCGGGGTCGACGAGGAGGCTTCCATGCTCCTTGAGAATAATGCAGGGCAGCTCGCCACCCTCATGCTTTCCATGCACTCGAAGCAGCCCAAGCGGGGCATGATTTCCTGTGAGAAGGGCTACATCGAAGTCATGGAATATCCGAGAGCCCAAGAGGCAGTCTTCACGGACGCCGTCACCGGCGAAAAGGCCGTGATTGCCAAGGGCTCCACAGACGACGCCCTCTGGTATGAGCTCTCGGACATGGAAGCCGCTGTAAAGGGCGACACCAGCCGATTGCATATCGACTACACCGAAGATGTCATGAAGATTATGACCGACTTCCGGAAGCAGTGGGGGCTCACCTACCCGGAGGAGGAAGGCTGAGATACAAAAACAAGCCCCGACAAACCAGGCGGACAGAAAATGAGGCGGGGCTTTGCGGCCCCGCCTCTGATGTACAGTATGCTTTGATCCCTCACACGATCTTGAATGAGTATTACTTCATTAACTTTTTATATTTTCCTTGTT
>Ga0256404_1012869_pt1 | contig 10756 bp, 6 predicted proteins | sample RumenRJG_01DNA_FD_185990 | JGI IMG/M metagenome (GOLD analysis project Ga0256404, IMG submission 185990) | Bovine rumen microbial communities from Lethbridge, Alberta, Canada - RJG_01 | ecosystem: Host-associated > Mammals > Digestive system > Stomach > Rumen | place: Canada: Alberta | collected...
TTTGTAGGTCCAAAGAGATCTAGAGGTAGACCTAAAAAGCAAAAAAGTACAATCTCAAGCTTAAATTATTGAGGAGCTTTATATGCTCCTCGTATATGGTACAGAAATTTGGTAAGCTTTTATTTAATCTGCAACTTCTGCTGTTAAAAAAAGGAACACTCGTATACATTATCACAATTTAAGCTTGAAAAAATGAGCTTTTTAACATAAAGTTGAGTATAAAAAGTGCTATTTTTACTTTAATTCATTATTGTAGATGGACTTATACCCCCCCTACGATTAGTGAAGTTTTATAAAAGCATAAGTTTTAATACATTGCCAAGTTTCATAAGTTAAGGAACAAAACTATGGCTAGATCAGATTTATTGTGCGAGCTAATTAAAGCAGGCTTACAAAAGGATGATGAAACCTTTCGTAAGGCTGTTAATGCTATTTGTGCTGAAGAGCGACAAAAACAACACACAATTTTAGCTGACAAGCTTAGTAAGCTCCTTGAAAATTACCCTATAAGCTCACAACAAACTGATAGTGCTCAATTAGCATTAAATTCAGTAGTTGATAGCTCTTCAATTCAACTTTTCAAAGAAAAAGTACCACAAAAAACTATTGATGAACTTTTCTTGCCTGATAATGTCAAAAATTCCTGCAACGAGCTGATTCAAGAGCAATCAAGAGCATCGCTACTACGCTCTTACGGATTAGAACCTCGCAATAAGCTATTACTTATAGGACCTCCAGGTAATGGTAAAACCTCGCTAGCTGAGGCTATAGCAGAATCTTTGATGGTGCCACTTATTACCGTAAGATATGAAAACATTATCGGTTCATATCTTGGAGAAACGGCTACCCGCCTATCTAAATTGTTTGACTATGTAAAAAATCGTCAATGTGTGCTCTTTTTTGATGAGTTTGAAACTATCAGTAAAGAAAGAGGCGATGAGCACGAAACAGGCGAAATTAAAAGAGTGGTAAGTTCTCTTTTAATGCAGATTGATGAGCTTCCAAGTTATGTTGTGGCAATTGCTGCAACTAATCATGATCAATTACTAGATCAAGCTGTATGGCGACGCTTTCAAATTAAGCTTGAATTACCAAAACCTAATGAATCACAGCTTGAAAATTACCTAAATATCTTTCAAAAACGAGTTAATTTTTCTTTTGGAATAGCCACTGAAACTTTAGCAAGGCTCCTAAAAAATAAGAGCTATGCTGAAGTTCAAGAATTCGCTTTATCTGTATACAGACAATATATACTAAGTGAACAAAATAGTAATGTAAAACCTATTACTGAAAAGCAAATTCAAATCAGTCAACTCTCATTTCAAGCTTAAGTTATCTTTTAACCTAAAATCAATTAATGGATGATATCAATGGAAAAACTACCTCTACTCATGTTCAATGAGCCTGTTTGGGATATAAAGGACAAGAGACCAGGTTTTTCCAAAATAATTCCACCACCCCATGCAAGAATGGTTGAAAGATTAAATCCCAAATTTGATCTAATCAAAAATGATTTTTCAGCAAAGAATAGCTATTACCAAAAGTATGAGCAAGATGTAGATCCTTCTTATGTTCTTGTTTTTGAGTTTGCTACGGATCCTAAAAATCTGCAAACAGTCATAAAAACAATCAATAAAGATACCTCTACTTTCGAATGCCTTGTAGAGTTTATAGGTCAAGAGTCCTATGAAAGTGATGACTTTTGTAATAAAGATAAGCACCCCATTAGTATCACTACAAAATGCATAGGAGTGTTTACTAATCAAGAGGCATTAAATCAAATTCTTGATAATTGGGATAAATATCAGCGCAATGAGAATTGCGGTTTTAAGCGTGGCCTATCTCAATTTAAAGCTCTATTTAAGTTTCTTATTGATGTCCATATTTGGGGCATCAAAGAAAGGACTGAAGAAACTGGTGTCATCGAATACTTAAAAAATGAAATAGCCGATGAAGTTCAAGACATTAAAATTCAAATCGATCTATTTTTTAGAAACAGCAAAGAAAATCGAGACAAAAACGAAGAAATCATCAAGAAAATCATCACTTATGCTAATGGCGAAGTTCTAAATATTTCTTGTATTGAGGAAATTAGGCATCATAGTATCTTAGCAAAAATTCCCAATGCATATGCTCAAGAATTTATTTCTAATAGTTCATTGGATTTAATCAATGCCGTGCCAGTTATGTACATTAAAGCGGCACCTCAATCAATTAAGCCATATTCTACAGAAACATTAGAAACAGGCGAACCTTACACAACACCTAAAAATATAATTAAAGAGCCAATCATCGCACTATTTGATGGCCTACCTCAAACTAATCATTGTTTACTCAAAGACATGATTCAGTTAGATGATCCTGATGATTACGAAGATAACTATCTTGTAAAAGCTAGATCTCATGGTACTGCAATGGCATCTCTAATTCTTAGAGGTCAAGATCTGTTAAATACAAAAGATGAAGTAAGACAGATCTATGTAAGACCTGTGATGAAAGGTTTTGATATATATGGTAATTCTGATCAATTTGAAGAGGGCTTCTTAGATTCTGAAAGCATTGTCGATACCATCCATAGAGCAGTTCTAAGACTTTTTGAAGAAACTGCAGGTAAAGTTGCACCAACAGTTAAGATTATCAACTTATCTATTGGCCTTGAAGAAAAACAGCTCAAAAATAGTATTTCGCCACTAGCAAAACTTTTGGATTACCTAAGCTACAAATATAGAGTTTTATTCATAGTAAGTGCAGGAAATGAATTAAATGTGGATTTTGATAGCTTTGAGATGACATTTGATGATTTAAATAAGTTATCAACAGATGATAAAAATAGAGCGGTACTTAAATATCTAAAATTTCACAAAGATAAACAAAAATTGTTATCTCCTGCCGATAGCATCAACGCACTTACTGTTGGAGCTTTATATTCAGATAATTTTGATGCTAAGCCTTTGAGGAGTGATGAAACATATCTCTGCGATAAAGGAATGCCTGCTTTATACGGTAGATATTCAGGCTCTATCAATGCTTCAATAAAACCAGAGATATTTTACGATGGTGGCAGAAAATTTGTAAAAGAGATTTATCCTTCTCATGGATTTAAATGGGCGTTATACTCAGGAAGAGCACCTGGAATCAGAGTTGCAGCGCCTACAGATAATGTAACAACACATACTACTTGTTACGAATTTGGCACAAGTGACTCTGCAGCCTTAGCATCAAATAAAGCACAAGAATGCTATGAAATATTGAGAGAGCTCTTTAAATTAAATCATAAAGACTTACCTTCAGAATATGTAGCAGTCCTAATCAAGGCAATGCTAGTGCATGGTGCTTATTGGGGTGAGCTTGGCGGACTAATTAACAAAACTTTAAAACTTAATAAGTCACAAATAAGCAAGTACATAGGTTATGGAGTACCAAATTTTGATGAAGTAATGCACTGCACTGAAGATAGCGTTACTCTAGTAGGATATGGTGATATTAAGCAAGATAAAGCAGTTGTCTATAAATTTCCTTTGCCAATGGATTTTTCTAAAAAGACATATAAAAGACAATTTACTGTAACCCTTGCCTACTTTACCCCAATTAAACCAAGTACTAACAAGTATAGAGGCAAAAAGTTGTGGGTATCGCTAAGTGAAGATGGTTCTGGTACCAATGATGGTAATACATCAAAAATCTTTGGTGACAGAATTAACGTCGATTCCAATTCTTCACAAAGAGGCACTGTTCAACATGAAGTTTTTGAATCTGCAAAAGCACATGTTTGGGATGATGATAAAGCCGTATATTTAAAAGTTAATTGCAAAGATGATGCTATTAACGACACAGAGCAAGCTGTTCCATATGCATTATTTGCTACTTTCAAACTAAAAGAAGCAAATGATATCAACATCTATCAAAGAGTTAAAAACAAGCTACAAATTGCAACAAAAATTGCAAATGTCGTTGCACCAATTAAAAACTAAAGACATAGCTTTCCGTAATCTACTAGTTATCATTAAGCGCTAGGGAATGGATTATTGGAGGTACGTACTTTAGATAAGTTAGCTCAAAATTTACCATATGAAGCTTGACGTTCTAGTACCTTAGAACCATTTGTATAGAAGTACAATGCGGATGTCTTGGACTAGGCTGGTCACAACGTCCATTTACTTTAGGACCTCTTAAATTCTTCAAGCAACAGACGCTCAACTGCAAAAAGCATTTAGGTTCAACATATCACAACCAGAAGAATCCCCTGTTGATCAGCTAGGTAAGTCTAAACGCTCACTTACTTTAGAGCCTAACAAAGCAGTACCTGACCGATGTAGACTGCTACCGTTAGTCTTAACGCTCTTCTACATCAGAGCCACTAACAAGCTACCACCATTCTCACCTTATTTCAATGCTACTCACACGAACTTTCCTCAGACATCTCAAAATTTCCCAATATCTTCCACCTCCACTTCCACCTTTTCTACACACTCAAAAGCAATTCAAAAGCCTTGTATGTTACAATAAGCGTTTAAGTTAATCGAAAGACCAAGTTCTTAAAATAGAACACTCCCCAATTTAATCCGTTGAGGCCCAATAAACACGCCGTATGAAGAAAACGCTGTCAGTTCTAAAATTTTTAGTATTTCTAATCCTAACTTTAGTTTACCTAAACTTAAGTCTAAGCACCTTTTCTGACGGCTACAATTTCTTAGCACTTGAATGTGACTATCTTCGCTCTAACGCTGAAATTACTTTTGATAAAAAGTCTTTAAAGTTAATTGATAACAAAGATATTAAAACCTACGCCTATACTGACAGCATTTATGCTAAAACTAAGCCATCTGTTAAATCCTTTAAAATTGACTTTGAAGTAATTGCCCGAACAAACAATACCACCATTACCTACAAGCCACGTGACTATGAAGTACATAACTATGTCTTTGAAAGTAACGTCTCTTTTTCTAACGTTAAGTACTTTGTCAACAATCAAGAGCTCATAAATCATGATCTTAAAGCATCAGTAAAAAGCTCACCTATTAACATCAACAAGGCTTTAAATAAAGGCGACACTGTATCACTTAGCTTTGATGCTAAAAACAACCGACCTAGCCTTGATTATTTAAAGGATAAGCACAACTTCAACATTTACTTATTCTCAAGCGCTTTTCTTATTTACTTACTTATCTACATCACAGTATTAAAAGGCTTTATTGAGAATAAACTTGAAAAGCTACTAGTCTTCCTCTTTTGCAGCAATACTTGCCAAGATCAAAATACTCACGAAGCTCACGAAGCTAAAGATACTTGCCAAGACACAGCTACAACTCAAACAAAAAATACCAAGCTCAAAGTATGGGTTAACGCCATCTTTTTAATCGTGATCTCCGTGATCACTTTAACTGCCTGGCTTGGCTTTGATAAGTACTCTAATTCCTCAGCAATAGACCGTCGTGAGCTTGCTAAATCCCCTGTCTTACTTGAAAAAGATAAAGTTAACACTCAATACTTTAATCTTTTAAATACATATCTTGAGGATAGATTTGGTTTAAGAAAGTCTTTATTAAATCACTACAATCAAATTATCAGCATCAACGGTATTAAAGATGACGGCTCCTACGTCTACGATACCCACTCAAATTGGTTCTACTTTAAAGACTATTATGAGATGGCTGAATTTGACGATAAGCTCACTCAAGACTTTATTCAAAACCTAGCTAACGTTAAAGAGTATTTAGATAGCCTTAACATTAAGCTCTACACCATCGTCGTCCCAGAAGGTCTTGAGGTCTACCCAAAAGAAAACGAATTTGTCCACCCTCGTAAAGTACGCTTTATTGAAAAGAACACTGTAGAAAAAGCAAGTACTGCCCTTCACACCCCAATTATCTTCCCAATTGATGATTTTGAAGAGCATAAATACTCTGAATATGTCTTCTTTAAAACTGATCACCACTGGACTGACTTTGGCGCATACCTTGCCTACAAAGACTTAATGAGCTATGTTCAAAAGGATTTTGCTAAATCCAAAGCTAATGCTATTGATGGTGTAAATGTTGCATCTACTAACGATAATAATGCAGAAAACACTGAATTAGCCATCAAAGCACTTAACTGGGCCTCACTTCCAAAGATTAAATCAAAGTACGTCAGAGCTGACGGTGATCGTGGCTTTTCTCGTGGCAGCTTAACCGGTACCTTTAACATTGAAGGCGATGACTTTTTAGATCATGAATACACTTATTATGATCCACAGCCTGAATTTAAATCTCATGTAAGTGATGAGGGCTATCACTATCGCACCTGGCACAATGATAATGGTATTCCTCTAAAGGTCATGACCATGGGCACAAGTATGTGCGAGAACTTAAATCCATTTATTGCCTCCACCTTTAAAGATTTATTATTCATAAGACTTAATGCATCTTGGAAAGATGATGAAGAGAAAATTTTAAAGTATCGTAAAAAGATGATTGAAGAATATAAGCCAGATTTAATTGTATTTACCCTCTCAGGTCCTCAAGTAAAGGATTTTACCGAAAAGAACTTTGGCGCTAAGGAGTAAATAAATGCTATTTTCATCAATTACCTTTATTTACTTCTTTCTACCTACAGTTTTAGCTGTCTATTTCTTGCTACCCGTTCGTTATAGAAACGGCTGGTTACTTGCTGCCTCCTTTTTATTCTACGCCTGGGGCGAGCCTAATTACCTAGTAATTATGCTTTTAACCATCTTTATAAATTACTTTGCTGCAATTTTAGTAAGCAAGCAAAAGACTAAAGCTGCCAAGTTTATAGTATTGTGGCTATCTATAATCGTTGATTTATCGATGCTAGGCTACTTTAAATACTTCAACTTCTTTGTAGAAAACATCAATTTATTATTTAAAGGTAACATTGACTTTATTAAAGTGGTAATGCCAATTGGTATTTCTTTTTATACCTTCCAAGCCTTATCTTATGTTATCGATGTGTATAAAGGTGAAGTTAAAGCACAAAAGAATATTGCCACAGTTGCTTTATACATAGCTTTATTCCCACAGTTAATTGCAGGTCCTATTGTTAAATACCACGATATTGAAAATCAGTTAACCTCTCATGATGTAACAGCTGACATGTTCTATCAAGGACTATGTAGGTTTATTGTGGGTCTTGGTAAGAAAGTACTGATAGCTAATAACATGGGCTTAGTAGCTGATAAGGTATTTAATTTATCTGCCAATGACGTAAGTACCCCTATGGCATGGTTAGGAGCTCTATGTTACTCCATGCAAATCTTCTACGACTTTAGTGGCTATTCTGATATGGCTATAGGTTTAGGTCAGATGTTTGGCTTTAAGTTCTTAGAAAACTTTAACTATCCATATATATCTGATTCTATTACTGAGTTTTGGAGACGTTGGCATATCTCACTATCATCTTGGCTTAAAAACTATGTCTACATCCCTTTAGGTGGTAACAGACATGGTTTAACTAAGACTTGTATTAACCTCATGATAGTCTTTGCCATCACCGGCTTTTGGCATGGAGCTCAATGGACCTTTATCCTCTGGGGTATGTGGCATGGTGTATTTATTGTAATCGAGAAACTTACCCATTTTCCAAAGCTTAAGGGTAATCTTCTTTTAATGACCTCTAAGCACTTATTTACCTTGTTTATTGTCTTAATCGGTTGGGTACTCTTTAGAGCTGAGCAGTTTGATGTAGCTTATGACTATCTTAAAAATATGTTTGGCTTAATTGAGCACAGTGACTCTATGTACGGCAATCAGTACTTTTATGACAATATCCAGTTAATTGCCCTTTTCTTTGCCATTGTCTTTACAATGCCATGGCTTAGAACACTGTGTAACAAATTACAAGGTAACATTGCCTTTACCACAGTTTATAATCTTGCACTTATAGGCATTTTCTTGCTATGCTCAATATTCTTAACTGCAAGTACTTATAACCCATTTATCTACTTTAGATTTTAAGGACAAAATTTTTTAGATGTTAACTAAAGCCATTCAAGCTCTTTTAATCATCTTAGCCTTTATCATGCCGATAATTGGCCACATCACTGTAAACAGCTCGACTGTCTTTAAAAACGAGAATAGAACTGCTTTTAAATACCCAACTGTCTTTAATAATGCCTATTGGGACGATTTACAAAAAGCGCTAAATGACCGCCTCTTCTTACGTCATGATGTACAAGCACTGATGGCTCAAGTACTAGAGCACAATTTAACTGAGCATTCTGATTTTGATCCAAGTATTGGCTTTAAGTTACCTGGCACTCTTCCTGGCTGGTACTTTATGGGTGATGGCTTTGACTATGCTTACAAAAAGCACACAGCACAAGTAAATGAAGAGTCTAAAAATCTCGAGAAAAACTTACTTATTTTAAAGTATCTAAAAGGCATCAATAAAGAGCACACTTACTTTGTAGTAGGTCCTGATAAAGCTTCAGTCTACCCAGAGCTTATGAATCCATATTTAGGCTACCCTGGTAAATACAGATATCTTGATACTTTAAAGGATAAAATTGCAAAAGATGGCATCACTTTAATTGATAATCGTGATGCGATCATCGAAACAAAAGATCTAAGCTACAAGACCTCTTCATATTTAACTAATGACACTCATTGGAATAAATATGGCGCTTACCATGCCTTTGTAAACACCTTTAAAACTATCTTAGGTGAGGATTTCAAGCCACTCCCTTACACTTTCACCTACTCAAGATTTTTATATGGCGACTTAAACCGTAATCTTGAGATCTCCATGTCTAAAGATACCCGTGACTTTGCCCACTCCCACAATCCTATCAAGGCAAAGCTCTATGTCAAAGACATGATTAACGGTATTGATAAAGAGGAAGAGCGTTTCCTAGGAGAGTCAGTACCGCAGTTATGCAAAGATGGTGCTGATAAGTGCAACGTTCAATACTCTAAAAACGAGTACTATCAAAGCCCACTTAAAGTTGCGATTATCTCTGACTCTTTTGGAACCTATTTTAGAAACTTCGCAGTGGATCACTTTAAAGAAGTACTCTGGCTTTGGGAATATGATGATGTACAAAAGATCTACAAGTACACTAGTGACTTTAAGCCAGATCTCATCATCTATTTAAGAGTTGAAAGAAATATCTAGTTTTCAAAACAGAAAACACAACAAGATTTGCAAAACTAGATTTACTAATATCTTTAACTGTCTTTTAATGACAGGATTTTAAAAGTTTAAAACAAAACAATGAAAAGAATCGCCCTAGTTTACTTTGTCTACGTCAATGCTAAAGTTAATTGGCAAGAACGCATCACAAGACAATTAAATAGTATTAAAAGCTCAGGTATCTTTAAAGATGCTGATCTGCACCTAGTTATCAGCAATCCTGATAACACTCCTAATGTTGATAAGTTCTTCAAGTCTTTTGGCATTGAGATTAAGTCAACACAGACTCACAGTAAAAACGAGTTTGAATATCGTGGCATTCACAAGGTTTGGGAACTTGCTAATAATAAAGTAGATCCTCAAAACAGTGATGAAAGCTGCTACGACTACATCATCTATATTCACACTAAGGGCATGAGCTATGAGATCACTCATGGTTTAAAGAAGTTAAAACGTCAAATTCATGAAGTAGTTTTAACTCAATATACCTTTAAAGATTATCAAAAGACCTTAGAAATCTTGGATAAAAATCAAGCAATTACTAAAGCAGGCGCCTTTCCTAAAAAAGTAACAGATGATGATACAAGGGATATGGTGTGGTTTAACTTTTGGTGGGCACGAGCAATTTTCCTTAAGACTAGAGTAGAACCTGTGCTCTCTGATGATCGCTTCTACTATGAAGATTGGCTAAATAAAGGCAAGGATGAGCATAGTCCACATGATACAGACTCTTACTGCACCTTAACCCAGAAAATCAATCAAAAGTTTACTGCAGTTGAGGCTAACCATGACTTTGGCGTAGTCTGTGATAAGTTTAAGGAAGGCTTTCCAGAAAGTTACTGGCAATATCAAGATGAGATGGCAGGAATTAAGCCTAGCTTTTTAACCAAAATCTTAAGAAAAGTTTTTAAGATAGTTTAGTTAGCTCTTATTCATAAGACAGGCTTTAATGCAGATTTGAGCGTTTTTTGAGTATTTACAATTGGCGCTAAATTTTTCTCAAATGTTAGTGTCAAGCAAACTTCAAAATTCCTCTGACAAAATTTTAAAATCACCTCTGCCCAAGTTTAGCAATTGCGATGTTTTAGTTTTTGCAATAGTAGCCTTGGACAGAGGGATAGCAAAGAAAAGTAATTATCTTATAGCTTGAGCTAAGCTCTTCATAGAATCAGTTCTTTGCTTAATAGCGTTATTAGCGCCTTCTAAGTAAGAGTTAGTTTTTCTGTTAGCATCTTGCACAAAGACCATCTTAGTTTGGATGTCGTTGGTGATGTTTTCTTGGGCGCTTTGGAAGTTGGAGATGAAAGTATCAACCTTTGAATTTTTTTATCCACTAACCGGATGCGAAAACACTGCCATTTATGGCGGTGATGAGCATCAAAGTAAGCTCTTTTAAGCATTGTAAGCTAGTTTACAGACAAATTGTAGAAAATTGAATGTTATGAATCGATATCAAATGTGATTAACTGTACAATAATCAAAAGTTAATTTGATTTCAATATGGTAAGAGTTGTTAAGTGGCAAGTAATCACATTAGGTTAGGTTTTAAATATAAATTAAGACTTACCGGTAAGCAGGAGAGGGAGTTTATAAGATACTTCGGCCATGCTCGTTACACTTACAA
>Ga0256404_1012871_pt1 | contig 10756 bp, 12 predicted proteins | sample RumenRJG_01DNA_FD_185990 | JGI IMG/M metagenome (GOLD analysis project Ga0256404, IMG submission 185990) | Bovine rumen microbial communities from Lethbridge, Alberta, Canada - RJG_01 | ecosystem: Host-associated > Mammals > Digestive system > Stomach > Rumen | place: Canada: Alberta | collected...
TACAAGTATCCATATCTGTCTATAGACCATTTGAAAATGGGCTTGATTCGAAGCGGTAAGACCAACCTCACCCCCGAAGACGATGATGCCCTCACGGATGAGCTTTGGCCTATTGTGCGTGAAATGATAAAGACAGCAATAGAGAATCAGCAGAATCTCATTGTAGAAGGTGGCTACATCCCCATCAACTGGAGGGATAGTTTTGATGAACAGTATTTAGATTCAATCCGTTTTATTTGTCTCGCCTTCTCAGATGAATACATTGACACTCACTACGATGAAATAAGAGAACATCGTTCTGATATCGAGGCTCGGCAAGATGACGCCGATTGCACCATCGCGAGTCTGAAGGCTGACAATAGGAGGTACATCGACGGTTTTAAGACTGCAGGAGAAAAGGTCTTTTTAATAAGAACTGACTATGAACAAATGATACAGTCTGTTTTAGGCTTATAAAATCCAACATATCGGTTTGAAAAAATATGAATAAAAGAGCATACATACAAGAGAATAAGGACTGGCTCGTGGCCAAGTCTCAGGAGGACGGCGTGAAGGCTCTTCCGAAGGGAATATATTATAAGGTATTAGCAGAGGGTGATGCCCAAAGTGGCAAGCCCAGTGTAAGAAGTATCGTGACGGCTCACTATACTGGCAAGACCATCAATGGCAAGACATTCGACAGTAGTCGTGGCGGTGTGCCGTTGGCTTGCAGGCTCTGTGACCTCATTGAGGGCTGGATCATAGCCATGCAGCAGATGCACATCGGTGACAAATGGGAGGTATATATCCCAGCAGAAATGGGCTATGGCAAATTCTCCCAGCCAGGCATTCCCGGTGGCTCGACGCTGATATTTGAAATTGAGTTGTTAGGAATAGCATGAGTAAAGACAAAATTGCGAAAGGACATTGAGAATGGAGAAAAACAAAGCTTTGACGGCCCACCTGAGCATCTTTTCGGCCTGCGCCATCTGGGGACTGATGTCGCCGCTGGGCAAGGATGCGATGACACACGGACTGGACGGCATCACAATGGTGTCGTTTCGCGTGATGGGTGGAGCCATACTGTTCTGGCTGACCACAATGGTGATGATGCTCGTGAAGGGCCGTCGCAGACAGGCGGTGCAGCACGTGCCGTGGCGCGACAGGCTGACGTTTGCCGGCGCCGCCGTCTTCGGACTGGTGTGCAACCAGTGCTGCTTCACCATCGGACTAAGTCTCACCTCGCCGGTGAACGCGAGCATCGTGACGACGTCGATGCCCATCTTTGCGATGATCCTGTCGTTCCTGATTTTGAGGGAGCCCATCACGTGGAAGAAAGCGGTGGGCGTGGCTGTGGGCTGCGCCGGTGCCCTGACACTGGTGCTGACCAGCGTCAATGCTGCCGATGCGAAGGTGGGCGACGTGCGGGGCGACGTGTTGGTGATGTGTGCGCAACTGTCGTACGCACTGTTCTTGTCGCTGTTCAACCGATTCATCAAGAAATACGACATCGTGACCGTAAACCGCTGGATGTTTCTTTGGGCCACGCTGCTGGTGTGGCCCTTCACGGCGAGCCATGTGATGCACACCGACTGGCAGGCCGTACCCCTGAGGTCGTGGCTCGAGGCAGGCTATGTGGTGGTGTTCGGCACGTTCGTTGGCTATCTGCTCATCGTCACGGCGCAGAAGGTGCTCAGACCCACGGTAGTATCTATCTACAACTACGTGCAGCCCGCCGTAGCAGTAGCCGTGACGGTGCTCACGGGCATGGGCGTATTCAAGCCCTCGCAGGCCTTGGCCGTACTGCTGGTGTTCGTGGGCGTATGGCTGGTCACGAAGTCGAAGAGCCGCCGCGACATGGAGAAAGGGTTGAAGTAAAATTCAACGTTTCTTTTGTTCTGCTCCCGATTTTTAGTACCTTTGACTACCGTCGAAGGTACTTACGCTCGGAAATAAAAGCAAAAAAATAGTCTTTTTGCTTTGTATTTCGCTCGCTTAATCGTACCTTTGCAGCAGGGTATGGGAAAACGACGCGTTTGCCCCACCCTACTGATCAGTAAAAACAAGGAGATAAACGTGATGAAGAAAACAGCGATAATCGTCTTGATGCTGCTGGCAACACTCACAGCGGCCGCACAGGGTGACGGCAGCCAGTACAGCGTGCGCTATGTGAAGGAACACCTGCTCTACGAACAGGGCGACGAGGTGAACGTGATTGACGTGGACATGGAATGGCCGGAGGTTGTCGACGGGGCCGACATGCGCCCGCTGCAGACGTTCATCGTGAAGCATCTGCTGGGAGGAAACGGTTTCGACTTCGACACGTCGTACGCCTCGTTCAGGAGTGCTTTCGGACAGCCCGTCACCAAGCAGTTCCAGTCGACACCCGACGACAAGAAGACGTGCTATGTGGACATCAAACTGAAAATGGTGGCCCACAAGGCGGGTCGCTTCGTGTCGTACGCGCTGGAAGGCTACACCGAACCTGCTGCCCAGTCGTCGCACAAGGAGTCGCAGGTGTCGATGCTGGTCACCTACGACCTGATAGGGCTGACCGTCCTGCTTCGCGACGACATTTTGCTGGCCAAGCGCATGAGAAACCAATTTCACGAACTGGAAATGCTCCTGCCCGTCGCACTGAGCAACGACTACGTGGCCAACTTGTCGGTGAACGACGCCTGCCTCACCGAGAAGCAGGTGATGCTGTTCAACAATGTCGTCGACATGGTCGGTGTCTCGTCGTCCTATGTGCTGCAGCTGAAGCCCACCCTGTTGAGTCGTTTCCTCTCGAAGGAGGCCAAGTCGCTGCTGAAATCGACAAAGGCCAAGATTTCGACTGTGAATTTTAAAGAACAGCAAGAGATTGACGGTGAGGCCATATGCCTGAAGCCCGACACACAGCCGCAGTTCCAAATTGCCGGCCGAACACTGAACGACTACCTGAGCGAGGGACTGGGCGAAGTGGACAGCGAGATTGACGGTGAGCGCCGCGGGCAGGTGCTAGCCCAACTGATCGTCGACAAAGAGGGCCTGACACGCGAGGTCAGGGTGACGAAACCGCTGGCTCCCGCCTACGACCGCGAAGTGGTCAGGGTGGTCAAAGGACTGCCGCGCTGGAAGCCTGCCACTAAGGACGGGCAGAACGTGGCGACGAAGGTGAACGTGCTTCTTGTATTCTGATTATCAACACAACAAACCAACTACCGCAAGACTCAATATGAAACGACTGCGACACTTCCTGTCGTATGTGCTCATCGCCGTGTTCCTGGCCGTGATGGGCGTGGCCGTGCACGACGTGTTTTTTGCCGACGAGGGCAGTTGGCTGACTGACCTGCTCTATCGACCGGCATCACAAGGGCGCCACAAGGGCGGGCCTTGCGACGGCATCGACGTGAGCCACCATCAGGGCTACATCGACTGGAATGCCGTAGCACGCGACACGATGGTGCAGTTTGTCTATCTGAAGGCCACCGAGGGCAGCACCCACGTTGACCGCTACTACGCCCGCAACATGGCGGGAGCACGCCGGGCGGGGCTGCCGGTGGGGTCCTACCACTTCCTGACGTCGAAGAGCAACATTGTCAGTCAGTTTCTGAACTTCTATGAGCACGCCCGTCCCGAGGAGCAGGACCTGCTGCCCGTCATCGACGTGGAATGGAGCGGCACTGCCGACTGGAGCGTTTCGCAACTGCAGGACAGTCTGTCGTTGTTTGCCCATCTGACGGAAGAGTACTACCACTGCAAGCCTATGATCTATGCCGACATGAAGTTCTACGAGCAGTATCTGAAAGGCCGCTTCGACGACTATCCACTCTTCATTGCACACTACAAAAAAAGCCAGCCTCAACTGAATGAAGCTGGCCGATATTATTTGTGGCAGCGCGACGACAATGGCCGCGTGCCCGGCATTGGCAAGGATGTTGACTTCGACGTCTTCACGACGGGCTCATCGCTGAGCGATATCCTGCTGAAATAATCCTGATTTTTTCTTTACGAGTAACGGACGCGACTAGAAGTCCAGATCGAGTTCCACGGGGCAATGGTCGCTGCCGAGGATGTCGGTGTGGATCTTGGCATCGTGCAGCCGGCTGCGCAGGCGCTCGGAGATGATGAAGTAGTCGATGCGCCAGCCCGCGTTCTTCTGGCGTGCCTGGAAGCGGTACGACCACCACGAATAAGTGACCTGCTCGGGATAGAGCGTGCGGAAAGTGTCGATGAACCCCGATGAGAGCAGCGTCGTCATCTGCTGGCGCTCCTCGTCGGTGAAGCCGGCATTCTTGCGATTGGTCTTCGGATTCTTCAGGTCTATCTCCTCGTGGGCCACGTTCAGGTCGCCACACAGCACGACGGGTTTCACAGCGTCGAGGCGCATCAGATAGTTGCGGAAGTCGTCTTCCCACTTCATGCGATAGTCGAGCCGGCGAAGGCCGTCCTGCGAGTTGGGCGTGTAGCAGCACACAAGGAAGAACTCCTGCATCTCCATCGTGACGACACGTCCTTCGTGGTCGTGCTCATCGATGCCGATGCCGCGGGTGACGTTGAGCGGCGTGTGGCGCGTGTAGATGGCCGTGCCCGAATAGCCTTTCTTGTCGGCATAGTTCCAGTAGGACTGGTAGCCCGGGAACTGCATGTCGAGCTGGCCTTCCTGCATCTTGGTCTCCTGCAGGCAGAAGAAGTCGGCGTCCAGCGCGGCGAAAGCGTCGGCGAAGCCTTTACCGGCACAGGCCCTGAGGCCGTTCACGTTCCAAGAGATAAACTTCATCACGGTCGGGTGTTATTGTTATTTGGTTTTCTTTCCAACGAATCCCAGCAGCGTGTAGGCATCGCAGGTAGGTCCGTTCTCCACCTTGATCTGATTTAGGATGAGGTAGAACAGGAATGTCTCCTTGCCGACGTATTCGCCCACGGAAGAGATAGAGTTGCGATAGTCGGTGCCGAAGACGAACGTGGTGTTCTTCACCTCGCCGCCGTAGTCCAGGGGCACAACGACCTCCAGTTCCTTGCTGCCCTGCGGAATCACGTCGAAGTAGCAATTCTTGAGCGGGCCCGACGATCCCCAGGGACGATAGAGATAGAGGCGCGTCGTCAGCGAGTGGGTGCTGTCGTTCTTCAGCGCTTCCTGCACCTGGGTGTTGACGATGGATTTGGCAAAAGCCTTCATCGGGAAGTTTTCGATGACGAGGGTGGTGTCGGTGGCGTCGACGGTCCAACTGACTTCCACAGAATCGGTGAACACCTGGAAGAAGTTGTCGGGAGCAAAGCGGCAGAGACCGGTGTATTGGCCCTTCATGTCGTTGATTTGCTGTGTCTTTTCAGCCTGCGTCAGATACTCATAGACGTAGGGTTCCACGTCGTCGTTCGTGTTACACGAAACAAAAGCCAGAGCTGCCACGAGCAGCATTGGCAAAAGCATTTTCATTGTTTTCATTTTCTTTCTTCTCTTTTAATATGAAATATGTTTATATAGAGAAAACTCCGGAATTGTCAAAACCTTGCACGAAGAACCGACTATTATTTCGCTAAATGCGCTTCGACTCGCCACGCAGCAGGTTCATGAACTCCTCTCGCGTCTTGGCTTGGTTGAAAGCGCCACTGAAGTCGCTCGTCGTGGTGATGGCGTTCTGCTTCTCGATGCCACGCATCTGCATGCACATGTGCTTGGCCTCGATGACCACCATGACGCCCAGGGGCTTCAGCGTCTGCTGGATGCAGTCCTTGATTTGCTGCGTCAGCCGCTCCTGCACCTGCAGGCGGTGGCTGTAGATATCGACCACGCGGGCTATCTTCGACAGTCCGGTGATGTAGCCGTTAGGGATGTAGGCCACGTGGGCCTTGCCATAGAAAGGCAGCATGTGGTGCTCGCAGAGCGAGAACACATCGATGTCCTTCACGATGACCATCTGATTGTACTTTTCGGCGAAAAGGGCATCGGTGAGCACCTTGTGGGGATCCTGCGAGTAGCCGCGCGTAAGCACCTGCATGGCCTTCGCCATGCGCATGGGCGTCTTCTGCAGGCCTTCGCGGTCAGGGTCTTCGCCCAGCAGTTGGATGGCAGCACGGTAGTGAGCCGCCAGTTCGTCGACGCCTTCGCGTACGTAGATTTCTGTTTCTATCATAGTTTAGTTTCAAAGGTTAATATTGCACGGTGATCTTTCCCTTTACGACCACCGCCTGTTTGTAGCCCAGACGCTTCACGTTGACCAGCATGCGGTTGGCCTCCTCGAGCGTGCGATAGTTGCCCATGCGACATATCCAGCGCGGGGAATAGAAATGCACGTAGATGGGCTCAGAGGGATAGGCCCTCTTGACGGTGCGGCCAGCCTCCTCGGCCTTCAGCTTGGCGTCGCGCGAATTGCCACCGGCATACACCTGCACGCGATAGCCGTTCACCTTTTGGGCGCCACGCAGCACCTTCTTGCTCATGTCTACCTCCACTTCACCCGTGCCTTCGGCATCAGTCTTGGGCATGTCAGGGCGCAATGCCTGACGCTCCTTGGGCTCTTCTTTCTTTTCTTCCTTTTCTTCCTTCTCTTCCTCCTTAGCCTTGGCAGCAGCGGTTGCCGCGGCATTCTTTGCCGCGTCGGCCTTAGGCTTGGCAACGGGTGCTGCAGGCAGCGTACCGTTCACCAGATCGCTGATTTCCTTGCTCTGCGTCACGCTGACCGTGCCCAGCCCCTGCACGTTCTGCTGCAGGTGCTCCAGATAGTTCTGGGCGCTGAGCGTCAAAGTAAAAAAGCAACAAAGTAACAAAGTAACGAAACACTTTGCCACATGTCCTTCAAAAAACTTCATTGTCGATGTCATGATTTCCATATCACACTAGTTATATTCAGTTACTTTGTCACCTTGTTACCTTGTTCTTTCTCCACTGCGTTACGCGCTCGGCTTTGCCGCTTTCGTAATGAAATGGAGAAAGAAAGCGTCTCCTTCGTCGCCGTGGTACTTTGTTACTTTGTTACCTTGTTACCTTGTAATTATTTCCAAGCGTCGATGATGCCCTTGAAGTCGGCACACTTCAGCGAAGCGCCACCAATGAGACCACCGTCGATGTCGGGCTTGGCAAACAGCTCGGGAGCATTGCTGGCCTTGCACGAACCGCCATAGAGGATGGTAGTGTCGTCGGCAACAGCCTGACCATACTTCTCGGCAATGATCGAGCGGATGTAGGCGTGGATTTCCTCAGCCTGATCAGCGGTAGCGGTCTTGCCAGTGCCAATGGCCCAGATGGGCTCGTAGGCGATAACGATCTTGCGGAAGTCCTCTTCAGAGAGATTGAACACGCTGCCTTCGAGCTCGGCCTTCACCACCTCGTTCTGCTTGCCGGCCTCGCGCTCTTCCAGGCTCTCGCCGATGCAGAAGATCACCTTCAGGTCGTTCTTCTGAGCCAGCAGCACCTTCTCCTTCAGAATCTCGGGAGTCTCCTTGTAGTACTCGCGACGCTCCGAGTGGCCGAGGATGACGTACTGTGCACCCGTCGACTTCACCATCTCAGCGCTCACCTCACCGGTGAAGGCACCCTTCTCCTTGTCGGCGCAGTTCTCAGCACCCAGGCCGATGACGTCCTGATCCAGGAACTGGGCTATAGAAGCCAGATGGATGAACGGTGTGCAAATCACCACACCGCAGTTGGGCTTGTCAGCCTTCAGCACTTCGTTGAGCTCCTTAGCCAGAGCGATACCGTCTTGCAGGTTCATGTTCATTTTCCAGTTGCCTGCTACAATCTTTTTTCTCATTGTTTACTTTTTTGTTTTATAAATATTATTAATAACCTAATGATTTCTCTTGCGCTGCATAGTGCTGCATATTATCGTGCAAAGGTACGAAGAAAATTTGAGAAACGTGCAAATAAAAGTTTGAAAACGCGCATTTTCTGGATAAAATGGCATTTTCAAACTTCAAAAGCTTTTATTCGGCGTTGCTATCCTCCGTTTTTTTCACTTTCCTGCGCTTCCGGCGGAACCACTTCGTCCAGGCCCACGTGCGGTCGGCAAGGGTGAGAATGGTCAGCGGCAAGGCAAACCAGAGCAGGATGCTTCCTATCTTGCGGGCAGTGGCAGAGGTGAAGCGGGAGCCTTTCTGCCCATCGGGCAGCTGGGCAAACTGGAACTTCTCGAGCGGCAGCGACGATTGGGCGGGATTGATGTGGGGCAACTGGTTGTGGCTCCACTTGCCCACCACAACGCCATCCTTCAGCAACAGCAGTCCGGGATTGGAACGGACGACGGTCTTCAGCGTGATTTCATCGGTGGTGCAGAAGGGATATTCGGCTCCGGTGAGCTCTATCCAGTGGTCAATGGCCTCGTCGGTGCTGGCCGTGAGGCAATAGAAGGGGTACTGGTGCTCTTCGGCATATTCATATATCTGGTCGATGTCGCCGAAATTGGCATCGTCGGCATGCTCCAGATGGGGCGATACGAGCAGGAAGGTATAGCCAGGATTGGAAAGCACCTGATCGGTGATGTCCTCATCGTGCAGCACGATGGCGAAATCGTGAATGGGCGGCACGTAGCCCTCTTCGGTCTGCACGGTCTTCGAATCAACGAATGTCCACGTGCTGTCGGGATAGTTGTCGAGCGTGAACTCCTGCTGCCGGCCATCTTTTTCCATGATGAAGGTGGTCTCGAACTTCGGCTGGGGAGCACCCTCGGGAATCTCCATCCCCTCGGGGATGCTGGCACCGATGTGATAGGGGCGGAAATCGAACGGGGGCAACGTGTAGAGGCTCCACAGGCTGGAAATGACGATGAAAAGAATGGTGTAGTTGATGACAATCCACTGGTTCGACTCCGAGATGAACCTCACCATCTTCAGCGGCCACCAAGCCACGACCGTAGCGCAAGCCAGCAACACGAGGTTCTTCAGCAGCGTCTGTCCGTTGGTGAGTTTCAGCGCGTCGCCGAAGCATCCGCAGTCCTGAATGGGGTTGGCCACGAAGAGCCACGTCGTGACAAGCGTCATCACCACCATCAGGGCCAACGTCAGCCGCGAAGCCAGTCGGCGTTGAATGGCGAAGAGCAGGAAAATGCCCAGGCAGAATTCCAGCGCCGACAGCGCCACCGAACCGCCCAGCGTCAGCCAGTCGGGAGCAAGCGAAGCCACGCCAGCCGCCTGTGCGTAGTCGTGCAGCTTATACTGCGTGCCCAGCGGGTCGATGGCTTTCACGTAGCCCGAGAAGATAAACGTTGCCGCCAGCACCAGTCGGCACACGTTCACGGCAATAGCCTTTATACTGATTCTCTTCACTTGTTACCTATTATTATTCGCCCAACTTGATGCAGCCGAACACGGCATAGTTGATAATGTCCATGTAGTTAGAGTCGATGCCCTCGCTGACGAGCGTCTGCCCGCCCAGGTCTTCAATCTCCTTGATGCGCTGCAATTTCGTGAGGATGAAATCGGTGTAGCTGCTCACGCGCATCGAGCGCCAAGCCTCGTCGTAGTCGTGGTTTTTCTTCAGCATCAGTTCAAGAGCCTCTTGTGCATGGCGGTCGTAGAGCACCATTGCCTCGCCGGGCGTCATGTCGACCTCGTCCACATAGCCGCGCTCCAACTGCACAAGACCCACGATGCCATAGTTGATGAGCGCCATGAACTCGGGGCGGATGCCCTCCCCTACCTTCGACTCCTTCTTCACCTCCAGCGAACGTATGCGCTTGGCCTTGATAAAAAGCTGGTCTGTCAGCGACGACGGGCGCAAGATGCGCCACGAAGCACCGTAGTCGTGAAGTTTCTTTTCAAACAGCGCACGACACTCGGCCATCACGTCACGGAATTGTTGTTCTGTATTCATGTTTCCTTGTTCAAAGTCCTAAGATTAAAGTTCAAAGCTCAAAGTTTAAAGTTCAAAGTTTAAAGTTTAAAGATTAAAACTTACTCTCTTTTCACTCGCTCGAAGCCATCCGCTTTCTGATCATTCTCACCACACCTATCAACGCCTCATAGCGAGCCTGCAGCGAGTCCTTCTTCACGCCCAGCATGTTGCGCTCGTAGATGCGCTGCTCGGCCTGCATCTGCGCCGTTACGGCCTGCAGGGCGGAGTCGGTCACGGCTATGTCCTGCTGCGCCATCTTCAGCGACGCCTCCTGCCACAGCCTCAGCGCACGGCGACGCTCCTCCACGGCCTTCGGATAGTGCATGCGCAGCGACTCAATGGAGTCGAGCACCGTGCCATACTGACCATCCTCATAGAGTTTTTCTATTTCAGCCAGCAGCGTAGCGGCCCCATTGTCAGCCTTCGGTTTGCAGGCTGTCATCATGAGTGTCACGGCGACCAGCGCAAGTGTAAGTGTTTTCTTCATGCTGCAAAGGTACGAATAAGTGAGCGAAAAGCAAAACAAAAAAAACATTTTTTGTATTCTTTGCCGAGCGAAAGTACCTTCGACGCCAGTCAAAGTTCTTTCTCCGCTGCGCTACGAAAGCGTCTCCTAACGTCGCCGAGCGACGAATAAGTGAGCGAAAAGCAAAACAAAAAAGACAAAAAAAAGTCACTCGATGCTCTCTATGCGAAGTTTCAGCAGACCGGCAGGCACGCGCACCTCCACCGCGTCGCCCACCTTCTTGCCAAGCAGAGCCTGGGCAATGGGCGACTTGATGGAAATCTTCCCTTCGTGAATATTAGCCTCGTGGGGGCTCGCTATCGTGTAAGTCACGCTGCGGCCGTTGCCAAGATTCGTAATCTCCACCTTGCTCAGCAACTGCACGCTGTCGCCATGCAGCCGCGACATATCGATGACGCGCGCATTGGCCAGCACCTTCTGCTTGAAACGTATTCGGCCCA
>Ga0256404_1012872_pt1 | contig 10755 bp, 14 predicted proteins | sample RumenRJG_01DNA_FD_185990 | JGI IMG/M metagenome (GOLD analysis project Ga0256404, IMG submission 185990) | Bovine rumen microbial communities from Lethbridge, Alberta, Canada - RJG_01 | ecosystem: Host-associated > Mammals > Digestive system > Stomach > Rumen | place: Canada: Alberta | collected...
GGAAATCCTTCCCGCCGGAAACGGCAAAGGTATTACAGGACGGCGTCAACGAAGAACTTTCTCATAGACCGGAGAGCATCGGCAACACGCATGAAAGCCTGGAAGAATATCGCGATAAGATGCTGATCGAAATGCTGAAGCTTCATGGAAAGCTGTGATGCTTTCCCTTTCGGCAAAATCGAAAAATCCTTACTTTTTGAAAATAATAGACGATTTTTCATCAAAATCTCCCATCTAAATCAAATTTTTGCTTTTGATGGGAGATTTTGATGTACGAAATTCTTATGAAAGAATACACAGGCCTCCAGCTTATCACCTGTAACTATGATATAAACCGGGGTTTTCACATAGTTATTGGTAAAATTTAAGGCCTATTCTTCTCTCGTATAAATCTATTCTTTTTTGTTAAGAGAAGGCATCATCTGACATTTCCTTGTTATCTTTTTGTGCTTCTATATCGTTCGTTCCTGATGCATACTGTTAAAGGCATCAGATTATGTGATTCCGGTAGCAGTGCTTCAGTTCGTTGCTGTCCTGCTAAGTTATGCAGCACCGTTCCGATTTGTGTTCGGATCGCTTGGAAGAAGCATCGCATATTACGCACTGATTCTAGAGATTCTGCTCCTTTATTTTTTGCAGATTATCAGAACCTGCCGAGGGACAAGAGGATTTTCTTTCTTGATAATGTGATTGATACAGGGACGACACTCAAAGCCGCGGAACAAGCAGTAGGCCAAAAGCTTATGCCTTTGGTATATGCCTATACCGACAGGGCTCCCGATAATCTGGTGGAAGAAAGGAGAAATATTCATATGGGAAGAGACGATGATATAAGACACGATCCCTTCAGAGGGAGAATCAAATATCAAAAACAGTACAATCGAGAAGATAGTATTTTTGTAAGAGTGAAGGCAGCGGTGACCGTAAAGGAAGCCGCTGCCTTTTATAATGTGCCGATGGATCAGGCGGGACGCACGAAGTGTCTGTTTCATCCGGATACGCATCCCAGCATGAAGCTTTATGATGATCATTATCATTGCTTTGGTTGTCAGACAAACGGTGATGTCATTGCCTTTGCAGCACGGCTTTTTAATCTAAGACCGATTGATGCAGCGAAAAGGCTTGCCAATGACTTCGGCGTTCCGATCGGATATCTGACTGAACAGGATAGAGAAAATTTCAAAAAGAAGATTTCTATTCGAGAGCAGTTGAAACCAGAAGAGAAGCTTAAGAAGGACATCAGGTGGGCGACGGGAGTCTGCATGGATTACAAGGCGATGTTAACAAAACAAAAAGATGCACTTGCACCGAAGACGATGGAAGAAGGATTTTCCGATGAATTCGGGAAGCTTGTGAAAGACATCAGCAAGGTGGATGGTGATCTGGATTATCTTCTAACCGCTTCGAAGAGTGAGCTACGCGGATTTATTGATCAGAAAGAATCCTGGTTCAGAGCACTTGAGGAACTGGTTCGTCGTGATCGAGTAAAAGTTCTTGATCTGTCGAAGGGAGTATCGCTGTAGATGGATATCCGGAGAATCGAACACGATAATGATCAGGTCCGCTACTTCTACAAAAAGATCAACGGCTACTACAACGAGACGGCGGAAGGTATCACTCGCTACGACAGTATGCAGGGCTACAGTGCGAACTTCGAGCTTCAGAATGAACTGCGACATTCCTGGCTCCCGGATTTCAACCTGCACGTGATGGATTATTTCAATCAGTATCACAGTCAGGCGCTCCGAGTAGAGTTTCTAAGATCAGCATTTGGCAACCGGCAGCGTGATTTCGAAGGTATCTTTTTTGACCAATGCCGCCTCATTTCCGACGAGAACGGACTTCGTCTTCAGAATTTTACAAAGGAGTTCGAAGCGTTATGGGACTGGAAAGAAGTTGAACATCGAATCAACATCATGATCAGTGATAATCGATTCCTTGATTATGACGATCAGGCAGCATTCAGAAGACTTGAAGAAAAGGGTTACAACTTTGCTAAGTTGACGGAAGGTGACCGATATCTTTTTGGCAAAGACACGCACAGACCGAGACCTTATCCATATTCCGAGGAAAGGGAAAGCATTCGCAAGAAGCTGAAGGTTGCCGAGAAGAATCCGGGAAAGAATGTAGCAGAGAAGGAAGCATTGGAAAAAACAATCCTGTCAAAAAGAAAGGAGAACTAAGTTTATGATTGCGATTCATATCACGCTTTCAGAAGAAGATATCAATAAAATTGAAAAGATAAAGCTATAGAGATTTGTGGTTTCAGGTTTCAGAGCATCGAGGTTTAGTATGACACAGGATGAATTACTATCGATATTAAAGCAGGCAGGAAAGCTGAAGGAAAATACGAGACATTGTTGGATCACAAAAGATCGGAAGGAATCAGTTGCGGATCACAGCTGGCGTATTGCACTTATGGCGATGCTTCTTCGGGACGAACCGGCCTTTTCCGGCATTGATATGGATAAAGTAATCAGGATGTGCCTTATTCATGATCTTGGGGAATCCTTTACAGGCGATATTCCTGCATTTGAAAAGGGCGAAAAGGATACGGACAAAGAAGACAGACTTTTCCATGAATGGGTTGGAAACTTTCCGGAACCTGTACGTTCAGAATGGCGATTGCTTCTTAAAGAGATGGAAGAACAGAAAACAGATGAAGCAAAGGTTTATAAGTCGCTTGATAAGCTGGAAGCATTGATCTCACATGATGAATCGGATATCTCAACATGGCTTCCGCTTGAATACTCGCTACAGCTATCGTATGGAAGAGAAAATGTGAAATGTAATCCATATCTTGAAAAGTTGCATGACGTGATCGACCAATGGACTGAAGAAAAAATACAGAAAGAAAAGAAACGGTAAGTGAGGTGATTCCATTATGATAAATGTAACACTTGGTTCAACAGGGATAACTGTGCCGCAGAATGGTTTTGGTGCGCTGCCGATTCAGAGAGATTCTATGGAGGTTGCGGCGGATCTTCTTAAAAAGGCATATGAAGGCGGTATGCAGTTCTTTGATACGGCTAGAGCCTATAGCGACTCTGAAGACAAGGAAGGCCTCGCCTTTGGACAGGCGGGCGGAATTTTCGAAACGAAACGGGAAGATATCGTCATCGCGACGAAAACGCATGCGTTAACACCGGAAGATTTCTGGAAGGATCTCGAAACATCACTTTCCAAAATGAATTGCAAATATATCGATATTTATCAATTCCATCAGATGAATGTCTGCTGGAAGCCCGGCGATGGCAGCGGCATGTATGAAGCCATGCTGGATACGAAGAAGCAGGGGAAGATCCATCACATCGGAGGAACAACACATAAGATTGGCATTGCGAAGGAAATCGTGGAGTCCGGATTTTATGAAACATTGCAATATCCGTTCAGTTATCTTGCGTCTGAAGAAGAACTGAAGCTTTACCAGATGGTAAAGGATCACAATATGGGTTTCATCTGTATGAAGGGTCTTGCGGGTGGACTTATTAACAATAGCAAGGCAGCGATGGCGTTTATGTCGCAATTCGACAATGCTCTTCCAATCTGGGGCATTCAGCGAGAGAGTGAGCTTTCGGAATGGCTGTTCTAACGGTACGCCGAACGCTTTGGATTTCCAACTTGTAAGTCTCATGTTCCTTCGGATTAGAAAGGATGAAGACACCTATATTGTCAGCAAGGACAATGGTTTTGATGCGGCCGTAAAACTTGGGAGACGACAGGGCATTGAAAGAATCTATCGTATTTCGACAATCAATGAAATATTTAAGAGTGACAATTTGGAGACTGCTGCATTGACTGTGGAAGATGAAAAACCGAAGGAGACATCAAAGCCAGTCGTTATAACAATGCCTGCACAACCGTCTATAGAAGAGGTTTTAAAAGCAGCGATTGCCGGGACACCTGGTGTGTCAAAAAAGAATCGTCCGATTGTATACGACGCATTGACTACTAGCAAGGGGAAAGCGGATTTTTACCATGACATCATAAAGATGCTCGGGCAACAGGATGGATTGAATCTTTACAGGCTTGTGAAAAGTCATTTTACGGAATGGAAGCAGTTACAGCAGAGTGAGGGAAAATAAATCATGGCGATAAAAATGGATTACTGCATGCAATGTGGGACAAAGCTTGAGAAGAAATGGCTGGAGTCAGAAGGAAAAGAAATACCCTATTGTCCGACATGTAAGGATTATCGGTTTCCGGTGTTTAACACGGCGGTCAGCATGATCGTAATGAATGAGGATAAGGACAAGATTCTTCTAATCCGGCAGTATGGACGGGACAGCTACATTCTTGTTGCCGGTTACGTGAATCAGGGAGAAGATGCGGAAACTGCCGTAAAAAGAGAAGTTAAAGAAGAACTTGGACTAGACGTGAAGACCTTGCACTTTAATCGCAGCCATTATTTTGCACCATCAAATACGCTTATGCTGAACTTCACAGTCACTGTAGCCGGAACGCTCAATCCGAATGAAGAAATCGATTCCTACGAGATCTTTACGATTGAAGAGGCAAGAAAAAACATCCGCCGTCCATCACTTGCACAGGCATTTCTGGACGGATATTTTGATGAAAAATACTCCTTCTGATTTGCTGCTTTTTTCCTTGATTATCATCTGCATATAGTAATTTAATTTATGTGCAGATATTCATATGAAATCTGCATATAAAACAATAAAACGTATGCAGATAATGGTCGATTATCTGCATATAATTCGATATAATTATATGCAGATAGGAGCTATAAACGATGAGAAGGTTCGACTATTCATTTCTTAACAATGGTTTGCTTCCAGCAAGCCTTGTAAATATCACAGCAAGCATAGCAAGCCTAAAAACGATGTCTGGTATCCGGAAAGCTGAGAATATCCGTATTTTCACTGAGCTTGAGGCCATTGCAAAGATTCAGTCTGTCAAAAGTTCTAATGCAATCGAAGGAATTGTTACAAGTGACGAAAGAATTGCGGCTATTGTGAATCAGAACAGTGCACCGCTTAATCATAATGAAGCAGAAATTGCCGGGTATCGTGACGCATTGAATGAGATCCATCTAGGATATGAACATATAAATTTTCGGCAAAAGGATATCCTGAGACTCCATGAAATCATGATGTCTGTTGCCGGATATGAAGCTGGTGGACATTATAAAACTTATGATAATGTGATCCTGGAAGTAGATGCCAGTGGAAATCGAAAGGTCCGGTTTTCGCCTACACCTGCAGCCGAAACAGAAGCTGCTATGGAGCAGCTGGAGCTTGCATATCTCGATGCCAGTGGCGAAGCGAATATCAATCAATTACTTCTTATTCCCTGCGTAATTCTTGATTTTCTCTGCATTCATCCATTCCGGGATGGTAATGGGAGGATGTCGAGGCTCTTGTCATTGCTTCTCTTATACAAAAATGGATATGATGTTGGAAAATATGTATCTTTTGAAGAGCAGATCAACAAACAGAAGGCTTATTATTACGAAGCTTTGCGGAAATCATCCGAGGGGTGGCATACCAACGAAAATAACTATTTCCCATTCATAGAAAACTTTTTGACAACGCTTTATCTTTGCTATAAAGAACTCGATAAAAGGTTTAGCGTGGTTAATGGGAAGAAAATCACAAAAAAAGCACGCATTGAGACAACGGTTCTTAATAGCCTGACGCCACTTTCTAAAGCAGAGATCTGTGCAATACTACCGGACGTCAGCCCTACGACAGTTGAGGCTGTGCTGGGAGCAATGGTCAGGGACGGTTCCATTGTACGGATAGGATCTGCTAGAGCTTCGAGATATATGAGAAGATGATACAAAAATCCGGGATGGTTTATTATTTCTGAGGCAGTATTATCTTCCGAATGTGACCGTTAATGATATTATCGCTTGATCAACAATAGGCTGATGGATATTATATCCCATCAGTCTGTTCTGTTAATGAACGAAAGAATTTAAAAATGCCATTTGGTATTCAGAATCCGTCAGAGTGGCGCCTTCTTTTGAGACAACAGTGGCTGCGATGGCATTCGCATTTTTCATGATAACTTTTTCCGGAAGATCAAGACAGAGACCGGTAAGAACTGCACCGCAGTGTGAATCACCAGCACCGATCGTGTCGACGACCGTTGTTTTTATACCAGGAAGAGAATGCGAAGTCCCATCCTTCGATAACCAGAAGACTCCGTCTTTTCCAAGGGTGACAATGACCATATTTTGTGTGACAGCATAAAGAACCCTTGCGGCAACTTCGACATTAAATTGGTCAGAGTCTGCATGTAACGCATTAGAAGAGATGGCGTCAGCTAAAGTTATTACTTCTGAAGCATTTAGATGAAGGATCGGATGAAGAGCAAGGACTTTCTCTGTTTTCTCTTTGCAGAGCATAACACCTCGTGGGCCTGGAGCATAGAGTACTGTTCCTCTATTCGGATGTGATGTAAGCCAATCAATGAGATTGTCGCCTGTCGGTTCTTCAACTTCAAGACCGGATATATAGGTGTAATCGAAGGCTACATTTTCAACATCCTTCACATAGGATTCGTCAAAGCTGTATTCGATACCATGGACGGACAGGAAGGTACGTTCACCGTCTTTTTCTACGAAACAGTAGCAGCATCCATTTTCTTTATTTTCAATGCGGACCGGGCCGGTAAATCCGTCCTTCTCAAGATGGCTCCAGACAAAATCACCGAAGATACCGCAGCCGACCGGTGTCACAAAATGGAGTGGAACTGTATTTGCATGTGCGACTTTTGCAACATTATAAGCACAGCCACCCATCCGGAAATGCTGGGAATATGGATGCAGATCTTCTCCGGTCGAAGGGAGATGATCAAGACGGAGTACGACATCTACACAGGTAGAACCGATCACTAGAAGCTTTTTCAACGGTTGGTTTTCCTTCCTCATTTTAGTGAATTCGAAATAAAATCTCTCTTTATATTTCCCTCATCACAAGCCTTCAGCCATTTCTTGAGAAGAGGCATATAGATCTCTGGTTTTTCAAGATAGCACATGTGTCTTACACCCTCGAAAAGATACCAGGACGAGTTCGGAATTCTGTCATGCATGGTCTTTGCGATTAGCGGTGTACAAAGGTCATCTGTGCCGCTGAGAATAAGAGACGGGATGTTTATGTTCTTGAGTTCTTCACGCACATCAAAATCCTTAAGAGTTCCGGATGGGGTATATTCATTGTTGCCCCAGGCAGTGACATAGGACTCTGTACCAATACGTTTCGGCTTTCTGATATATTCCGGGTCATTAGGCGTTGGTGCACTTACGCAGCGCATGGACATGAAATGCTCTGTCGCTTTCTGACATGCCTTCGTAGTATAATTTCCGGTTCTTTCCGCTTCTTTTATCGCGTCTTGTTCATCTTTGGGAAAATATCGGAGAATTCTGTGCTGTTCGGATCCCCAAAGCTGTGATGATGGGAGTGTACTTGACAGAACAGCCGAGATCACGCCTTCCGGATGGCAGGAGATAAGATACTGAAGAAGCAGCATGCCGCCCCAGGACTGCCCAAGGATGTGACATTTTTCAAGATGAAGTGCATTGCGTATAGTAGTAAGCTCCGAAATCCAGGTTTCCATCTTCCAAAGCTCCGGATGTCCGTCTACATAGGAATTTCCGCATCCGATCTGGTCATAGGTGACCATGGTTCGACCTTCTTCTGCGAAACAGTCGAAAATCTCCATATAGTTGTGCGTAGAACCCGGGCCGCCGTGCAATAGAAGCACTGGTGGAAGATCGGAGTTTTCTGCTTCCGCAATCCGGTAATAGGTCTTAAAACCCATGAACGGGATATATCCTTCTTTTATCTGCATGTTATTTTCCTTGTTTGACGTGAATCCAACATTATGATCATGAAAACGTTCACCGGAATAAATAAAACCGGATTAGTCCCAATTGCCAGCCTTATCACACGTGTGATGAGACCACTTATTTGCTCCAAAATCGAAGATATAGATATTTTGGATGTTAAGCATCTTGTTAGAACTTAGCTTCTTCACACTGTCTAGCGAGTCAAAAAGGAAAGCACCATGTGTACGACGAAGGAATCCCGGTGCGTTAAGTACATCGGAAACAGAGTAGTCTCTTGTACAAATGTAAGCGCAACCGATATCCCGACAGACAACGCCATTCTGCCCCGCAAACATTTCTGCAAGAGAACGGTTGTCCTTCTCGATGATGTTGTCCCAGATGCCGAACCGAAGTGCAGTATCGATATCCTGCGGGTTTGTGAGACATTGATTTAATATCGGTGCAATGCTGTCGCCGTCAAACATCTGTATTCCGCCTACGAATGTGCCGTCTTCTGTTTCATATCCGATAAATGCTGTCTTTCCCATGATTTCTCCTGAAAAATATCCTTCAACGCTTCCTGAAAGTAAAACTGTTGAGAAAAATATATTACCTCAGCGGTCCTGGTGCTAAGCAATCATAACGAAAGTAAATTGGATTATCAAGAGCCCATTGTCTTAGTAAAAATGACATGCGATTCTAAGACTATGGTTGAGATCTAAAAAGCATGAATAAAGAAAGCCGGTGTATAAACGCACCAGCTTTCTTTATAGAGAGGACATAAAAGATTACTTGCCAAAATTCGGATCGGAAAGAACGTCCTTGTACATCTCGAGGTATTTGTCAGGGCGCCAGTCGGTTCCCTTAACAGCAGGGTTATATTTGAACGCGTATCTAGATGCAAGTGAAAGGTCGATGGTTGCTGTAAACATTTCAATCTCTGGTGCATCCGGATCTGTGAACTTCCTGCCGGCGTAGTAGTAATAGGACCATGCATGCTTCTGACCGGGTCCGATGATGGAACTTCCGCCCCAGAAGTAATTGTCGACATCAAGACCGCCGATGTTTGCGGAAGCTATGTAGATGCCGTTCTGTACAACAGAAGCTTCAAGCGTAGGAGAGCCAAAATATGGACCATGGCAATGTGCTAATGCTGTCGAGTTGATCAGCATGCGGCAGCCCTTCGCGACATAATATCTTGTGAGCTCAGGGAATGCATAGTTGTCATAGCAGATCGCGCAGCCGATCGGACCGAATTCGGAATCAAGAATGAAAGGTTTGTCACCGCGGGTTGCCCAGTTCGGCTCCGGGGATGGAAGATGCATCTTGTGGTAGGAGCCTTCGATGCCCTTCGGGGAGAAGATTGCTAAAGCATTGTAGATCGTATCCGGATCCTTGTCATCTCTTGCCGGCATGCCCATTACTACATAAATACCGAACTTCTTGGTGAGCTCTGCGATTTCCTCAGTGCTTGGGCCAGGAATCGTCTCGGCAAGCTTATACTGCATTTTTTCCTTGAGCGGCTTGTCTGCTTCATCGTCATAACCTGTGAGACTCATTTCCGGGAAGATTACGAAGTTGCTGCCCTTACGATAAGCGGCTTCGATATACTCCTTGATCCGCTTCAGGTTGTTTGCCTTGTCGCCCCAGACTGGATGAAATGTCACAACAGAAACAGTACAAATGTCTTTCATGATACGCCTCCAAAAAATTAAGGCGTCAGATACCTTTCTGTATCTGGCGCCTTTGTCTTTACGCCTCAGATTATAGTCCTCGAAAAGTTAAAAACAAGATACTGCAGTATGAAAATTAAGAATGCGAGGCATAGCATTTCTGTTAACAGCCAGCAATAGAACTGTTAATTTCTCATCAGAAAGACAAGGATTTATAGAGAATTAGGTTGATAATTAATTATCAAAGACTAGAATGGAGATAGCAAATATTTCGAAAGGAGATATTCGAAAATGGATATCGAAAAGATCAAAAATGTAACGGTTGCAGGTTGTGGTACGCAGGGAAGCCAGATTGCTTCGCAGATCGCGTACAAGGGCTTTCATGTGACGGTATGGGTGAGAAGTGAGGCTTCGATTGGACGTGCAAAGCCAAGACTCGCAGCCATCAGAGCACAGTATGTAGAAGCACTTGAAGCCTGGAAGAAGGATCCGGCAGCATACTGCAGAGGATTAAGCGATAAGAAGGATCTCACGGAAGCAGAGATCGATGCCCTTGAAAAGACCGGCACAGAGAGACTGAACTCGATTACAATCGAGACAGATTATGACAAGGCATTCTCAGATGCAGATATCGTGGTAGAGTGCATTAATGAGAATCCTGATGAGAAGAGAGCATTCTATCAGGAACTTGCAAAGCATCTTCCGGAGAAGACGATCCTTCTTACAGATTCCTCGACATTTATGCCGAGTAAGTTCATGGAAGATACCGCACGTCCTGAAAAGTACATGACACTTCACTTCGCAAACCAGATCTGGAAGAACAACCTTGCAGAGGTTATGAAGACATCAAAAACAAGTGAAGAGGTCTTCGAGCTGGTACAGGAATTTGCAAAGAAGATGGGCATGGTACCACTTAAGCTCTATAAGGAGCAGCCGGGTTATATCCTTAACACGTTGTTGATTCCATGGTTCAAGGCAGCTCTTTACCTTGCAGCAACTGGCGTTTCTGATCCGGAGACGATCGACCTCACATGGGTTCTTGATACCGGCGCAGATCCTGGACAGGCACCATTCAGAAAGCTTGATAAGATCGGCCTTGTGCTCTGCTGGAAGATCATGGCTATGGATCCGGAGGCAGAGAAGCCTGGCAGCACAATGAACCAGATCTGCACCTATCTAAAGAAGTATATTGATGCGGGAAAGACAGGTATTGCTGTCGGAGAAGGATTCTATAAGTACGAGCATTATGACAAATGATTGGAATGTAACATAGAAATATGTAAGTTA
>Ga0256404_1012874_pt1 | contig 10755 bp, 8 predicted proteins | sample RumenRJG_01DNA_FD_185990 | JGI IMG/M metagenome (GOLD analysis project Ga0256404, IMG submission 185990) | Bovine rumen microbial communities from Lethbridge, Alberta, Canada - RJG_01 | ecosystem: Host-associated > Mammals > Digestive system > Stomach > Rumen | place: Canada: Alberta | collected...
AGAATGAGAGCCATGTCTCTTATCATGTGGCTGTCAAACATAATATCCGAGGTGTACAAAAATCCGCCGCCCAGTATTCTTGAAGGGTCCATGAGCTTATTGCACATCTGTTCCTGGAATGCGGAGGCTTCTTCAGAAGAAATCCCCGGCCGCATTCTGATACCGCCGCCGACACCTGGTATGGTCTCTATAAAACCGTGACCAAGTTCCCGGGTAATCTCGTCAGCAGCCTTTATATCTTCACTGAGGCTGGATTTAGCTATATCGAATTTTTCACAGAAATATCTGGAGGGATAGATTTTGTTTGGGTTAAGGGACAGCTCTGTTAAAAGAGCGGCCACACGCTTATTCTTTTTCATACATGTTCCTCCGTTTTTTATTTATTTTAAATATTGAACGAAGAATGTCAATTTGTTCTTTATTGTACGGAATTATGGTGAAAAATAAGTATACTGTTGAACTCATTTCTATATTTCTTGTAAAGGCTTTAGAAATGGAATATAATAACTCCGCATGATTTGAATTTGGAGGTGCAGATATTGACAGATATCTCAAAATATAAAAGGATACATTGTCTTGGTATTGGCGGAATCGGCTTGTCCGCAGTAGCCGAGATTCTCAATAACGCCGGTTACATTGTTACCGGAACAGACATGAAGAAGTCTGAGGTTACAGAACATCTGGAGAGCATTGGAATAAAAGTTTACTACAAACACGCTCCCGAGAACGTAGAGGGTGTGGACCTGATTGTTTATTCAGTTGCTGTTGCAGATGATAATCCGGAGATGGTCAGAGCAAGAGAGCTGGGAATCCCTGAGATCACAAGAGCTCAGATGCTGGGTGCCATTATGGAACATTTTCAGGAAAGTGTTGCCATTTGTGGAACTCATGGTAAGACCACAACTACATCGATGATTTCTCTTATCTTGAGGAATGCTAATTTCAAGCCTACCATCCTTGTCGGCGGTAATGTTCCGGAGATCGACGGAAACGTAGAGATCGGTGAACACAAGTATTTCGTAACAGAGGCCTGTGAGTATATGGACAGTTTCCTGAATCTCAGACCTTCTCTTGGGGTTCTTCTTAACATCGATTCTGATCATCTTGACTATTTCAAGGATATTGATCATATTAAGGCTTCATTCAGACAATTTGTCACACAGATTCCTGAGGACGGTACCGTAGTTGCATATGGAGAGAATCCTTTTGTAAAGGAAGTCCTCAGAGGCGTAAAGAACACTATTACCTACGGTTACTCAGAGGGAAATAAGTATTATGCAGAGAATATTTCCTTCGATGAGTCCGGATATCCTGAGTACGACATCTGCAGTGACGGAGAAACCCTGTGCCATATTCACCTGGGTGTACCTGGAGAGCACAATGTGCTGAACTCTATGGCTGCCTATGCTACCTGTCATTTCCTGGGAGTGTCTGATGAAGTGATCTGTGATACCCTGATGAATTTCCACGGACCACATAGAAGGTTTGACTTCATTGGTGTGACTGACAATGGAGTTAAGGTAATCGATGACTATGCACATCATCCTACAGAGATAAAGGCAACTCTTAAAGCTGCCAGAAACGTTAAGCATAACAAGCTCTGGTGTATTTTCCAGCCTCACACATATACGAGGACAAAGGCTCTTTTCGATCAGTTTGAGGATGCGTTTACAGATGTGGACACACTTATTGTGACCGACATATATGCAGCCAGGGAGAAGGACGTATACGGAGTTTCTTCCTACAAGCTGGTTCAGGCAATGAAGGAGAAACATCCTGAAATGGATATCAACTACATTCAGGATTTTCCTGATATTGCCAGATTCATTACAAGACATGCAGGTAAAGACGATATCGTCATTACAATGGGTGCCGGAGATGTGTATAAAGTAGGAAAAATCATACTGGGAACTGCGGAGTAACAGGAATTCCCCGGGAATGCCGCCAGTTGCCAAGGAATGAAATCTTTTTTTCCAAAAAACAAAACAGATAGGAAGCAGAATGAATATAGAAGAGTATAGAGAACGTGAAAAAACCAGACTTGAGGCTAACAGAAAGAGACTGGAAGATGATGGGGTGGAGTTCGTTGACATCTACTCCGCATATATCGATGAGTCAGTAGTTATAGAAGCCGGAGCCCTTATTGGACCAAATGTTACCCTTCAGGGAGACACAGTTATCAGATCAGGTGCTCACATAGGCCAGTCATCGGTAATCAGAAATTCTGAAATCGGATGCAGAACAGATGTTGAAGCATCGTATATTTATGACAGCAAAGTTGGTGAGGACACTCATGTGGGTCCTTTTGCTTATATCAGACCGGGCAGCACCATTGGAGATGGATGCAAGGTGGGAGATTTTGTGGAAGTGAAGAATTCCAGCATGGGCAATGGAAGCAAATCCAGCCATCTTACCTACATCGGTGATGCAGATGTGGGTAAGAATGTTAACCTGGGCTGCGGCGTTGTTTTTGTTAACTACGACGGGGCAAAGAAATACAGAAGCACAGTAGGTGACGATTCTTTCGTTGGGTGCAATTCCAACCTGATCGCGCCGGTACACCTGGGAGAAGGTGTTTATGTAGCTGCAGGCACTACTATAACTGAAGATGTGCCAGATGATTCCCTTTGTATTGGAAGATCCAGACAGACAAACAAAGAGGGATGGGTAAAAAAGAGAAAGATTCTCAAGAAGGATCAGGATAATTAATCACAGCCTTGGAGCTATACAAATCTGGTAGATACCGTATGCGGTTTTTACATACAATGCACTGGAGACAATACACATAGGGGGATTCATTCAAATGGACAAAGACGTATTTGCAAATATGAAACTCTTCGCAGGTAACGCACATCCGGAACTTGCAAAAGAGATCGCCGACATCATGGGTGTAGAGCTTGGTAAGGCCACGGTCAACAAGTTCAGCGACGGAGAGATTTCAGTCAGCATCTGGGAATCTGTCAGAGGCAGAGACTGCTTTATCATCCAGCCTACAGGTGATCCGGTAAACGACAATCTTATGGAGCTGCTTATTATGGCTGACGCAATGAAGAGAGCCTCTGCAGGAAGCGTCAATGCCGTTATCCCTTATTATGGATATGCCCGTCAGGACAGAAAGGCAAAGGCAAGAGATCCAATCACATCTAAGCTGGTGGCTAATATGCTGACAGCTGCAGGTGTGGACAGGGTGATTACAATGGATCTTCATGCTAATCAGATTCAGGGATATTTCGATATTCCTGTTGACCATCTGCTGGGAATGCCTATTCTCTGTCAGTACTTCATGAAGAAGGATCTGGATGATGTTGTAGTTGTATCACCTGATCACGGAAGTGTTACAAGAGCAAGGAACATGGCAGAAAAGCTGAACTGCCCGATTGCCATTGTTGATAAGAGAAGACCTGAGCCTAACAAGAGCGAGATCATGAACATCATCGGAGATATCAATGGAAAGAACTGCATTATTCTTGATGATATGATCGACACGGCTGGCACTATCACAAATGCTGCCAATGCAATTAAAGAGATGGGCGCTAAGGAAGTATATGCTTGTGCAACACATGCAGTACTTTCAGGTCCTGCTATTGAAAGAATCGAGAAGAGTGCAATCAAGGAAATGGTACTTTTGAACACACTGCCTATTCCTGAGGAAAAGAAGCTTGATAAGATGAAGTTCCTGTCAGTTGCACCGATTTTCGCAGAGGTTCTTACAAGAGTTTATACACACGGCTCAATCAGCGACCTGTTCGATAAGTAGGTTGTCAGCAGCGGGACGAAACAGTATGTCCGCAATAGCATGATAAAAGGGTAATATGAGAGGCAACGGGTTCAAATGGGTCCGTTGCCTTTTGTGAATTAATGAGGATACAACTATATGTATATAATCGCAGGCCTGGGAAATCCGGGAGCAAAGTACGATAAGACAAGGCACAACATGGGCTTCCATGTTATAGATATTCTGGCAGAGAGATATGGAATAAGTGTTAATAAATCTCAATTCAAGGCACTGACAGGTCAGGGAATTATCAGAGGGAAAAAGGTTCTCCTTGTTAAACCCCAGACCTTCATGAACCTTAGCGGTCAGTCCATCTCTCAGGTCATGAACTTTTACAAAGCTGATCATCAGGACCTGATGGTGGTATACGATGATCTGGACCTTCCCCTTGGAAATATAAGACTTCGTAAATCGGGAGGGCCGGGAACCCATAATGGAATGAGGTCTGTTGTGGGAGAACTGGGATATAAGGATTTTCCCAGACTAAGGCTTGGAATCGGAGCTCCGGAAAAAAGTTCAATGGTCAATTTCGTAATCGGGAAGGTTCCGAAAGAAGAGCAGATACAGCTGAACCAGGCTGCATCACTGGGAGCCGATGCAGTTGAAGACTATATAGAATCAGGCATTGACCTGGCCATGAACAGGAACAACACGAAGCGGGACAAAAGCGAATAGCCCTTTAATCTCGCAGAGTGACAAGAATTTTTCACGGAGAGAAAATGAAGAAAGAATATTGTGGCGTCACCGGCAGCAGAATCGCTTATTACGGTTCTAAACTGGCGGAGAAAAACAAAAAAACTCTAATGATCGTTTCAACGGAGAAGGCCGCCGGACTTATGGCTAGTGACCTGTCTTTTTTCATGCCCGAAGGAACAAAGATCTTCACCATGCCGGAGGAAGATGACATCCGCATTGTGTACGAGGCAAGGGATACAGATGGGCTGGCAAAGAGGATAACTGCACTGGATGGACTTACAGGACCGGATCCGGTAATCGTGGTTGCACCTGTTTCGGCAGCCATGAGAAAACTGGAGAGAAAAGAGCGGTTTGCTGCATCTGTACAGCATCTGAAGACAGGCCAGATATGCGATCCGGATGAACTCAGAAACGCTCTTGTAAAAGGAGGGTATTCACCTGCGCCGGTAACGGAAAATCCAGGAGAGTTCAGTGTGCGTGGAGGAATAATAGATGTGTTTCCTCCGGGAAATGAATATCCGGTGAGAATAGAGTTTTTTGATGATGAAATCGATTCCATCAGGACTTTTGATCCTGAGAACCAGAGATCCGTTGATAACCTGGATGCAGTGAGACTCTGTCCTGCTGCAGAGATAGTTCCGGACAGAGATGAGCTGAACAGCGCTCTGGAGAAAATCCTCAGTGAGTATGACAGCAGAATTCAGGAATGTATGGATCAGCATGGTGATGAAGATGTTGAAGACGGCCGGATTGACAGATTAAAGGATATCAGGAACAGGATCAGCGAGCTTTTCACAACAGGTGCAAGCCCCAGAGTATTCGGGGATTATATGGATTATTTCAATGAAGGTGACAACTACCTGTGGGATTACCTGGATGACGGGCTTCTCATGGTGTCAGATCCGGACAGGGTTATCCAGTCCATCCCGGAATATCAGGATAAAGGGGCTTTTCTAAAGGCTTTTGAACGGGAAAATATTGCAACATTCACACCTTTCCAGTCGGGAAGTGAAAACAAAACTGGTGATTTTGAGACAGTTTCCGTTCAGGGAAGGCAGGCCTCTTCGTACAACGGTCAGCTTCAGCTATTTGCCAGTGACATGAAGTACTGGCTGAGCAGGGGCTATAAAGTAAAAATAGTAACTGCATCAGGTGACAGATCCGAAAGAATCAGAGAGTATCTGAATGATTCTGCTGTACGGGGCTCCATTTCCTACGAGGTGGGGGATCTCAGCTCCGGAATGGTTATACAGGACGAGAAGCTGAGCATCATAACTGAAGGTGATATTTTTCCGGACATAAAGAAACGGAGAACGAAAAAACACCGGAAGGGAAAGAACTCCATCGATTTTGCAGACCTTCAGAAAGGCGACTATGTGGTACATGAAACCCATGGTATAGGAAGGTTTGAGGGAATCGTTTCTCTGGAAAGAGGAGGAGATTCCAGTGATTATTTGAAAATCCACTACGCCGGCAGCGATGTTCTTTACATCCCCACGGAACAGCTGGACATAGTACAGAAATATATTGGAAACGAGGGGGAAGCGCCGAGACTTTCAAAGCTTTCTGGGGGAGATTGGCGGAATGCAAGGCAAAAAGCAAGAAAAGCTATAGAGGCCATTGCTGAGGACCTTGTAAAACTCTATGCCCAGAGGCAGGAAGCCGGGGGCTATCCATTCTCTCAGGATACGGTGTGGCAGAAGGAATTTGAAGATGAGTTTCCCTACGAAGAAACTGATGACCAGCTTCAGGCAATCCACGAGATAAAAGAGGATATGGAAAAACCTCTGCCTATGGACAGGCTCCTTTGCGGAGACGTGGGATATGGCAAAACAGAAGTGGCTGCAAGAGCCATTTTCAAGTGCCTGGCAGAAGGAAAGCAAGCTGTACTTCTGGCACCTACCACACTGCTGGTGGATCAGCACTATCACAATCTGAAAGAGAGGCTCAGCAATTATCCATTTAACATAGAAATGCTTTCAAGGTTCAGAGACGAGGAACAGCAGAAAAAAATAATTCAGGGACTTAAGAACGGAAATATTGATTTCGTTGTAGGAACCCATCGCCTCCTGTCTAATGATATTAAATTCAAGGACCTTGGCCTTCTCGTAATCGACGAAGAACAGCGGTTCGGAGTTAAGCACAAAGAGAAAATCAAGATGCTCAGGAAGAGCGTAGATGTCCTCACTCTTTCTGCTACTCCGATTCCAAGGACTCTTAACATGTCGCTTACAGGAATCAAAGATATCAGCATGATAGAAGAACCGCCAGGAGACAGACTGCCTGTTCAGACCTTTGTTACTCCATATGATGAAGACCTGATCTCCAGCGTAATCTCAAGAGAGCTGTCCAGAAATGGTCAGGCTTATGTAATATCAAACAGGGTTCGGGGAATCAAGGATATTGCAGAAAACATCCAGCATCTTGTACCGGAGGCCAGGGTTGCCGTAGGTCACGGTCAGATGGGGGAGAAGACCCTGGAAAACGTTATGATAGATTTCACCGAAGGAAAGACAAACGTCCTGGTGGCAACAACCATCATTGAAAATGGAATCGACATACCAAACGCAAATACGATTATTATTTTAAATGCAGACAGATTCGGCCTGTCACAGCTGTATCAGCTGAGGGGCAGGGTTGGCAGGTCAGATAAGCTGGCCTACGCATACCTGATGTACGATCCGCAAAAACAGCTTACTGAAATTGCAGAAAAAAGATTGAGCACCATCAGGGAGTTTACGGAATTCGGAGCAGGGTTTAAAATATCAATGCGCGACCTGGAACTGAGAGGCGCAGGAAACGTGCTGGGAGAAGCTCAGAGCGGTCATATTGCGGGAATAGGTTATGAGCTGTACTGCAAGGAAATAGACAGGGCAGTCAGAAAGCTGAAAGGAGAAACCGTAACAGAGACCAGGGCAGAAATCACCATCAATCTGGATTTGCCGGCAAAGATCCCTGAATCATATATTTCAGATGAATCCCTGAAGCTTCAGGCATACAGGAAGATCGCAAGGATCTGGACCAGGGAAGACGCAGAAGACGTTATTAACGAGCTTATTGACAGATTCGGAGATATTCCTGATACAGTCATGAATCTTATTAAGGTTGCAGAGATCAGGAGCGCAGCTGAAAGAATAGGAGCTGAGGAGATTAATATTTCAGGCAGGAAAATCAGGGTTAACTTCGGAAGTGAGAACCACGTCAACGCCTATGTGCTGGTAATGTCCAAACAGGAATTTGGTCAGCGCCTTGCCATCAGAAGTGGCGACAACCCGGAACTTGACTTTTTCCCTGAAAAAAATAAACCTATTGCAGATCAGGTCCTTGGCCTTATGGAGACACTTAACGAAAAGGCGGAAGAATTCCAGTCAGGAGGAGAAAATGCTATTTGAAAACATCGGAATACTGGACGAAAATTTCAACTATAAACCAGATAAGTATGTGCTGACCTTCGGAGACAGGATTGTTTATATCGGAGATAAAAGGCCTGAAGGAAAGGCTTACGAGGGAAATCTGGGACCGGTATACGACGGAAGAGGAAAAGTTCTAATGCCTGGATTCTATAACGCCCATGGCCATTCTCCCATGTCACTGCTGAGAGGTTATGGAGAGGGACTGCCTCTGGACCGTTGGCTGAACGAGAGAATTTTTCCCTTTGAAGCTCAGCTGGACGGAGATGCGGTATATTGGGGAACAATGCTTAGCATGGCGGAATCTGCCAGGTTTGGAATAGTTTCCACAACTGATATGTACATGTTTGTGGATGATATGGTAAAAGCCTATATGGAAAGCCGCATGAAAGCAAACGTCAGCAGAGCCGTTACTAATTTCGGACACGAGAAGCCGGAAAATCTTCAGTTCTATAAAGACATGGTTGACGTTATCAAGATGTATGATGGTTTTGGAGAAGGTAGAATTAAAGCAGATGCCGGTCTCCATGCAGAGTACTCAAACGATGATGATACAACTCTTCTGGTGGCTGAAACAGCCAGAAAGTACGATGTAAACATGCATGTTCATGTTGCTGAGACAAAGTTTGAAACGGAAGGGTGCAGGGAGAGGCATAATGGCAAGTCACCAGTAGAATATCTGGATTCTATGGGTATTTTTGACCAGAACACAACTGCTGCCCACTGCGTATGGCTTACGGATGAAGACAGAAATATTCTTGCATCAAAGAATGTTACTGTTGCCAGCAACCCTGTCAGCAATATGAAGCTTGCCAGCGGATTCTGCAATGTTCCGGAACTGTATAAGGCAGGAATAAATGTGGCAATTGGAACAGACGGGCCTTCAAGCAACAACAGTCTGAACTTTTTTGAGGAAATGAAGGTATTTGCTCTTCTTGGAAAAGCAGTAAGCGGTGATGCGGCAGCCATGGATCCCCGTAAGGTGCTTTACAGCGCAACAAGGGCTGGTGCCGTGGCTCAGGGAAGAAGGAACTGCGGACTTATAAAGGAAGGATGGCATGCAGATCTGATAGTAGTCGATCTGGATACAGTAAACATGCAGCCAATAGAAGATGTTCCAACGGCTCTGGTGTTTTCAGCTGACGGTAAAGATGTTCTTCTGACTATGGTTGACGGCAGGGTGATCTATAATAATGGAGAATACGACACCATTGATGTGGAGAAGGCAATTGCTATGACAAAGGAAGCCAGAAAAAGAGTGGGAGGCAGAGTATAGTTCCCGAGGATAATGGCGGATTACTATGTCCAGAAAGTGATGAAAGGGCTAAAATCGTTGAAAAATACGACAAAATTTGATGTATGTTGTTGACACTTTCAGAAGGCGTTCGTATAATAGTAGCAGTTGAATCTCACTAAGGAGGAAAGTTATGAACAAGGCCGAGTTGGTAAGCAAGGTTGCAGATAAGACTGGATTCAAGAAGAAGGACGCAGAGGCTGCTCTGGACGCAGTTCTTGGAACAATAGAGGAGTCACTGGTAGCTGGTGACAGCGTAAGACTCATCGGTTTCGGAACATTCGAGACCAGATCCAGAAAGGCAAGAAAGGGCAGAAATCCTCAGAAGCCAGATACTGTTATCGATATCCCTGCTTCAAAGGCACCTGTTTTCAAGGCCGGAAAGTCCCTGAAGGATGCTGTAAACAAGTAGTGTAACATGCTTGTAATTAAAGACGGATGGCTTAAGGCTGTCTGTCTTTTTTAGATGTGATCTTTAGTGAAAAGACGTTTAAGCCGGTGGAGTACGAAAGCTTTAGCTTTAAGATAAACCTCCGGTGGTTTGGGTTGCCGGTGTCCTTGACAATCTGTTCACAGGAGATTATTATTTTCATTGGAATGACAACTGAATAATTTTATCACAGGAGTGCCCTGAACTGGGCTGAGATATGGCGAGCAGACATAAATCCTTATTACCTGATCAGAGTAATTTCTGCGTAGGGATGATATTAACATACACGGTCCGCATTGCTACTCTGCAGTGCGGATTTTTCTTTTGTGAGAAAACGAAGACAGGGGCGTTCCAGATGAGTTTATCAGCTTTTATTATATTGAATCGGAGGGACAGAGAGATAGAAATGGTTAAGATAAATGGCGAAATGACGGATGCCGCCGGTGCCGTGCTGGAGGATATCCTGGTTGAAAAGGGCTTTAACATGAAGTTCATCGCCGTGGAGATCAACGAGCATATAGTAAAAAAGGCGGATTATCCGGAGACCATCCTGCAGGACGGTGACACGGTAGAAGTGGTATCCTTCGTGTCGGGAGGTTAGAGAGTGGTAACGGAAAAAGAACTTTTTGAGGCTTTGGCCTCGAGACATACGGTAGAGGGCCAGAAAAAGATATCCCGCGCCTCGGTGGCCATATGCGGCCTCGGGGGACTGGGCTCCAACGTGGCCATTCACCTGGCCCGGTGCGGCGTAGGCCGTCTCCATCTGCTGGACTTCGACAGAGTTGACCTGCCTAATATCAACCGGCAGCAGTACCGGCTGGATCAGATTGGAACACCAAAGACCGAGGCTCTGAGAGACGAGCTGAGGGACTTTGCCCCTTATATAAACATAGTCACAGATCAGGTGAAGCTGACTCCGGAAAACATTCCGGAACTGCTGAAGGACGATGAATACATTGTGGAGGCCTTTGACAAAGCTGACCAGAAGGCAATGATATGTAACGTTGTTCTTGAAGAGTTGCCTGAGGCGTTTCTGATTGCGGGTTCCGGCATGGCAGGATACGGAAAGAGCAACGAGATACAGACCCGCCGCGTATCATCCCGATTCTACATCTGCGGAGATGGAGAGACGGGGCTGGAGAAGGCCGGT
>Ga0256404_1012876_pt1 | contig 10753 bp, 12 predicted proteins | sample RumenRJG_01DNA_FD_185990 | JGI IMG/M metagenome (GOLD analysis project Ga0256404, IMG submission 185990) | Bovine rumen microbial communities from Lethbridge, Alberta, Canada - RJG_01 | ecosystem: Host-associated > Mammals > Digestive system > Stomach > Rumen | place: Canada: Alberta | collected...
CTTCGGATTGTGACGGGGCTCATATGTGCGCTGATCGCCATCAGCCGGAACTTCCTGGGAGTTCACACGCCGCAGGACATCCTGGTGGGTACAGGGACAGGGCTTCTTGTAATGTGGCTGACCTTCAGGATGCTCACATGGATCGGGACCCATCCGGAAAAGGATATTCAGGTGGCCTGCATCGGTATTGCGGTATCGGTGGCAGTAGCGATATTTGCCGCAGTCAAGCCCTATCCTGCAGACTATGATGCGGCGGGAAACCTGCTGGTAGACGGAATGAAAATGGCCAACGACACCTTCAAGGGCGTCGGCTGGTGTGCCGGATTTCTTCTTGGCTGGATTCTGGTGCGTCACGCGTGTTACAATCATAAGTACGAAAGGAGATCCGCCGAACGGCGGCAGCTGTTCCCCTGAGACTCACAGTCCCCGCAGCTGATTATTTTATGGACATTAACTATCTTTTGTTCCTTCAGAATTTCAGGACCGGAATGAACGACGCATGGACGCCGTTCCTCGAATGGCTTTCCCATTTCGCCGTTTCCGGCCTGATCCTCCTGCCGGCGCTGATTTACTGGTGCATTGACAAAAAGAAAGGATTTTTCATCCTGACGGCGACATCAGCATGCCTGGTCGTAAATTCCGTCATTAAGCTCACGGCCTGCGTATACCGCCCATGGATCCGGGATCCGCGGATCACCCCTGCGGGAGACGCCATCAAGGAAGCGACGGGCTACTCGTTCCCGAGCGGACATACAGCGGCCGCAGGGCCCATGCTCGGCGGTACCGCCATGTGCTTTAAGGAAAAGAAGGCAGTTCCCCCGATCTGCATCATCATCCTTCTGATGGTCGCGTTTTCGAGGAACTATCTCGGTGTCCACACGCCGCAGGATGTGCTTGTGGCCCTGACGCTGAGCATCTGCTGCCTGTACTTCATGAGGAAGCTGTTCCTCCGCCTTGAAGAACATCCGGAAGAGGAAGACAAATGGCTCCTCATCTTTTTCCTTGTTTCCGCTGCCGCCCTTGTTTATGTGACGGTAAAGCCATATCCCATGGACTACGTGGACGGGAAGCTCCTGGTGGACCCGAAGGACATGATGAGGGACGGCTATAAGGATTTCGGGCAGATGTGCGCCTTATGCCTCGGAAGGTATGCTGAAAAGCATTGTGTCAGGTTCCGCCCGACAGGTTTAAACGCCAAAGGGATTGCTGTCGGAGTCGCGGGTCTGGTCCCGATCGTACTTGTGAGGAAGGTACTCGACAAGGTACTGGTCAGCGTGTTCGGCGTCCTGATCGGAGGCATGCTCGGAAGATGCGCACTGGTGCTGGTCATTATCCTCGTATGGCCCGTCGTGATCAGGATGATCTGCGGGCAGGAAGAGTGCAGGACCCAGAAGGATCGCCTTCACAATGGCGACAACACAAAGTAAGGAGGGGTTGATATGGTAGAGTTAAGCCTGGAAAGAATCGACGAGATGCTCCATAAGGAGACTCTGAAAAAAGAAGAAACAACAACGATCCTGCGCTGTGTCTTTTCGAGATACATGCAGCTGTATGAAAGGTACCTTGCCGACATAGACGCGCTGAATGATGAGATGATTGCCGAACTGAAGGCATACCACGAAGAGACCAGGAGCCTGTGCCGGTACTATTACATGGATATTCCGCTGGAAATCTGCTCGGATCTCTACGATTACGATGAGGAGTATACCAAGAAGCTCCTCGGACCCGACTGGAAAAAATACATCTCTGACAGCTTCGAAGAGTTCAAGACTGAAAACAAAGGAAAGATTAAACCCGAAGAGATGAAGGCAGAATTTCAGAACCAGAACCTGAACGCTTTTTATCTCTCGATGGACGAGATATTCAGGGACGATTTCGGCACAGGAAGCGAGACCGCAAAGAAAGCAACAAGCTGGTTTTCCGGACTTCTGTTCGGGAAAGAAGATTAAAGGAGAAGTTTTTTATGCAGTACAAGGAAAACAAAAAGATTACCGGCGGGGATTACGACAAGTCGCTGGCGGTAAAGTGTGTCAACGGCACCTTCGTAGGGAAGAAAGCGGGCGGTCATGTACGAAATGTGGGGAGACGGGAAGAGAGCCAAATTTGATTTAATGATCGGGTCTGCCATGGACGAAATCAGGTACTTCGTCCCGTCCGAGGGCGGCGAAGAAGGCTTCGCGGATACGCTGAGGTGGATCGCAAGGAAGGACCGTACGCTGCTGAACGAGCAGGAAAAGGCCATGTACGACAAGTTCATGGAAACCCTCGCAGGCGAAAGCGAGGTGAAAAGGCTGGAGCAGTACTGCAACGACATGAACTTCCGCGCCGGCAACACCTACATGTACTTCATGAAGAAGCCGGTGGTAACCCCCGGGCTTGGCGCGATACATGCGGCTGAGATTACGTACCTGTTCGACACCTGGGTAGCGGATCCCATGGGACCTGATGATGTCCTGGGCAGAGCGCCTTGGGAACGGGTCGTCCAAGCGGGTCTGCTAAGAGTTTACGCGGCATTTCGGGGCGGTCCGGCGTCCGTTCGGGCTGTCCCCTCTATAAAAAAGGCCCTGAAAGAAGGAGAGAAAAACATGGGTATTTCAGCTGAACACGTCCAGGAAGCAACCGCGCGTATGCGGGCCCTGTACGGCGAAAACAAAAAGATTACGGATGGAAATTACGACAGGTCCCTTGCGGTTAAATGCAAAAACGGCACCTTTGTCGGCAGAAAATACGGGGACGTCATTGCCTTCAGGGGCATTCCCTTTGTCGGCAGGCAGCCCGTCGGTGAATACCGCTGGAAGGCCCCGGTTGATGCCGTTCCGGATGACGGCGTATACGAGGCGTATTATTTCGGGACCGTCCCCCACCAGGGCGTGGATCCCCTGCAGATCGGCTCCCTTTACCCCGCGGGTGAGGAATGCCTGTATCTGAATGTGTGGAAAGCGGCGGATGCGGGTGCTGAAAAGAAGCCCGTCGTCGTATGGATCCATGGCGGCGCCTTTGTGGCCGGATCCACGGCCGAACCGCGGGAGGAGGGTACGGCATATGTCCAGGAGAATCAGGACATTGTCTTCGTTTCCATCGAATACCGGCTCGACGCTTACGGCTTCCTCCACCTGTCCCACCTTCCGGACGGAAAGGACTATCCTGACGCGCAGAACCTGGGGATCATGGACCAGATGATGGCGCTCAAGTGGATCCACGAGAACATCGCCTTCTTCGGCGGAAATCCCGGCAACGTGACGCTCATCGGTGAATCCGCGGGCGGATGCAGCGTGTGCCTGCTTCCCCTGGTGGAAGGCTCCCATCAGTATTTTCAGAGGATCATTTCCCAGAGCGGCTCGCCGTTCTGCACGCGGTCCACGGAAGAGGCGATTGCCTGCACGGACGAGCTGATGGAGAAGCTTGGCTGCAGAACCGTGGCAGACCTTCAGAAAATCGATCCCGAGAAGATGATAGAGGTGTCCGGCAGTCTGCTGGCGCTTCGCGTATTCCCGGAAAGGGACGGGAAATACCTGCCCCTGAACCCTTACGACGAGTATAAGAACGGCGCAGCAAAGGATATCGCCGTCCTGCAGGGCTGCAACAAGGACGAGGGCGGCTATTTCGCTTTCGTCATGGGTGAAATCTACAGCGCCTTTGCCGCTGACAGGAAGGCGAAGAAGATGGCACAGCTTACGGAGAAAGAAAGGGCGCTGGCAGAGAGTTTCTGCAATGACGAAAAGAACAGCAGCCCCGATTACCCCGGCGTAACCCGCCTGTTCGAGCAGATCATGTTCAAGGCCCCGCTGATCCGGATGTCGGAAAACCAGACCATGGGCGGCGGGAAATCGTACACCTATTATTTCACGCCGGAATCCTCCGTGCCGAAAATGTGGTGTGCGCATACCATAGAGATATCCACCGTATTCAACCATCCGGAAGAGAACCTGATTACGGGAAGAAGGTTCGACGAGACCTTTGGGAAGACCCTCCGCAGAATGTGGATCCAGTTCGCGAAGACCGGGAGCCCTTCTCTTACGGCGGATATTTCCCCGGACGGAAAAGCGCATGAGTGGCCGCTTTACGACCTGAAGGATAAGCGGGTGATGGTCTTTGACGAGTTCAACATCCATCCGGAAAAGGAAGCGGAAGTAAAGATTGTTGACTGGGACAGGACTTATTCCCTTACGAAATATTACTGCATCTAAGGCAGACAACAACGACACAAAAACTGAAACACAAGAAAGGAAAATTGATATATGGGTTTCATGGAAACAGGCACCAGCGAGAAAGATATGCTGAGGGCACTGTACGGCGAGAACAGGCGGATTGCTGACGGGGCCTATGACAAATCGCTTGCGGTGAAGTGCGTGAACGGAACTTTTGTCGGAAAGAAGACGGACGGCGTTATCGCGTACAAGGGCATCCCCTTCGTCGGGAAGCAGCCCTCCGGAGAATACCGCTGGAAGGCCCCGGTGGACATTGTCCCGGACGACGGCATATATGAAGCGTACTACAACGCAAAAAGCAGCTATGGAAACGAAGCCCTGGAAACGGGCTCCATGTTCTATCAGGACGAGGACTGCCTGTACCTGAACGTGTGGAAGGCGGAGGATGCAGGAACTGAAAAGAAGCCGGTCATGGTATGGGTCCACGGCGGCGGGTTCGAAGCGGGCGGCACTGTCGACCCGATGTTTGACTGCGGCAATTTTCTGAGGGAGAACCCTGACGTCATTATCGTCACGATCGCGTACCGGCTCGGAGCCTTCGGTTTTCTCCACCTTAAGCACCTGCCGGACGGAAAAGACTACCAGGACGCGCAGAACCTTGGGCTCCTGGATCAGGTCATGGCGCTTAAATGGGTGCATGAGAACATCGCATCCTTCGGCGGCGATCCGGACAAGGTGACGATCTTCGGGGAATCCGCCGGAGCCGGAAGCGTGACGCTGCTTCCGCTGATTGAAGGCTCCCACAGGTATTTCCACCGCGTCATCGCCCAGAGCGGCTCCCCGGGCCTTACGAGATCAGAGGAAGACGCCGTTGCCTGTACAAACGAGCTGATGGCGATGCTTGGATGCGGAAGCGTTGCCGATCTTAAAAAAATCGAAGCGCAGAAGATTATGGATGCTTCATCCGCGCTTTCGCTGCGGCAGTTCCCGGAAAGGGACGGGATCCATCTTCCGCTTGACCCGTGGGACGCTTATGAGCGCGGCGCGGCAAAGGATATCACGTTTCTTCAGGGCTGCAACAAGGATGAAATGAACTATTTCGCCAAGGGGTTCGGAGTGGATGTTTTCCAGGTATGGGCTGTGGAACGGAAGGAAAAGAGCCTTGCGCGGCTGCATATCACGAAAGAGGAAAGAGAGCGGGTCGACAGCTTCTGCAGCGATGTGAAGGGAGATGCCTACGAGCCTGACTGCCGCCTGTTCAGCCAGCTCTGGTTTAACGCCCCGATGGTCAGGCTGTCTGAGTCCCAGACAATGGGCGGAGGAAAATCGTATACCTACTTCTTTACGCCGGAGTCTCCGGATCCCGTCATGAAATGCGGACACGCGATCGAGCTTGCGACAGTGTTCAACCATCCGGAGATGACGTTTGACATGGGAAGGTCCTTTGACGAAACCTTCGGGAAAATCCTGCGCAGGATGTGGATCCAGTTCGCGAAAACCGGAAACCCGTCCCTCAGCGAGAATATTTCCCCGGACGGGAAGGCGTATGAGTGGCCGCTGTACGAACTTCAGGAAAAGAAGGTCATGGTCTTTGACGAGTTCAACATCCACCCGGCGAAAGAGTCTGAGGTAAATATCGTTGACTGGGACAGGACCTACTTCCTTTCAAGACGTTACTGCATTTAAAAAACTGAAAGGGTATTTCTTTCGGAAAAATCAAAAGAAGCCAGTTATGGGGATGCTTATATGGATTCTCTGGTAGCTTTTATCCAGAATCAATTATGAAGTGGTTGAATATGCAATGAGCCGTACGCTTTCGCCGATGATGGTTGCACAGTATCAGCTGCAGCTGCCAGATAAAGATATTCTACGTAAGAAACTGCAGGAGTAAGCCCCGGAAGCGAAAGCTTCCGGGGGTTTTTAAGGTTCATTAAAGGTTTCTGCAGACAATTAAAGATATGAGGTATCGTGCAGCCATCAGGCGTAAGACCGGATACTTCCCGAATTCATATTCAGGGAGGAAACAATGCCGCGTATTTTAGTAGTTGACGATGAACCCGATATCTGCCAGTTGATCCGGCGCTATGCGGAGCACGACGGGTACGAGACCGTCGGCGTATCGGACGGAACGGAAGCTGTAGAGATCTGCCGGAAGGAAGACTTTGACATTATCATCATGGATGTCATGATGCCGGACATGGACGGCTATGCCGCCTGCCGGAAGATCCGGGAAATGAAGGATATCCCTGTCCTGATGCTTTCCGCCCGGGGCGAGGAGTATGACAAGCTCTTCGGTTTCGAAGTCGGAGTGGACGATTATGTGACGAAACCTTTTTCGCCTAAAGAACTGATGGCGCGTATCCACGTGATCGTGAGCCGGCACACGGCGTCCCGGAAGCCGGCTGAAACCACGGAAACCGACACGCAGAAGCGCTCCTTTTCCGGCCTTACACTGGATACCCTGGGGCACGAGCTTTACGTGGACGGGGAGAAGACAGATCTTACTGCCAAAGAGTATGATATCCTTCTCTATCTGATGGACCATAAGGGGATCGTCCTTTCGCGGGACCAGATCCTGAATGCGGTCTGGGGTTATGAATACTATGGAGAGGACCGCACGGTAGACTGGCAGATCAAGCTCCTCCGGAACAAACTCGGAGCCTACAGAGACATGATCCGCACTGTACGGGGAGTGGGGTATAAATTCGATGCGTAAGACAGGGACCTTTCGGACAAAGCTCTGGCTGTATTTTGTGATGTTTTCGGTCATCATCATGGCGATGCTCTGGGCGCTGCAGACGGTGTTCTTCCAGAGTCTGTACAACCGAATGCTGGCAAAAAACACCCGGGCTGCTGCGGAAGAGATCTCGGATGCTGCAGTCCGGGATGATCTCGGGGATGTGATCGACCGGCTTAGTGCCGAGGATTCCCTTCTTGTGTTTGTGACGGACACGGGCGGAAATATCCTGTACAGTTCGGATTCTTATAAATCCTATTACCGGGCAGAAGAGCATAACGTAGAGCATACCAACGAGTATACCGGCGGGGAGTCCAATCCTTATCATAAAGGGAAGACCCTGAGCTGGCAGACAGCTGCCTACCGGAACCTGCCGGACGGTTATCAGGAATTCCTTAGTGAACTGGCAGAGAGTCCCGAAGGAAAAACGGAGTCGTTTACCGATACGCAGTATGTATACGGGAAACAGATCAGACTGGCAGACGACAGCGAAGCCGTATTGTATGCCAGTACGGCGCTCGGCGGCTTAGGGGCGGCGGTCTCCGTCCTGAAGATGCAGCTTTTCTGGGTCACAGTCCTTTCCCTGCTGATCGCGTTCGGGATCGCCTGGATCCTGGCCAGGAAGTTTTCGGTCCCGGTAAGCCGCCTTTCCGCACAGGCCAAAATGCTTTCCGGAGAGGATTATCAGTCCGGTTTTGAGAAGGGATTCTGCCGGGAACTGGACGAACTCTCGGATGCGCTGGATGACTCGGCGAAGGATCTGGCTAAGGCAAGGAATTACCAGAAAGAGCTGCTGGCCAATGTCTCCCATGACTTAAGAACCCCGCTCACCATGATAAAGGGATATGCCGAGATGGTCCGGGATATCTCCTGGGAGGATGAAACGCAAAGAAACGCGGATACCGGCATCATCATCCGCGAAGCGGACCGCCTGACAGCCCTGGTGAATGAGATCCTGGAATATTCCCGCCTGCAGGAAAGCGGATACGAGATCAAGGCGGACGATGTTGACCTGTCAGCCCTGGTAAACCGGGCGGCGGACCAGTTCTCGCCGCTGATGGAACAGGAAGGGATCAGGATCGAAAGGAAGATCGCGGACGGATGTTTCGTAAAAGGAGATGCAGCCCTTCTGGAACGGGCGGTATATAACCTGATGGATAATGCCCTGCGGCATGCGGGAGAAGAAAGGAAGATCACTGTTTCACTCACAGGGAAACCGGAGGCCTGCCTGTCTGTAAGGGATTATGGCGAAGGAATCGACCCGGGAGAGCTTCCGCACATCTGGGAAAAGTACTACACTTCCCGGCAAAGGGGGAAGAAAGGCGTTTCCGGGCTGGGCCTTGCCATCGTAAAGCAGATCGCCGGGCTTCATGGAGCGCGGTACGGCGCGGACAGCAGGCAGGGAGAAGGAAGCACTTTCTGGCTGGTGTTTTCATAGCAATAAATATCACGTAAATACAGATCACAAGGCCGGAGCGATCCGTGAACAACGGAAAGTGACCCGGCTTTTACTGCCGGGCCACCAAAGGCATGAAAGAGAGTGCTGAAAGCGGATCAGTTCTGGAAGGAAGCCTGACGCTCCTGAGCAGCAGTCTGGCCTTTCATGTAGCCATAAGAAGCCTTTGCAGCCTCATCATATACGCCGTCCTTGTAAGCGGAACCTTCTCCGATGCCGTATTTCTCGAAGAATGCTGCCAGTTCTTCGTCGGTCAGATCGTCTCCTGTGGGCATTTCCTTAAAGGCTTCGATCCGTGCCTCAGCCGCCTGGTTTCCTGCATGGAAGCTGTAGTTCGTGGTGGTCGCTTCATCCTCGTTGTCGAACCAGGCCGGCTTCTCTGCCATGCGAGCTTCGTAAGCCTGGCGTCCGGCGTTGTAGCTGTAGGCGGAAACATCGTCCGCCGGATTGGAAGCGGCAAATGCGGTCACGCTCATGGAAGCCGCGACAAGGGCTGCTGCAAAAACGGTTGCGATGGTATTGAACTTTTTCATGATGATTCTCCTTTCAAAACAGATCGTTTTCTTTTTTCAGATGTTTTCTTTTTTTTGTTCACTTCATTTCCTGAAGTGTCTTCAGTATAAGCAGGGAATTTGGAAAACATCGGGAATGAATCAGGAATCTGTGTGGAATCAGCACGAAATATTCGTAATCATTTCTTCGGCAATGTAGTCCTTCATCCCCTGCGTTGCGATTTCACCCAGGCTGCAGTGCTTTTTGGCAAACTTCGGGGTAAAGTTTTTGTACACCCCCAGAGCATCCGCTGCCAGAATGACCTGACCGTCGCAATCAGCATTTCACTGGTTATGAACTGAAAAGTCAATGACTTCTTATTCTGATGCTATGGAGTCAAAAAAAGCGGGACATGATGGAAGAATATGTTTGGCAAGGCGCTGTTATGATGCGTTAAGAGAACAGCCTCATAGAATAGAATTCGAGGGTCGAAGAGGAGATTCAGAAGACAGGAGTCAGCATCTATGAGGAATAAGGAAGGACATGCTGTTCTATGATACGAAGCAGCATAACAAACCGCATGTACATGTGTATTATGGAGAGTATGAAGCGGCAATTGCAATTGATGGAGAATTGCTGGCGGGTTCTCTTCCCCATAAGCAGTTCAAAATCGTTACCGGGTGGCTTGCCTACCATGAAGAGGCGGCTTACAAAGCCTGGAATCTTGCAGTACGAGGAGAACATTTCGAGAAGATTCCGCCGATGGGATGAGGTGAGAAATTTGTATATTAAGAATGGAATCTGTTATGCAGGAAGCATGCAGGAAGACCTCAGGGTGACAGAAGCCAAACCGTTAAGGGGTGGCATGATGCTTGTCACTTTCTCTACAGGGGAAAAGCGTCTGTTTGATACGACCAAACTTGCCGGAGCGGCTTTTGCACCCCTTGCGGATGAAGAAATATTCAATCATCCGGTAATTTTTCACGGAGTGATTACCTGGAAGAACGGAGAAATAGATATTGCCCCGGAAACTGTGTATCAGGAAAGCTATGCATACAGCGAGGCAATCTAGCTCACCCTTCCTTCAGGAAGGGACACGAAATCGGATATCAGTGATGCCTCCCCCCGCCTTCCTATGTTTGTATCACCGGGACAGGAGCTCTGAAAAATGGCGGAAATAAGCCATTTCCTGAGAGGTGATTCCTCTTCAAGTCCCTGTATCCACCCTCACACACAGGCCTCGGAACGCTCACGTTTCCGGGGTTTTTTCATATTTGAAAGGGATATGCATGATGGACAAAGATCAATTTAAGAAGGAGATACAGGAAGCAATCACAGCAGCTGACCGTGCACTGTATTCTTTGGAGCAGGCAAGAAAATCTCTGGGTTCAGCGCGAGGCTGGGGCTTATATGATATGTTTGCCGGTGGCTTTATCTCGACTATGTTAAAACACGGCAGCATGAATAAGGCGGAAGGCTATATGAAGGATGCCCAGACGGCACTCCGGGAGTTCAACAGGGAACTGGATGATGTAGATGAGATGATCGATTTCAGCTATAACAGGACGGATCTTTTGACTTTTGCAGATTATTTTGCAGATGGTTTTCTGGTGGATTTTTTGATGCAGGGGAGAATCAAAGAAGCTGTCCACCCTTTCAGAAACCTCGCATTTTTGCGAGGCTTTTTTGTTGCCCGCTGAGGCACATAGAGCGACGATAAACTATGTCTCATTTTAGGCAGCTACTGCATGTGCACCTGCGGAACAAAAATGACCAGGACACTTGACGAAAGTGCCCTGGCTGTGTAAGTGACCATATTAAACTGAGATTGTCAAATCGTTGTAGAGAAACTGCTCATTTACCGAAGAAGATCCTGTCGGTTGAAGTAGCGTGTGTGGAGAAGCTTGTGGGACCTCTCGC
>Ga0256404_1012877_pt1 | contig 10753 bp, 6 predicted proteins | sample RumenRJG_01DNA_FD_185990 | JGI IMG/M metagenome (GOLD analysis project Ga0256404, IMG submission 185990) | Bovine rumen microbial communities from Lethbridge, Alberta, Canada - RJG_01 | ecosystem: Host-associated > Mammals > Digestive system > Stomach > Rumen | place: Canada: Alberta | collected...
ATGATGCAGGCAGGAATATCAAGGCAAAGCAAAGTGAGAATAGGAAACAAGTTATCCGAAATGCAGGATGGGATGATGATAAAGAATATATCAAGTTTGAAATCCACTACAAAAAGCCTCATCTTTGCTTAAACAATGGTAGGGCAATGAAACTATATTGCTTGGCAAATCCTATGTGGGAAGATAGACTAAAGGAAGATTTGTTTGAACAATACCAAAGACTATATCCATACAAGGAAATAGCCATACCAACAGACAAGAAACAATTTGGAACACCAAACATCTATGCCCATACCCTTACAGAATTAGCCATCAATATGGACTACTCCCTCGAAGAAGTAAAAGAAATGTTGTATAATACCATCAACAATGCCACCACCACATTTTCTAAATCCGACAAAGATGCAAGAAAAAGAGAAGTTACTAAGATACAAGGAACATTGCTAACATCCACTGAAAGCCAATGGGATTTGCGTAATTATCTGCAAGAGGCAATAAACAAAACAAACACCTAATAAAAGGGGTACAAACACCCTTACAATCACTTTTCTTTTGTCGGATGCATACTTTATCAAGGAAACAAAACAAAGGGCTTGTAAGCCATTATTTCAAAACATACATAAGCATAAGAATTATTATGCTTTTATCACACAATAAAAGGGGTGTGGCAGTATCAAGCAATCATTCATAGCCATGAAATAACAAAGACACATACCCCACACTATATATATATAGAAATTTATGCTCTATATATTAATTAATAAATATAATTAATTATTTATACTATATAGGAGGCTCTTTTTATTTGAAATGTTAAAAAAGAGGCCAAATAGAAATATATTTTGGAATAATCCAAGTTCTTTGAATAATTTTGTGTACTTTTGCACTTGCGTCATTATGATGCAGACATATTGCTCGATTGCCTTAGGAATCACCACTCAAAGAAAAGAGAGCAAACAGAACATGGATAGAGCCGAACCAGTATTGGCGTAGGCTTTCCATATCATGTTCAGGTTTGTGGTGAACCTCAAAGGCGTATGGAGCAAACCTGCGCCATTTCTTTGTGACTTGTGTGCAGGCTCAAAAGAAGATAATTATTAATTAGAGCCGACGGACGATGGCATATAATAGTCCACCTGTAACAATGAAAAAAAAATTATTATTATGTATCTTTTTGTTATTCAATGTTATGTGTTATTCACAAGAGAAAACGTTTCCTAAAAATGCTAATAATGAATATGAGTTTTCCGAGGTTGTTGAAATAGGCTTGTCAAAACAAACATTGTTTGCGAATGCGTTGTCATGGGCCATGAGTTTTTACGAAGACTACAAATCAGTTGTACAAACAGAATCAGAGTCAGATGGAAGGCTCGTTATCAAAGACTACGAATTGATTCTATATCCCCAAAAGACAGAAGAACGTGTATATTATACTTTGACTATTGATTGTAAAGATAACAAATATAGATATGTTTTTAATGATATAAAAATTAAGGACTACACTCCCGATAAATACAGTATTGTTTTGGGGATTAGTATGGGGTGGGATGTCAACCATGAACAGCATTTGGAAAAAATTAAAGAGTTAAGCGAGGAAAGGAGCAATATAGAAAAGCAAATGCAAAATGCAAGTGCAACGCTAAAAGGTGGAAAGTTGAAAAAAACAACAAAAAAGTTACAAGCTCTACTTGATGACATTAATGACAATTTGGCAAAAGAAGAATTCCTATATAATGATGAATTCAATACTTTCGACAGACTTATTAATAGTCTAAAGAAAAAAATGTCTGAGAATACCGATTTTTAATTTTTTTCAGAAAAGGGTTATTTGCACCACATAATCTGAAAACCGAATACCCCCTCCCCCCCCTCATTGGTAAATGAACCAGGCTCTACCCGTTGAAATATGGCAGATAGAGCCTTTTGTTATGGGAAAGAAAGAACCAATGCAAAAGTACACATCCGCGTAATATCATAGAAAACTAAGTGAGAAATCGGAAATGTTGCACCAATGTTGCACCAAAAATAAAAAAGTGTGTTGTAACTAATTGATAGCCAACACACTTTGCTTTAAAGCCTTGTACCCAGAGCCGGGGTCGAACCGGCACGGGTTGCCCCACTGGTGTTTGAGACCAGCGCGTCTACCGATTCCGCCATCTGGGCAGCGCTTCAAACACGGCTAATCGCCATTTCTGGACGATTGCGGGTGCAAAGATACGCGATTTTTCTGAATCGTACAAACTTTTCGTAAAAAAAAGTAATAAATGGGCTCATATTCCGTTTTATTGATAGGACTAACCTACAATAAAAACGGAGAATGGGAAACGACAGAAATATACTTGACAAGGCTTATTGCGTGATTTTGGCGGGTGGAAAGGGTCGGCGACTGTGGCCGAACAGCCGCGAGGAATATCCGAAGCAGTTCATCGACTTCTTCGGCTCGGGGCGCACCTTTCTGCAACAGACGTTCGACCGTCTGGCGGCCATCATTCCGCGTGAGCATATCTACGTGAACACTAACGAGGCGTATCGGTCGCTCGTCGTGGAGCAGTTGCCCGAATTGCCTGCCGAAAACCTGTTGGCCGAGCCGATTCACCGCAACACGGCACCGAGCGTGGCGTGGGCGTGTCACCGCATTCTGAAGCGCGACAGCGAGGCGAACATCATCGTTTCACCGTCGGACTACGAGGTGCAGAACGAGGAGGCTTTCCGCGAGAATATCATGGAGGGACTGCGCTTCGTCGATCGCTACGACGGACTGCTGACGATGGGCATCAAGCCGACGCGACCGGAGTCTGGATATGGCTACATACAGCTCGGCGAACCAGTTGGCGAGCACGTTTTTCGCGTGCAGTCGTTCACGGAGAAGCCTTCGCGCGACTTTGCGCGGATGTTCGTCGAGAGTGGCGAGTTTTATTGGAACACGGGTTTGTTTCTTTCGCGTGCAGGTTTTTTGCAGCAGTGTTTCGAGAAGTTGCTGCCGCCGATTTTCCGCGAGTCTGACACGGCAGCGAAGAATCTGAGCGTTGAGGAAGAAAACGAACTGGCGCAACGCCAATTCCAATATTACCCGAATTTGTCGATCGACCACAGCATTTTGGAGCGTTCCGAGGAGGTTTATGTGATGAAATGCAGTTTCGGATGGGCCGATTTGGGTACGTGGCACGGCATTTACGAGGCGCGTTCGAAGAGTGCCGACGACAATGTCATCATCGACAGCGACGTGATTATCGACGAAAGCCACAACAACATCGTGAAATTGCCGAAGGGTAGGCTGGCGGTCATCAACGGACTCGACGGCTACATCGTGGCCGAGAAGGACAACGTGCTGCTCATCTGCAAGAAAGAGGACTCGTCGGACTTGATTCGGAAGTATATCACCGATGTTCAAATCCGCAAGGGCGACGAATTTATCTAACGAAAAACCAGAACTGAATTGAACGAAAAAATCGCCGCTCCACTGCCCATTCGACAGTAAAACGGCGATTTTTGATGGACTAACCGTCAGCGTTTGACGACTTTGCGTCCATTTTTGATGTAGATGCCTTTCGGCAGCGTTGTTTCGTTGCTTAGTTTCCGACCTTGCAAGTCGAAAAGGCTGTCATTGACATTCTCGGAACTTTCGTAAGCCATGATTCCCGATTGGTCGCCACCTTTGAAAACCGCCTTCAACTGCACGTCGCCGTCGATGATGTCGGCAGGAATCGTAAACGATTCTCCGTTGATTTCGTTGGCCGTGTAAACTTTCGTCAGACGCTGCGGCACACTGTGGATTTTCTCCTCGCCCGTGAGGATGCCGTGGGTGACGCTGAGCGACTCAAACTTCGCTTCGCCCGACGGTTTCAGAGCGATGGTGTATGCCTTGTTGAAAGGGATGGTTGCGGGCAGGGCCGAGCCGCTTGTCGTCGTCACAGAGCCATTGCCGGTGATTTCCGCGCTGAGGCTCACGTTCGAGCCGCTGAAAATGCGCAGTCGGGCATCGACAATGCTACCACCGTTGTGGATGATGTTGTTGTCAGCAGTGGTGTTTCCCGCAGGGTCGATTTCGTTCCAATCGACTTTGAAACGAATGCGATAGAAGCCATCGGCCACCTGCGGAATCTTAAAAGCCGGCGGATTGATGACGTTGCGGGCACCTTCAGTGAGGTTAACACCATTGCTGTTGTAACCCGACTTTCCATTGGTGTTGTCGCCGCTCCAAAACGAGAACGTCATTACGTCGCTGTTGCCGCTGATGACACCGTTGGTCACGGTGCCGACTTCGAAATTACCGTCTTGTCCCTTGTCGATATAGACGTAGCCGTTCATCCACGAGCCCGTGTAACTGTATTCCACACTGACATTTTCATTTGCCTTTGCGAAAAACGTCTTCGTCATGTCCTCGTGGTAGATGTGCTTGTCGTTGGGTACGTCGAAAGTCGTGCCGCTCATCGTCACGCCGTCCAAGTGGCGGTCGTCGCGAGTCATCACAGCCGTTTCCTTGTCGTAGTTGATGGGATATTCGAAGTCTTTTTCGGTGCCACTTTCGACAAACAGACCTTCGAGCATGATGTCGCCATCGACCCATTCTGCCTTGATGGTGTAGCAGTCGTTTTCGTCGAATTCGTTGCGATAGACGATTTCATCGACATACTGCGGCGTTTCGTGGATGAGGCTGTCGCCCGTGAGGTTATAGCCGTGACGAATGCGCACGCCGTTGTAAGTAAAGCCGTTTTCGGGGTTGAGTTTGATGGTGAAAGCCTTTCCGAAGGGCGTTTTGGTGACGAGCGAAGTGCCGTCGCCATTGAGAATTTCGCCGTTACGGTTGTCTTCCATCACGCTCACCTCGTCGGCGTGGACGTTCAGACGCACATCGACGATACCACCGCCATTGCCCTGAATCGTGTTGCCTTCGTTGATGTTGCCACCCGGGTCGATGCAGTTCCAGTCAACCTTGAAGCGCATCCGATAGAAGCCCAGCGGGGTGTTTGCAGGAACGGTGAAGTTGGGCATGTTGAGCGTGTTGCCGTCGCTCACGGAGTTTCCTGCACTGTTGCGCCACGAGCCATTGTTCTGATAGGCCGAGTAGCTGACAATGTCGCTGCCGGCAGCCGGCGTTCCGTTGGCGTTGATTTCGTAGGAGAATTTGCCGTCCTGACCGTAATCGACGTAGGTATAGCCCGACATCCAAGTGCCTTTGTAGTTGAACACAGGCTTGACGCTCTGACCGGGTTTCACGGCGAAGGTTGCGTCCATGCGGTTGCGATAGAGCGGGTCGGAGGTCGAGGGCGACGAGGTAATCGACAGCGTTTTCACGTTTTGCAGACCCACGCTGAGGATACCGCGGTCGGAACGTGTGGCCTTCGCGGTTTCCTTGTCGAAATTCGTGGGATACTCGTCGTACTGAACGAGCGGAGCGCTCGACGTGTTCACGATGATTTGGTCGATGTAGGCGATGAAGTCTTCAGCGCGGTCGTGTGGCGATTCACACTCGGGCACGAGCACGAGGCTGTAGATGTCAATACCGCTCACGCCCTTGATGGGGAACACGGCGTCGGTCCACATGTCAGGCTTGACGGTGGTTGTGCTAATCGACCAGAATTGTTCGACTTCCTGGCTCTGGCCAGCCCACTCTTTTTCGCGGTGCTTGCCAAGACCCATCAGCATCACGCGACCCATGACGGGGCGATGCACCAACACGTGGACATACTGCGTCGTGGGTTTCAGCGAGAAGGGCTTTTTCAGGTCGATGCGGGCACCGAACTGGTTCGATCCGTAGCGCGAACGCTGCACGGCGAGCACTTTCGCCGTCGGATTCGGGGCCACGCCCATAATTTCATTCACTTCCGTATGCGGATTGTCAATCACGGCCACATTGCCTTCCAACAAACCCTTTCGGAACGGGGAATTTTCCCACGAGTCATACACGCCGATGGAAGCGTAGTCGTCCGTGTCGAACGTCACTTCGGCCACCTGTGCCTGTGCCGTGAGCACTGCACTGACCGAGAAAAATACGATGGAAAGTATCTTTTTCATTGCTTTGTCGGTTTTAAAGGGTTAGAAGACGCTCAGAGTATGCAGCAGCGGACAAGCACGGCTGTCGGTGATTTTCACGCGGACGCCACGAACTTTGTAGCCGCTTCCGTAGCTGTTTCCCGTATTGCCATTGAGAGGAATGATTCGCTTGTAGCCGACGGTGGTCGTCTGGATGTTCGATGCGCGACGCGTCCAGGTCGATCCGTCTTCAGTCGTTTCAATCGTAAAGCCTTTGATGCGCTGTCCCTTGCGGATGAATTCTTGCAGGGTGACGTAGCGCACGGTCTGCGGCGTGTTCCAAGTCAGGGTGATGGTGGCGGTTTTCTGTCCGTCTTCCGTTGCCCAATAGGTGTTCTTGTCGTCGTCGATGAGTTTGTTGGCATCGTAGTAGCCGCCTGAGCGTGTCTCAGAGGTGGTCACAGTCGCGGTTCTGGCGAGGTCGGTTCCGAAACGCTTGCGCAGTTTGTCGCCCAACTGACAGAGTTGGATGCTGTCGTTGTTGGTGAGGCGACCCGACTTGTCGGGCGGGAAGTTGAGGATGAGTGTGGCATTGCGACCGACGGTTTCGAGATACATCTTGAAGAGTGTCTCGCTGTCTTTCGTCGATTCGCCGTCGTGCCAGAACCATCCGTGGCTGGTGGCTTTGGCGTCGCTCTCGCTCGGATGCCACTGCCACTCGGTTTCGCTACCGCTCAGACCCGTACCCATCGACCAAGTCGTTTCGTTCGTATAGCCCGACTCGGTGCCGCACCAGCGAGCCTCGCCGCCGATACCCCAGAGAATGATGTCGGGGCAGACGCGGTGGACGCTGTCGCGAAGGTTGGGAATGTCGTAGTAATAACTGGCGTCGATGTCGCGAACACGGGGTGCCACACCGCCGTAATAGCCGTCGCCGCCGCGGGCACCGTCGAACCACATTTCAAATTGGTCGGTGCCATACTGCGAAAGTTCGAAGCACTGGCGAAGGAACACGTCGGTGACATACTTGTCGGTGCCGTAATAAGCACTGTTTCTGTCCCACGGCGACACGTAGAAGCCGTACTTCATACCCAGTTTGCGCGCTGCATTGGCGAAATCGCGTGGAATGTTCGTCTCTTTCGCATACTTGTTCGACGAATTTTGGCAGTGGTGGTCGGTCGTTTGCGTTGGCCACAGGCAGAAACCGTCGTGGTGCTTCACCACAGCGATGCCGCCCTTCATCTCGGCCTTTTTGCACAGCCGCAACCACTGTTCGGGGTCGGGTTTGCGCGTCGGCGCAAACGTGTTTACATTTTCATCGCCAAATCCCCACTCTTTACCCGTGTAGGTGTTCATTCCGTAGTGGAAGAAGGCGTAGAATTCCGTCTCTTGCCATTTCATTTGCCGTTCCGAGGGGACGGGAAACACCTCTTTCGGCTCGTTGGTCGGGTTCGACAGCGTCTGGTTGACGAGGCTGAAACCCTGCGCCCCTGCCGACAGCCATCCCGTCAGCAGAAGTCCGAAGACCAGTTCGATTTTCTTGTTTAGTTTCATAATTATGATAGATAAAATGTTCGATATTTTCGTTTTTTTACGACGAAATCGCGGCAAAGTTACGAATAATAAACGAAATTATCAAAAAAATTGATACTAGGTGCTACCATCAAGTACAAAAATTAGTTTTTTTTAATATTTCATATCCGAAAATACAATAAAATTGGCGAATCAGCGTTATATCATTGTGTTTAAACGCAAAATTGTCATATTGTTAGTGCTGGCGATGGTCGGCACGAGGGTTTGTGCGCAGTACGATCCCTCGTTCAGTCATTATTTTGACATGGAGACCTCGTTCAACCCCGCTGCCGTGGGCAAGCGGGCCGTCATCAACGTGACGGGTGCCTATGCCCTCAGCATGGCGGGCTTCAAGGGCAATCCGAAGACGGCCTACGTGAGTGCCGACCTGCCTTTCTATGCAATGAAAACCTATCACGGCGTGGGCGTGATGCTGCTCAACGACCAGATTGGCGCATTCTCGCACCAGCGTTTGGAAGCACAATATGCCGTGAAACTGCGGCTGTTCGGCGGCACGATGAGCGTCGGCGTGCAGGGCGGACTGCTCAGCGAATCGCTCGACGGCTCGAAAATCGACTTGGACGACTCGAGCGACCCCGCTTTCTCGTCGTCGAAGGTCGATGGCAACACGCTCGACCTCGCCGCCGGCCTCTATTACACGCGTGGAGACCTGTATGTGGGCATGAGTGCGCAACACCTCACCGCACCGCTCATCCGACTTGGCGAAAGGAACGAATTGCAGGTCGATCGCACATATTATTTGACGGGCGGATACAATATTCGGCTGAGAAATCCGTTTTTATCAGTGCAGCCCTCGTTTCTCGTGCGCAGCGATATGGTGTCGTGGCGCGGCGACGTGACGGGGCGACTGACGTACAAACACGACGAGAAAATGATGTATCTGGGCGTGACCTACAGTCCGAAAACGTCGGTGACGGCGCTGATCGGCGGTCAGTTCCACGGTATTGTCGTCGGCTACAGCTACGAGTTCTACACCTCGGGCATCAGTGCCATCAACGGGTCGCACGAACTGTTCATCGGCTATCAGCAGGACATCAATCTGGTGAAAAAAGGTCGGAACAGGCATCAGAGTGTGAGAATTCTTTGAAAATGAAAGATTGAAAAAATGAAAATATTGAAGAATATGAGTAAAAACAATAGAAAAAGTAATCAATCCCCCCTCCTTTGGGGAGGGGCAGGGGGTGGGCTCTTTTTAGCCTTCTTCCTTTTGTCGCTTTTAGTTGGCTGCATGGGCGCGAAACAAGCGTCATCGTCGGGAAAAGGCGGCGAAGTGGTGGGCGTGAGCGGTCGCGCTTTCAGCGAGCCGTCGCCCTACGGCATGACGAAAATCGAGCGCGGTTGGCTGCGCATGGGTTTGGAAGAGCAAGACTCGCTTTGGGGCAAGAAAATGCCCGTGAGAGACGTGTCGGTCGATGGTTTCTGGATGGACGAAACCGAGGTGACCAACTCGCAGTATAAGCAGTTCGTGAACTGGGTGCGCGACTCGATTCTTCGCACGCGACTGGCCGATCCGTCGTATGGCGGCGATGAGTCGTATATGATTACCGAGGACAAGAATGGCGACCCCATCGGACCCTTCCTGAACTGGAAAAAACAACTGCCGCGCAAGCCCAACGAAGACGAACTGCGGGCCATCGAAAGCCTCTACGTGACGAACCCCGTCACGGGCGAAAAACTGCTCGACTATTCGCAGATGAACTATCGCTACGAGGTCTATGACTACACGACGGCAGCCCTGCGCCGCAACCGAATGAGGGCCGAAGAGCGCAACCTGAACACCGACGTCGTGGTCGATCCGAACGAAGTGGTGATGATTTCGAAAGACACCGCCTACATCGACGACGAGGGTCGCATTGTGCGCGAAACCATCAACCGACCACTGTCGGGACCGTGGGATTTCCTCAACACGTACATTGTTAATATTTATCCCGATACGACCTGTTGGGTGAACGATTTCCAGAACTCCGACAACGAGGTCTATCTGCGCAACTACTTCTCGAATCCCGCCTACAACGACTATCCTGTCGTTGGTGTGACGTGGGAGCAGGCCAATGCCTTCTGCGCTTGGCGCACGGAATACCTGCTGAAAGGCTTGGGTCCGGAGGCTCGCTACGTGCAGCGCTATCGTCTGCCGACCGAGGCCGAATGGGAATATGCTGCCCGTGGCAAGGACCAGAACGAATTTCCGTGGGACAACGAGCAGGTGAAGAGTGGCGAAGGCTGTTTCTATGCGAATTTCAAGCCCGACCGCGGCAATTACACGAAGGACGGTAACCTGATTACCTCGAAAGTGGGCATTTACGGCACGAATTCTAACGGATTGTTCGATATGGCGGGCAACGTCGCCGAATGGACTTCGACGATTTACACCGAGGCCGGTGTCGATGCGATGAACGACCTGAATCCGCAGTTGGAATACAAGGCGGCGAAGGAAGACCCCTACAAACTGAAGAAAAAGTCGGTGCGCGGTGGTTCGTGGAAAGACCCCGAATCGTATATCCGCTCGGCTTGGCGCACGTGGGAATATCAGAATCAGCCTCGCAGTTACATCGGTTTCCGCTGTGTGCGCTCATTGGCAAATACGACCAGCCAGAAGTCGAAAACGACTGGAAAATCTAAAAAGAAAAAGAAGTAAGAGCCCCCTCCCAACCTCCCCCCGACGGGGGAGGGGTAAAAATTGTCAAATAGAAAATAGTCAAATAAATAGTAAATTGTACATTGTAAATTGTAAATCGAAATGACACAGTACAGCAAATATAACGTCATCTACCGCTTACAGAAGTGGTTGGACAGCGTCCCCGGACAAACGTTTATGAACTACGCCTACAGCTGGGGTGCTGCCATCGTGATTCTCGGTGCATTGTTCAAACTGACCCACATGCCGGGCGCCAATTTCTGGCTCTTCCTCGGTATGGGAACGGAAGTGCTCGTGTTCTTCATCTCAGGTTTCGACCGTCCGTTCGATAAAACGGAAGAAGGTCGTGAACTGCCCCGTCACGTCAATCTCGACGAAGACGAAGCCGAAGCAACGGCCAATGGCGGTGTGCAAGGCGGTGGCACGATTATCATCGGCGGCGGTTCGGGCAGCGGAAATGTCGCTGGCGGAGTCGTCGGCACAGGCGAAGAGGCTGCCCGTTGGGAAGGCAAACCAGCCGCTGCCGTGGGTGGTGGCGTTGTCGGTGGCAAC
>Ga0256404_1012878_pt1 | contig 10753 bp, 8 predicted proteins | sample RumenRJG_01DNA_FD_185990 | JGI IMG/M metagenome (GOLD analysis project Ga0256404, IMG submission 185990) | Bovine rumen microbial communities from Lethbridge, Alberta, Canada - RJG_01 | ecosystem: Host-associated > Mammals > Digestive system > Stomach > Rumen | place: Canada: Alberta | collected...
CGAAGTGACGGTCAATGAAAAAGACCTGATGGGAATTCCGAAGAAGGGCCGCCGCTTTAAAGGAGAAATCTGGCTGCAGGGCAAGGTAAACGCCTGACGGCGTCCGGCGCTCGCACAAGGCTCGCGCCAAGCAACACAGAATATACACAGGAGTAGAGTACACTACCTTCTGTTTCGTCAATATAACCGTAGAACAATGATGAACATCCTCAAAATTATAGAAGAGCACGCGGCAAAGACGCCGCAGGCGAAGGCTTTCGTCATGCCTTCGGGCTCGATTACTTACGAAGAAATGTGGACGTATTCCGGCAGGGTCGCCGGATGGTTGGCTGGACTTCCCCTTCCGGAAGGACAGCCAATTCCTGTGTACGGCCACAAAAATATCTGGCAGCCCGTCTGCTTCCTGGCCTGCGTGCGCAGCGGCCACGCATATGTCCCGCTTGATACCAATATGCCGGCGGGCCGGATTTCCGACATCCTCGAAACCGTGAATTCGCCGGTGGTCTTTGCAACGGAAGCCCTGCCGGAAGGAATAGTAATTCCGGATGCGGCAAAGGAGTTCGTCGTCCCTGACATAGCGGGCATTGCGAAGGCAGCAGGCGTCCTCTCTGCAGAGGCAATTTCCGCCATCGCAGAAAAACCGGCAAACCCGGCTACTGCGGAAGACCAGTGGAATCGGAAAGAGGACGTGCACTATATTATTTTTACGTCGGGTTCTACCGGAAAGCCCAAGGGCGTCGAGGTCACGACCGGAAATCTGGAGGCCTACCTCGGGTGGTCCATCGGTCTCGTCGATGAAAAGGCCGGCGTCTTTTTGAACCAGGCTCCTTTCTCCTTCGACCTCTCTGTCATGGACACCTGGACCGGCCTCGCATCAGGCTCGGCCGTGGTCTGCCTGACTCACGACATGGTGGACGACCCGGCAGCGCGGGCAGCCTATCTCAAAGACAAGGGCATCACCTACTGGGTGTCGACCCCTTCTTTTGCGGACCTCTGTCTCGGGGATCCCTCTTTCGGTCCGGACCTCCTTCCGGACCTGAAGACCTTCCTCTTCTGCGGGGAGCCGCTGAAGAAAATTACTGTTGAACGATTAATGAACCGCTTCCCGGATGCCGCAATCATCAACACCTACGGGCCCACGGAAACCACGGTCTGCGTGACGGCGGTTCCGATGACCCGGGACATGCTCTCCGATGAAAAGCCGCTGCCCGTGGGCTTTGTAAAACCCGGCACCGGGATCTATGCCATGGACGAAGAGGGAAAGCGTCTGCCCGCCGGAGACCGGGGCGAGCTCATCATCACCGGAGACACGGTGGCCAAGGGGTATTACAATAATCCCGAAAAGACAGCCGCTGCCTTCTTCACGGACGGCGAGGGAAACCGGGCCTACCACACCGGGGACTTAGGGTTCGTAACCGAAGAAGGCATGGTCTACTGTGCCGGCCGGGCCGATTCCCAGATCAAGCTCCACGGCTACCGGATTGAGCTCGGGGACATCGAGAAGAATCTCATGCAGATTGAAGGAGTCAAGGGCGCTGCCGCTATCCCGGAAAAGAAGGACGGGGAAATCTACGGCATCGCGGCCTGCATACTGCAGGCGCCCGGGACCGACACCTCCTATGCGAGAAGGAAGGCCATCCGAAATGCTCTCGCAGAGCGGGTTCCGGCTTATATGGTTCCCAAGCGGGTCGCCTTCTTCGAAAGCTTCCCTATGACCAATAACGGCAAGCTGGACCGCAAGGCCCTGGAGGCAATGTTCTGATATGGGATCCATGGCATTGTTTTCCGACCTCTCCTTCTTCATCTGCTTAGGCCTGGCCTGCATACCGGCCATTATTCTCGGGGTCATGGAGAAGCCGCTCCGGTATTACGGTTTCGCGGTCTCCCTTATATTTGTATTTCTCTCCATGGGGCATAATGTCCCGGCTCTGATTTTCCTCGGGATTTTTCTGGCCTGGGAATATATTGAAGCGAGAGTTTATTTAATCGTTCGACAAAAAATTGGGCGAAACGGCCGTCTTTACTGGCTCTTCCTGATCCTCTCGATCCTGCCCCTCTGCCTCAACAAGTACCTGCCGAAGACAAGCGAGGGCTTTTCGGTCTTCGGTTTCCTGGGCATTTCCTACATGACTTTCAAGTCGGCCCAGGTCATCATCCAGATCTACGACGGGCAGATCAAAAAGGTGGGCCTTTTCCCCTACCTCTATATGGACGTCTTCTTCCCGGTCATCACGTCCGGCCCCATCGACCGGTCCGAGCGCTTCAAAGAGGACTGCTACAAGGTTCTGCCCAAGCCTGAGTACCTGAACCTGGCCGGAAACGGAGTCGAGAAAATCCTTCAGGGCATGGTCTACAAGATTGTCTTCGCGGCCATCTTCTGGGACCTGCTGCAGAAGTACGGAATGGGGGAGAGCGTCGGGGGTTATATTATTTATATGTACCTGTACGGCCTCTATCTCTTCTTCGACTTTGCCGGCTACTCCCTGATGGCGGTCGGGGCTTCGTACATCTTCAGCATCGTGACGCCGGACAACTTCAACAAGCCCTATCTGGCCCTCGACATCAAGGACTTCTGGGACCGCTGGCACATCACCCTGTCTCACTGGTTCCGGGACTTCGTCTTCTCGCGGGTCACGATGGACCTGATGCGGACGCGGAAATTCAAGTCCCACCTGGTCATCGCCTCGATTGCCTTCTTCATCAATATGGGCGTCATGGGCCTCTGGCACGGGACGGCGGTCTATTACATCCTCTACGGCCTCTACCACGGGGCCCTGCTGTCGCTGACCGAAGTCTGGCAGAAGAAATCTGCCTTCTACAAGAATCACAAGAATAATAAAGCCTTTCAGGTCCTCGAGTGGGCCGTGACCTTACACCTCGTATTGTTCGGCTTCCTGATCTTCTCGGGACATCTGTTTGGCGTTGCATAAATAAGGAGATTTACAATGGGTTTATTTGGAAAAAAGAAAACAGAGAATAATGAAAAGGTAAGCGCCGCTCCGGCAGCCGGCGCTGTCGACATCCGGACCGCAATCCTCGAAAGCCTTGCAAATATCTGCGAGGACGAAGTCGTGAAGGAAGACCCGGACATCAATATCGTCGAAGAGGGCCTGATTGATTCTCTCGGCTACATCGAGCTTCTCATGCAGATCGAGGAAAAGACCGGCGTGGTTATCGCGCCCGCGGAATATACAAGAGAAGAAATGGACACCCCGAACAAGATCATCGCAATCGTTGAGGCGAAGGCAAAGGCATGAAGAAGCTGCAGGCCTTCTTAACGGCCTTCGTCCTCTTTCTGATCTTCGCCCTCTGCGTGAATGAAGCCGTGGAGCGGGTCAGCTTCACGGACCCGGGTTTTGCAACCTGGTACAGCGCACAGAAGGACCGCTGCATTCCGGCCCTGGCCGCGAATCTGAACGAGAAGACCATGATCGTCATGGGCTCCTCGGAATTCAACCACGGGAAGAAGACGAAATATCATATTAAAAATATGTTCTCGAAAGAGGACATGGACGTCCTGCTGATCGGCCAGCCCTACAGCCAGTGCTTCACCCATGCGATGAACCTCGCGGCCCTGGCCCCGGACATGAAGTACAAAAAGGCGGTCCTCCTCCTGTCTCCGACCTGGTTCAAGAACGCGGGCATGGCCCCGGAAGCCTTCGCTGCCCGCTTTTCGGACTCGGCCTACATCGGAACGCTGACAAACAGGCACCTTTCCATGGAGACCCGAAAAGCCATCGCCGCCCGGGCCGAAGAGCTTTCCAAGAATAATGTAAACCTCCAGAAAAAGGTGCGGCTCTACAACGCTGCCTTTCTCGGGGAAGATACAGGATATTTCCGCTTCTTCGAAGGCCTCTTCACGGGCTGGCTGCAGATGGAGCGGGAGCGGGCCCAGCTGGCAGCCGCCGTAAAACTGAATCACAAGAATCTGAAAAAGGCCCCGGGCAAGGACCAGGCCGAAACCGTCGGAGAAAGCGGCGTGATGCCCTCCTGGTCCGAGTGGGAGACCATGTGGGATGAGGCGGACGCGGCCACGGCGGATGAGCACAACAATCCCCTCAATGTCAGTGACAGCCAGTGGGAGAAGAAGTTCCGCTCCAAATATCTGACCTCCGGCAACCTCCATAGAAATACCCGTCTGGACGGGCCCAATGAATATAATGACTTGAAGCTCTTCCTTACAATTGCAAAGGAAGAGGGCATTGAAACGGAAATCGTTTTGCTCCCGGTCAATGCCTACTGGTACGACTACACCTCCCTGGGCATCAGCCAGCGGGAGTACCTGAGCCAAAAGGTGGCGGATATTGCCGCAGACTACGGGGCGAAGGAAGTGGACCTCTCGGACTACTCCTACGAGCCCGGCCTCCTCACGGACGCCGTACACCCCTGGCAGAAAGGATGGCTGCTGATCGATGAAACGATTTACTCTTTTTACACGAATCAAGAACCGGCTGAGTGACAAAGAGTTCTGGAAGTACACCCTCTTCTTCTTTGCGATGATGGTCCTTCTCTACATCTTCCTGGTCTTCGTCGGCGGGCTCTCTTCCCCGGAGTTTACGTACGCGGAGTTCTGACAGGCGGCAGTTCGCGCAGTTGGCGGAAGGCAAGGTGGTGGACTTTTGTATTGAAACAAACTATATACCCACGACGCAGATCGACGGCCCGGGATTTCCCCGGGCCGTCGTCGCTTATTTCTGTATTTGTTGAAATCCGCCGCTCCTGCGACTTGATCTCTCATAGGGAGGTTGTCGGGTGGGTCGCCCAAACTTTCCCCTTGACTTACATTTGCAATTGCAATATATTCTTAACATAATATTAATATCTTCACGCGGCATCTCGCCGCAGCTGCGCTCGCAGCAGGGTCTCTTCCCTCCGGAAGGCCTCATCACCCACTTTTCTTTTGTTCCCGTCACGCAATGGGAATAGAAATGCACTCGTTCAGATGCTATAATCGAAAGGAGAAAACGATTGAAAACAAAAGCGTTTGATTGGCATGCAAGGACAACCGGACAAAAGACGAGGGAGGATTTGCCATGCCAATGACTTTTACCGAGGCGGAAAAAGAAAGGTTTCATGAACAGGACCTGAAACGAATCAAAAATTTCCGTCCGATTGACGATACTTTCATGAGAGCCATTTTCCGGGAAAATCTTCCGCTGGCTCAGCATGTACTGCGGGTAGTTACCGGACTTTCCGACTTGTTCTTGACTGAAGAGAAGACCCAGGCGGATATGAACCGCGTTACGGGTGCCCGTTCCATCTGCCTGGATGTATATGGGAAAGATACTTCCGGAAAGAGATTTGACCTGGAAGTGCAGAAGGCAAGTGCCGGAACCCACCCCAAGCGAGCCCGCTATCACTCAAGCGTGTTTGATATTGAAAATCTGGATGTGAAACAGGATTTTGACGAGCTGCCGGAGACCTACATTATTTTCATTACAGAAAATGATGTATATCAGGGTGGCTATCCCTTCTATCTGTTTGAGAGGACAGACACGAGGGACGGAAGCCTTTTCGGCGATGAGGAGCATATCCTCTATATAAACGGCGCCTATCGCGGCGATGATGAACTCGGGCATTTGATGCACGACTTCTGTTGCAGCAATCCTGATGACATGTACAATGAGGACATGGCGGACAGTTCCCGTTATTTCAAAGAATCGGAGAAAGGGGTAAGCGAAATGTGTACAATCATGGAAGACCTCAGGCAGGAAAGCATAGAAATCGGCAGGGAAAAAGGCATGGAAGAGGGCATGGAAAAAGGCATGGAAAAGGGTATGAAAAAGGGGATGAAAAAGGGAGAAGAATCTGCGCTCCTTCGTACGCTGAAAAATCTTTTGCGAAATAATCCCGCGATGTCTGCTGAGCAGGCAATGAATATGATGGGAATACCATCAAAGGAACAAGAAAAACTCATGGAACTTATTAAATGATGCGCATTCAATGAATGCTGGCAGAATGATGAAAGGCGGCAGAGATGACCGCCTTTTTTGCTTGTAGATATGGGGCATCTCAAAGTAAATTCAGACTTTAGAATAGTCTGAGAAATAAGAAACATAGATTTCTATTTTCGACTTTACATCAGCTCGCCCGCCTCTCCGCAGGCCCCCGGGCTTCAGGAGTCCTTTGGGCGGCTGAACCGGGCCGGACTTGTTCTATTTATCCTGACATGCACGCAGGATTCGATGTGGTTTTGCTTTGGATCAGGCGGGTGTCATGCCATACAGCCGGGTACGGCCGGGCCCGGAACTTCTGCTCAGGCCGCCCGGCCGAAGGCATTTCTATTTTCCGCATTATTAATTCGCTAGCCTTCGGCATCGCGTCCGTTCGCAGAACTCCGCTCCCGGCCTTTCCGGGCATGTCCAGTCCCGACCGTCCTCCGATTCCAGTCCATTATCAGTCGGACTTGCCGCGCCATCCGTGGCGCGGCATCGGTCGTATTCCTACCGTCCGTCCCTGCAGCCGCCGTCGGCCTATTCAGCCGCGGTGCCCTGCTCCGGTCGGGCTCGCATACGCCGGAGGGGCGTCTCCGAAAAGCCGGGTACCGAGTTGTATTTTTTCAATTATGCACAACTTATTTGGCACCTGCCCTAGTGCGGAAGTTTTTTGGTCGTAATTCAGATACATTTAGGCTATGATAGTGATACTTAGATGAAATCATGGAAGACGTTATCATGAATTACGGAGACGATTATGCACACCCAGATTCAGCAATTTATGACAACCATGAGCCTTGGCTCGGCGGCTGTGCGGCTGCTGTTGGCAGCCCTTTTTGGATTTGTGATCGGATTGGACCGGGAATTGCGGTCCCAGAGTGCGGGGGTACGGACACATATCCTTGTATCTGTGGGCTCTGCGCTGACCATGCTGGTCGGGCAGTACGCATATCTGGCCTTTCCGGGGGCAAACATCGATGTGACACGGATTGGTTCGTATGTGGTCAGCGGAATCGGCTTTCTCGGTGTCGGCATGATTATCGTCACGGACCGGAACCGGGTGCATGGAATTGCTTCAGCGGCGGGCCTCTGGGCCTGCGCCTGTGTCGGCCTTGCAGTCGGAATTGGTTTCCTGGATGGCGCACTGATTGCGGTCGCCATTATTGTTGTATCCCTTCTTGGAATGCACGGGGTGGACAAGGCCCTGCGGAAGAGAAGTCGGCATTTCACATTATTCCTGGAACTTACTGAACCGGCGGCCACAAAGAGGGTCATCAAGTCCCTTCGGGAAATGGATGCGGATTTCTCTAATCTGGAATTTGCCAAGAGCCGGGTCAAGGGAGACGGGCCGACCCTCATGGTGACAGTGGACCTGGGCCGGTCACTCAGGCGGGCGGACTTTCTGGGCAGCCTGGAGAAGAATGAAGATATTCTTTTTTATGATATCTCCTGAGTTACCGGGAGCTTGCAGACAGGTGGATTATTGAACATGACAGAGAAGAAAAAAGGCAGGCTTTTCGGCGTCGGTGTCGGGCCGGGGGACCCGGAGCTTTTGGCACTCAAAGCGGTGCGGGCAATTGAGCGGGCAGATGTCGTCGCCTTTCCGGGAAAATCCAAAGAGGAAAGTACAGCCTATGCGATACCGGTTGCTGCTATCCCCGGGTATACGGAAAAATCTGCCCTGCCGATTGATCTTCCGATGACAACGGATCAGGCCCGTCTGAAAGCGATTCATGAGGAAGCCGCTGAAATTCTGGAAGAGCATCTTTTAAAGGGGGAGAACATTGCCTTTCTGACATTGGGAGATCCCTCTTTCTATTCCACCTATGCTTACATCGATGAAAAAATCCGGGCGGATGGTTTTGAAACAGAAATAATTCCCGGAGTGCCGTCTTTTTCCGCGATTGCCGCACGTCTTAAGATGCCGATTACCTTGGGCAGTGAATCCGTGAAGATTCTGACGGGACTTGGGGACGATTTTGAAGCAGAAGCGGAAAACCTGATTATTTTGAAAGCAGGGCGAAATGCCGGGCAGATACGGGACCGGCTGAAAGCTGCAGGCTACAAGGCCGTCATGGTCTGCAATGCTGGGATGCAGGATGAAAAAGTTTATGCGGCCATTGATGACATTCCGGAGACGGAAAGATATTTTTCACTGATTCTGGCAAAGAGAGAAAGAGCTTGTCCGGCCCGGGAGCTCTCGTCCAGATAGGCCTGTTCGCGGAGGAAGACATCCTCCTGCATTTCGAGGAGCTGCCGCCGGCTCTCGGTCTCCGCGGAGTGCAGCATGCCCTGTACGATGAAGTAGAAAAAGATGCAGAAGACGAGGAGAAGAATTCTCTTGTCACTTGCTTCCTTCCTGCTTCGCCTTCATATCGTCATGGATGCGGCTGAAGATGTATTTCTGCCGCTGTTCGTTGATTTCCTTTTTCTTCTTCACGTTGATGGGAAAAGTGATATCGTGGGTCAGGGTGCAGATGCCGCCATCAAAGGACAGGATGTAGTCCATATTGACGAGGATTCCCCGGTTGACGGTGAGAAAGCGGCGGTCGTCCTTCAATGCTTCCTCTGCCTGGGCAAAGGTCATGCGGCTGCGGTATTTCTTCAGGCGCCGGTCCGTAACAATCGTATAGTGGCCGTTTGACTCTATGCAGAGGAGGCTGGAGTAGGGGAGGGAGACTTCCTGCCGGTCGGAAATGAAATGGAAGGTCTTCGGGTCCCTGGACTGTTCCTTCTGAACTTCGAAGAGGAGCCCCTTGACCTTCTGAAGGGTGGCGTCTTTCCCGTCGGTCTTTTTCAGGTACTGGTAAGCGTGTACGTCAAAGGCCTCCGGCATGTGGTCCGAGCTCGTGGTCACAAAAATGATTTTTACATCGGAGTCCGTCTGTCGGATTTTTTTCGCGGTATCGATGCCGTCGAGCCCCTCCATGTAGATATCCAGAAAGATCAGGCTGTAGGAATAGGGGCGGAAGGCGGAAAGCAGGTCATCCCCGCTTTCAAATACGTCGACCTCAGTCCGGCAGCGGCAGGCAAGGGCTGCTTCTTTGATTGTTTCCGTGAGGAGAATCCGGTCGACGGCTGCGTCATCTGCAATGGCAATTCGCATAGTTCGTTATACTCCCTGCGTGTTATATTATTCTAATATAATATTTGTTGCCTGCTTTTTAAAGCCGATTATGCCATAAATTTGCCATTCGTGCCTGTTCGGTGGCATTTCTTCATGTAAATGTGGGAAAATTACCCCGAGGCTTGCGCGAAGAGACAGGAGGACAGCATGGGAAAACCGAGTGTCAGAGATATATTTCTCCAGATTCTGCTGACGAGCGCCTGTGTGGCCGCCAATCTTTTTGGCGGATGGCTTGCATCCGGTCTTTCCCTTCCCCTGTGGCTGGACTCTGTCGGTACAATTCTTGCGGCCTATTTTTGGGGACCGGTCTGTGGCATTCTTGTCGGAGCCGGTTCCAATTTTGTTTCTTCTTTTGTCTATGGTTCCTATTTCATATATGCGGTGACCAGTGTGGCGATTGCCCTGGTGACGGCCTACGCTGCCCGGAAGAAGGCACTCGACTCCTTCTTCGGCGCCATGTGTCTGGCCACGGCTCTTACCGCGGTTTCCCTCGCCATTTCCATACCTCTGAACTGGCCCTCGACGGGCGGCATGACCTCGAATGTCTGGGGCGATGCGGTCATCAATTACCTGGAGGAACGGGGTGTCGGCGGAGTCCGGTTTTTTGTTGGACAGTATTATACGGACTTTGTGGACAAGACCGTCTGCGTCCTCCTGATTTTCTTTGTCCGTCTTCTCTGGCAAAATATTCACATACGCTGGCTGCTTCGGAAAAAAACAGCAGCCGCCTCCCTTCTTGTCATTTTGTCCCTTGCTGTATTTGCAGCCGGGTCTTTTGTTGAGGCCGCTCCTGTTTCCAACGAGGGAGCTGAGGCAGCCCTTTCCGGAGAGAGCACTGGCTCCGATGGATCTTCCTACTCTTCCTATACCCGGACAGTGTACAACGGCACGAACGGCCTGCCCAGCGGGGAAGCCAATGCCCTGGCGACGACGGCTGACGGAATGCTCTGGACCGGCACCTATGCCGGGCTTTACCGTTTCGACGGGCGCTCCTTTGTCCATATGGACGACTTTGAAACGGTCAAGAATGTCAACTGCCTTTACACGGACGCGGAAGGCCGACTCTGGATCGGGACGAATGACTCGGGCCTTGCCATCTCGATCAATGAAGAGGTCGTCAACACCCTGACTGCGGAAGAAAACGGCCTGCCCTCGGATTCCGTACGCTCGATCGGCGGCGGGCAGAACGGCATTTTCTATGTGGGCACCGGCAACGGCCTTGCCCTGGTCTCCCTGACCGGGGGACTCAGTATTCGGAAGACCTTTCCCGAGATTTCCGATGTCACGGATATCGCGACGGATGAGGAAGGACATGCGGCCTGCGTGACCGGAGACGGGCGGCTCGTTCTTCTTTCTTCCGAGACAGTCATCTGCGAGGCGGAGGGGAACTTCTCAGCCGTCTGCTTCCGGGCGGACGGGACCCTTCTGGCCGGAACCTCTGACGGAAGCCTCTGTACCTACTCCCTGAATGACAGTGAACTGGAATTAAAGAATTCAACCCCGCTTTCCGGCATGGCTGGTATCAACGGCCTCTGCATGCTGGAAGAGAAGGGTGAGCTCTTTGTATGCTCGGATGACGGAATCGGCCTTCTGGACAGCAGTGGGGCCTTTTCCCTGCTATCCACCGGGACCTTTGCGAACTCCGTCGAGACCATGACGGAGGACTATCAGGGCAACCTCTGGTTCGCTT
>Ga0256404_1012880_pt1 | contig 10752 bp, 9 predicted proteins | sample RumenRJG_01DNA_FD_185990 | JGI IMG/M metagenome (GOLD analysis project Ga0256404, IMG submission 185990) | Bovine rumen microbial communities from Lethbridge, Alberta, Canada - RJG_01 | ecosystem: Host-associated > Mammals > Digestive system > Stomach > Rumen | place: Canada: Alberta | collected...
TGTCGTATTTCAGCTCCAGCAGCGTCAAGGACAACACACTGTATGCCGCCAACGTTGTTACCGCAAAAGGAAATTCGGACGCGACGAAGTATGTCACGGCATCCGGTTCCTCCAGCATGATGAAATACCTGACCGTAGAGGGTGTGAAGCAGCTCGCCACATCAGCGACCCTGGTTTCCGGAACGAAGGGCAAGACTTCGTCCATCACGTCGGCCGCGCTCAATGAGAACGCGACACTTCCGAATATCACCGGGGGCAGCTCGAAGATCACCTTCGGAGAATATACGGGAACGGGAGACAATGCCGCTTTTCAGACGTACAGTACCTTTACGTTCCCGACCAGCTACACCGATGCCAACGGCAAAACAGTGACCATCGACTATACCGGCGATGCGTCGAAGATCGTGGATCAGCTGAATGAATATCTGAAGCAGAACAGCGTCAAGGTGGGAAACAACGGAGAGGTACTTCACTTTGCACTGAATGACAATGGTACGCTTCAGATGCAGGCGGTGAAGAAAGATACACTGGGCAATATTACATCGACCGATACAACCGGCAGCAGCACCTACAGTGTGAAAGCCGGTGACGGCGTTCTGAAAGCACTGGGCGTTAATATTACGGCACTGAATGCGAGTGATTCTGATTATTCGGAGAAGGGCAGTACGCTCGGCCAGATCAACACTGCTGCGACCAAAACGCTGGCATCTTCACTGACGAATCAGGATACGCCGAAGATTGATTATCTGAAGACAAAGAGTCTGACCTTTACCTATGGCTCAGAGACGCACAGCCTGTCCATCAGCAATACGGACCAGTCAGCCGTGACGGATATCGACACCTATGTCAAAGCGCTCCAGTCCAGTGCGGACAAAGCCTTCGGCTCAGGAAAGGTTACCGTGACCGCTAATGGCGACGGAACGATATCCTTCGGCACCACAGACAGCACAAAAGCCCTGTCCGTGACATCCTCAGACCCGGTGGTACGCAAGAATCTAGGCATCGCAGAGAATGCTTCGACCACGGTCAACCGGTCGGCCAGTATCTACGATAACCGCGTGGCGCTTGGCTTTGATGAGAGCCTGACAGAGGATGAACTGAACGAGAAGCTGGCGGATTTCCGTATCAACGGCGCATCCATCACAGGCATCACGGCGAATACGAAGATCGATGATCTGCTTTCAAAAATCAACGCCACAGCAGATGCAGGGGTGAAGGCCACCTATCTCAGCGGATCGAATCAGTTCGCGCTGATCGCAACGAATACCGGTTCGGGCCGTACGATTGAGCTCAGTGACGGCGCGGCTTCCACGATCTTCGGTATCGGTACCGACGGATCCGGATCCTCACAGGACGGAAAAGATGCCATTCTTCAGTATAATTACGGCGGAACCATTTCCCAGACCGTGACCAGCAGCTCGAATACCTTCAATCTCGAAGGTATGTCGGTCACCGTCAGCGGTACGTTCGGATATGTGAAGGATTCCTCCGGCAACATGACAGATACGATTGATTCCTCCATGGGCGTGACCTTCAGTGCTGCTGCTGATGCAGACAAGGCAGCGGAGAGAGTCAAGAAATTTATCACCGCATTCAACGAAATCGCAACAGCCGTCAACGATCAGATCCGGACCAGGCCAGACAGAAGTTACACTGTGCTGACCGAGGATCAGGAAGATGACATGACGGAAAAGCAGATCGAGGAGTGGAACAAGAAGGCCAAGGCCGGCATTCTTTACAACGACACAGCGGTCCGCGAATTCAGTAATTCTCTTCAGACCGTGAACCTTCAGATGCTGAGAAACGGTTTCACCAACGAGGACCTGGAGAGCATCGGCATCACTTTCTCGGATGATACAACCGATGGCGGTCAGATCACGTTTAACGAGGAGAAATTCAAGAAAGCCATGGAATCGGACCCGGACAAGGTCTCCGAGATCATGGCGGGCGGTAACGGCAAGAAGGGCATGGTAGAGACGGTAGAGAATATTCTGACGCCGTATGCCACCAGATACTCCGGAAAGAACAATGGTTCTTACGGAAAACTGATTGAAGAAGGCGGTTCTTCCAAGCTGAACCTGACCAAGACAAATAACGAGATTTACAAATCAATCAAGCAGATGAATACAGAGCTTGATTCACTGAAGACGCTGCTGAAGACGGAGCAGGACCGTTACATCGATCAGTTCACCAATCTGGAGACAATTATCAACAACATGAATGCACAGTCGGCTTATATTTCCGGAATCGGCAGCTGATCCCTGCCGGACCGCTTAAAGAAAAGGGAAACATGATCAGGAGGACATCGGGGAATGAATCCGTATAAAAAGTACAAAGACAAGAGCATTGAGAGTATGAGTCAGGGAGAACTGCTGGTAACACTGTATGATGAATCCATCAAGGATCTGAAGAGAGCTCAGATCGCGCTGGACGACAAAAACTACGATCAGTTTGACTATCAGCTTGATTATTTCATCAAAATCATACGTTATCTGAACAATACGCTCGATCTGAGTCAGCCGATTGCCTGGGATCTGAAAAAGCTGTACACCTACATCAATTACGACATCGGCCGCGTAAGAGCCGCGCGTGAGAGAAGAGCGGATGAAATCCCGAAGCTGATCAGCATCATGAAGGATCTGAGGGACGGGTTCGACGGAGCCAGCAAGAAAGTGGCGGCATCGGATCAGAGAATTCCTGAGGACAACAGCGTAGTCGTATAAAACGAAATCAGCGGCGGACCGCCATAGGACGGGCCGCCGTCTTGTTATATTCCGGATTTCCGGCGTGACCGGGGACAGACCGGGGAGAAGAGGACTTATGGCGGAGAAAACGACAGATCTCGATCAGCTGTTGATTCTGTTTCAGAGACGTTATAATATTTTAAGAGAAATCAAAGAGATTACCGATGAGCTGGCAGAGGCTTCATCGAGGCATGACGGGGTGTCGGTGGAACTGGAGCTCCAGATGCGGATGGACAAGCTGCAGCTCTGCGACAGAAACTGGCAGGATATCTGCATGCACGGCGAAAACGGCGATGAGGCACAGAAGAATCTTTTCCGCAGCCTGGTGCTGGAGGATCCTGAGGATGCGCACAGCAGTGTTCCGAAAGAGGAAAAACTGTATGAGATCCGGAGAGCCTGCAGAAAGCTGATCCGCGAGATTCAGGAAAGAGACCGTATTATCAGTCTGCAGACTGTACATGACAAGTCGTTTTACTATCAGAAGCTGTAATCCCTTAAGCTGTGATTTTCAAACTGTGATGATTAAGCTGACATTCTTGAGATATTGTTTTTAAGGGGATCGGCGCCTGATACTTCCGGCAGATGAGGGGTGGACATGGACCGAAGTTTTTACGAGGGGAAACTGATTGTTAATATTGTCGGTGCGATTATGAGACAGGACAGCCTGTTTCCCGTTCACAGCAGGCGCGTGAGCTGGGAGAGAGTCTATCGCATGGCAGATTACCACGAGGTGGCCAACATCGTCTATCTGGGCATTCTCGGTGCCTCGGAGGAGATGGAGGACTTCTGGAAGGATAAATTCTTTGACCGTTACCGCGATACGCTCCGGATGAACGATATCTATGCCGGGGAAGAGGCGGCGGTCCTCGGAATGCTCGACAGAAATGAAGTGCAGTGCGTGATCCTTTCCTCCTCTGCGATCCGCGAATTCTATGAGATTCCGGAGGCGGCCGGCAACGCTCCGCTGAGACTTCTGCTCAGCGAGGAGGATTATACAAAGGCCAAGGGATTCATGGTCGATTTCGGCTATGTCGTTGACCGGTATTACAAGAACTACGGAGAACATCTGGTGAACCGGAACGGCTTTCCTGTGGAGATCTACCGCAGAATCCCCATGGAGACGGACAATCTGCAGGCTGCCATGAGAAAGCTGGTTTCAGGCGCCTACCGGGATCCGCATTTCAAGGGCATCAGCGGTCTTTCCATGGAATACAGCTTTCTGTACCGGATGACGGAGACCGTCTATCTGTACTGCTGTGATTTTCTGACGCTGAGAACCCTGCTGGACACGCTGCTGATGTATCACGCCTACAGCGAGGATATGGATATGGAGCTGGTCAGAGAATTCCTGAGAAAGGAACAGATCGATGTGATCGCCTCCTGTCTTCTCAGAATCGCTGCCATGTGGTTCGGCAGCAGAGACGATGACCTGATCAGTGCGCCGCAGGAGGATCTGAGCATCTATGACCAGATCGAGAACAGGATCCTCAGCAACGGTCTGACCGCCGGCGAAGAGAAGATGCGCCAGGCGGCGGATCTGCGCACGGATATCCGCAATACGGCGGACAGGCTGGCCAGACAGGCGGAGAAGCAGCGCCGGCGCGATGAGCGGAAGATGGAAGGTCATGCAAAAATCGGCTTTTTCGCCCGCTTCAGAAAGAAGGTGCCGGAGGAAGCCATCCGGAAGCCGGAATTCGATGTCACCGGCAATGCGAAATATTATGTCAGGAGCTATGGCGTCGCGGTACAGACACCGTATTTCTCCTTCACGCTGCCGTACCGCTGGACGGAATTCGGCGGCCTGACAGTGGAAAAAATGGATGAGGATTTCGGCCGGACCCAGCTGAGCCTCGATGAACGCGATCCCGATGCCTATAAGGTAAGGCTCCGCTACGAGCCGAAGGAAGGAGAATACCTTCCGGTACTGACCTTCTATCTGTATGCAGATCCCTTCAATGCCTCCGTTGATGTGATGAAGAGCGAGGATCACCATTACATCGGGCGGCTCACGCACATGGATGATAAATATGAGTATGAGCTGCACCTGGTGGCTGTCTACGAGGAGGGCATTCCGGACAACGAGGACCTCGATGTATACCGGAGCCTGCAGGAGGGAAGAGACGAGATCATCAAATCCATCACGCCGGTAAACGAGCCTTCCGAGCGGAACGTCAATCTGCTGGAGCGCTTCGCCGGCTGGAAGACGGAGAACATGCCGCTGGAATACAAGCAGACCTCGCAGGATTATTAAACCAGGTGAAGGATTTTAATAATGCCGTAAACCAGATCATACTCACGTGATCCTGTTTACGGCATTTGTTTTCTTATCTGTTTTTCTGCTTTCTGCAGCTTTTCTTACTTTTCGTTTTTCTCTTCTTTTTCCGTTTCGGCTTCGGCAGCTGCAGGGGTCGGATCCGGTTCTTTCGCTGCCTTCCGGGACTTTCCGGATCTGCCTGCCGGCGTCAGCTTTCCTGCCGGTTCCGGCTTCAGCCGCGTCAGAAGACTGGACTGCAGACTGGATACCGCTTCAAAGCCGGGTGCGATGGACTCCTTATTTTCCTGTTCAGCTCTGGAGAGTTCCTCGCGGAGAATGGAAACCTGTCTTGGCGCATCAATGGCAATCCGTACGCCGTCCGACGCACAGTCGACAACGGTGATGCGGATATTGTCACCGATCAGTATGCTTTCATTCTTCTTTCTGCGCAGTATCAGCATTTTCTGTGTTCTCCCCGCTGAAAGCAGCAAAGCTGCTCAGTTTATGTCTGAATTCATATGCGGAATCATTGAGAATGACCTGCATGCCTCTGCGTGTCTCCGGATTCACAACAAGCGGGCATTTCATATTGACCGTGTTGTCCAGGTAATTATTCTTCAGAACGCAGATGACATAGAAGGTGAGCTGATCTTCCGAGGTGACACCCAGATACTGAAGCTCTTCCTGCGTCAGCGTAGGATAGTAATCCGGATCAAGTGCGTAGGGGTTGATCACGACAAAGCCGATGTTCGTATCTTCTGTGGACTGAAGAACAAGAAGCGTATTATCTTCTTCATCGTTCAGACAGAGCGGAAGATATGTATGCAGTTCCGGAAATCCGAACAGTCCGTCCGGGAATTTAATGCAGTATTCCGGTTCGTATTCCAGTGTTCCGTATTCTTTTGTTTCTAAGGTTAACATATTCTCTGCCTCCTGGCAATCATCCCCGCAGGATCCGGAAGGAAAGGGTATCGGTATGAACAGCTGCTGTCGTCACGCTGCAGTATCCTGAAGATGTCAGGTCAGGAGCGGACATAGTCAAACAGGGAGGACTGCATGATATTGGAGCCTACCCGTATGGCTGCATTGTACGCGTACTGCTGCGAATACATTTTTACGATAGCGTCATAGGTATCGATACCGACTTTATCGGTGTACTGGGACTGAAGGGACTGTTTCAGGCTGGCGAGTCTTGTCTGCGTATCCTCAAGAGCATTTTCTCTGATGCCGAGTTCCCGGTAGGTATTGCTTACGCGCTGTTCGCTGTCGTCCCATTTGCCGAGCACATCACCGATGCTGGTATTTAAATCCTTCACACTGAAAGCTTCGTCGCCGGTCTTTTCGCCCTTCAGCGTTTTGATATAGCGGCCATCAGCGAGGATCGCCTGCGCCGTCAGCGCGATCGGCGTCTGGGTCATCTGGGTTTTGATGTTTTCTGTTGCCTTACTGCTGTCTGCCTGATTCATGGCCTTGAGGCCTGAGGAATCAATGCCCGTCAGCATATTCAGTCCGCCGGTAAAGGTGTCAGGCAGTGTCTCGCGGTCGTTCAGCGTGCCGTAACCAAGGCTCATGCGGCCTTCTTCCATCATGGCACTCTTGATATATTCAAGTGTCGTATCTTCATCCATGGTTTCATTGACAGCCGTGCCGTCTGCCGCCGTTCCCTTCCGCGTGCCGGAATAAGCAGCCTTCACGGTTTTGGTATCATCATCGAGCGTGTATTTCACGGACATGGTCGTCGTGATGTCGCTTTCACCCGGAAATTTGTGGGCAAAATTCAGTGTGATACTGGGGGTACCGTCGCTTCCCTTTTCCGTGCCTTCCAGATCTTCATCGAAGGTGAAGGGCATGGTAGTCATATCGTTTCCGCCGTATACATAGTAGTTTTCATACGTGGTATTCAGCGTATTTTCCATGGTGTTCATCCGCTCAACCAGATCAGTTTTCATGGTTTCAGCCATGGTCAGATCGAAGTTATCCGATCCGTTATTCAGTTTCAGCAGATCCGTGTCGATACTGCGCATTGTTTTCTGAATCGACAGCGCACCTTCCTCCTGCTGATACAGGCGGTTCTTCACATCATTGATGACGGTGTTCTTTGTGTCGGCATCCGTATACTGATTGTCGATCCGCTTTGATTCATAGTAGGCAAGCGGATTGTCCTCGGCACTGTCGTACTTGCGCTCGGAGGATACCTGCTCAATCGACCTGTTCAGGTCACTGTGCAGATCCTGTACGGTCTGTGCGTAATCCTTGTAAAATGTTCTCGCTGTGACTCTCATAGCCTGTTCTCCTTTTTCTCTCCCATCACAGGTGTGGTTCTAAAGAAGATGGACCTCATCAATACATCAGATCAATATCGGCGTTACCGTTAACGTCAGCCGGCGATACCCAGAAGGGACTGGAGTGTCTCATCAATCGCATTCATCAGACGGGCCGCCGCATTGTAGGAGGTGACGTAGGCCATCATGTTTGCCGCCTCTTCATCCAGACTGACGCCGGCCTGCTGGTCCTTTGAAGTGGCAATACTGGAAAGCACCGTGTTGTTCGCTGTCAGCTCGTTCTTATTGTTATAGGAATCATTGGCAATGTACGTGGCAATACTGTCCATCTCGTTGGAGTAGGTCTTCCCGTCGAGTGCAGCATGGGTAGATTCAACGGAACTGAGCATGTTCAGGATGGTATCGGTACTGCTGCTGCCATGGTCAGGGTCCGGTGAGGTACCGATATGAACGGTGCCGTTGACCCATTTCTGCGATACAGCGATATTCGCTGCCGTAATGCCAGTCTCGCTGTCAGCAGTGGCCGTCGTGGCATCTGAATTCACCAGCAGCATATACGGCTTCGACCCGGTAGTGGCACCACTGTAACCGTTCACACCCTTGTTATTCCAGGCGTTCATATCCGTGGCAAAGGTGGATGCCAGATTGTCCAGCCTCTTCATATAATAGTCAAAGCTTCTGTAAATGCTCCCGTTGTTCTCACTGCTGTATTTATCCGTCAGCATATCCAGATGAGCCTGAATACTTCCGCCTTTCAGACGTACCAGCGTATTATCGGACGTGGTCACGCGGTTATCCGTCGTGACGGCTTTCCTGTCGACGGCGCTCTGGAGAGATGTCCCCGTCGCCATATCCGCCGTGCTCAGCGTGAGCGTGTTTGCTGCCGGTTTGAATACGATTTCAACATCCTGCGGAAGGCCGTTGGTATAGCTGCCGTCATAGCTGATGTTGCGTCTGCCGTTTCCGTCATAGGCAAGTTCCGTGCCGTTAATCTTGATACCGATGGAACCGTAGTTGGAGATGGGACTTCCGTCAGCCGTCTTGCCGAAAGCGGAACCGTTGACGAGCGTCACCTTTTCCTGCGTCGTTGCGCCGGTATTGTCCGTTTTGGAATATACCAGATCAATCTTCAGATCTGTCGGCCAGCCGGACTTCCCTGTCGGGTTGCCGTTGGCGTCATAGTTCAGTCCGCGGTCACGCGTGACGGTATGGCCGCTGGTGTCAGTGTACTCATACTTGTCCGTATAATAGGTCACTTCGATGGGAATGTATCCGGACAGCTCATCGATCATCTGGTTCCGCTGGTCCTGAAGTTCCAGCACCTTGTTGCCCATGAGCTGATTTCTCTTGATCTTGATATTCAGATCACCGATGTTCGCAAGCAGCTGATTGACTTTATCCACATCGCCGTTTTCGGAGCTTCCCGAACCGTCGAGCTTTGTATATTCATCCTTCATGGACGTGGTGATTCTGGCAGCTGCGTCGTTGAACTGCACGGCGGTCGCATTCATTCTGGAACGGAGCTCGCCCTCATAGACAGGATCGTTGACCTTGGACGGATCCTGCATGTTCGTGAGCGCCGTCTGGATATTGTTGAAGGAAGTGCTGAGTCCCTCCAGCTTTGTCTCATCGAGGTTGTCATCCAGAGAATTCAGCGAGTCACTCACCGACTGGTTGTAATTTACTTTCGTTTTCTGGTCGCGGTACTGAATGTCCAGAAACTGGTCACGGATCTGATATACATCACTCATCGTGACGCCGTAGCCGATATTGGTATTGTGAGAATCACTGAAGAAGTCAGGGTTGCTGTAGTTGACACTGTTGACTTTCAGAGCCTGTCGGGTATAGCCCTCTGTATTCATATTGGAGAGGTTCTGACCAATAATGCTCAGCTGCGCCTGATTGGCACGAAGCGACGTAAGCGCTGTATTAAAACCTGAAAATGTTGCCTGAATCATATGAAACCTCCTGTCGGCAAGCTGAAAAAATCATCACGCAAGCGTATCATGCATGGCATCCGGAACCGGCAGATCCTTCAGCGCTTCATTGACATCGAAGAGGCGGACCTTCATGATGCGGTCTGCATTGTCTCTGGAGTTCGCGAAGAGCTTCAGCTCCCTGCTGACGCCATCGAGAACCGGCGAGAGATCCTTTCGCTGTTCATCCGTGCACTCACCGAGCACTTCGTCGAAAGACTTCCCGCTGATGCCGAGAGCCTTCTCCAGCTCGGCTCTTCTGGCTTCAAGACCGCGGAACTTCAGCATATCCGGCTCTGACTGAGTCACCAGAGCATTCATGGTTTCCGTGTCCTGCTCCGAGGCCGCCGCCGTGAGATCATCCTCCAGGTGACGCAGCCTTTCCAGCACAGCCTGCAGCCCGTTCATCGTGTCCCTGTATTCGCTGTATGCCTTCACATCGTTCTTCAAACTTTTTCTCCTGATACGAAACGACGCCCTTTCAGCGGGCGTCATTTTCATAATTCATGTCACATCAGAAAACCGGTGAGATTCCGATATCTGCCTGCTTCCGTATGCCGGTGAGATATTGTTCCGGCATCTGCCGCGTTCAGCCTATCGGTGAGATATGGTTCCGGTATCCGCCTCGTTCAGGCGTAACCGAGCATATGCTCTGCAATCCGCACCGGATCGATCCGGTATTCACCTGTCTCTACCTGTGCACGGATCTCCTCGACCTTTTCGCTGCTGACGCCTTCCTGAACTGAACCTGAAATCTTCTTCGCCAGCACAGAAGCAAAATCCATCTCGTCCGGGGCGCTGTTCTTCTGTATTGTTACGGTATCGTAGTCCGCCCTTGCTGAAGATGTCCGGGACGTGCTGCCCGCGGTGCCTCTTGACATCTCAGAATTCCTGATATAGCTCTGCAGTGAATCAATCTTGCCGCTGCCGGGCTGGAATGAGATACTCATAGAGCCCCTCCTTTCAGAAAAATCACTTGTGTTTCACATAAAGTATCGGCATAAAAGCCGGTGTTATAAACATTTTTTTGTGCTTTGAACCCATTTGTTATAAAATAGAAATAAATGCCGATAAGAATGAAAGCCTTGAGTGTAAGAAATTTTCACACTTACCCGCAGGGTTTCTATCGGCCGGAAAACAGATTTCATAAATCAGCAGGTTGAAGCAGGAGCTGAGATGGCGAACATTCTTCAGGTTACATCACCGGAGGTCACATCTCCGAATATAAGGACCGGCGTCGGTCAGGGACAGGGCGCAGGCCAGGTCGGCGGTGCCGGCCAGGTCAGAGGACCGCTCGTTTCGGACACCCCGGTCAGTCAGGGAGAGAATCCCGAACTGGCGCAGCTTGCGGGACAGATCGTTGATTTTGAAAGCAATTATTCCGCTTTTCTGAACCGGCTTCAGGGAGCGGACAATGTGCCGCAGCAGCTGGCACAGCTGCTGTTCCGCGACGGGACGCAGATGCTGCAGTCCGATGACGCTGAACTGGCGGGGGC
>Ga0256404_1012881_pt1 | contig 10752 bp, 9 predicted proteins | sample RumenRJG_01DNA_FD_185990 | JGI IMG/M metagenome (GOLD analysis project Ga0256404, IMG submission 185990) | Bovine rumen microbial communities from Lethbridge, Alberta, Canada - RJG_01 | ecosystem: Host-associated > Mammals > Digestive system > Stomach > Rumen | place: Canada: Alberta | collected...
AGGCACTGCGCCATGAGGAGCTGGCTGAAGAAGATGCTGCTATCGATGCAGCAAGGGCAGAGGCAGAAAAAGCTCTGTAGTATGTTGCGCTGCAATGCATAGTTTGCAGTGATGCGGCAACCATTATATATATATATTAGCTGAAGCAAAAAAGACCATCATGCGCGGAAAGCGTCTGCGCATGAGGCCTGACAAATAGATCAAAGAAAAGGAGGTGACGCTCATGGCGATCAGTATGCAGGATGTCAAAAGACGAATGCGAAGCGTAACCAGCATGGAGCATATAACAAATGCAATGAAGCTGGTTTCGGCAGCCAAGCTGAGAAGAGCCAAAGCCACCTTTGAAAAATCAAACGAACAATTTCATTTTATAACACAGTCCATCGCGGAGATCTTCAACAATACGACTTCGATCCCCGAAAGGTATCTGGAAGGGACCCGCGAGATCAAGAACACCTGCTACATCGTGCTGACGAGCAGCAAGGGTCTGTGCGGTGGATTCAATTCCAATGTGATCAAAGAAGCGGAACGGCTGATGAGTGAACATACGGATGAACCGAGTATCGTTGCGATAGGAACAAAGGGTCGTGATTATTTCGCCAAGAACGGTGTTGATATCATTGCCGACTATCCGGATCCTCCGGAGACGATATCGTTCCTCGCAACTCAGAAGATGTCGAGACCTATAATCGAAAAATATGATAATGGTGAGATCGACGAGGTCATCTTAGTATATACATCGTATCTTTCCACACTGGATCAGCAGGTCAAGAGCGTAAGGATGCTGCCCTTCAATCCGGAGGCGGATCCGAACGTCCTGAAGAACGAGCGTGAGGTGGAATACGAGCCTTCGATGGAGGATGTATTCAACTATCTCGTGCCGAAATATGTTGAGACGCTGCTGTACATTGCGATCGTCGAATCGGCAACATGCGAGCATGCGGCAAGAAGGATGGCAATGGAGAACGCCACCGACAATGCCAGAGATATGCTCGGTGAGCTCGAGCTCAACTACAACAGAGCTCGTCAGACAGCGATCACAAATCAGCTTATTGAAATCGTTTCCGGTTCGGAAGCACAGAAGTAGGAGGAAATCAAAACATGAACAAAGGAGTCATACATCAGATCATTGGACCTGTAATAGACGTCAAGTTCAATCCCGAGGAAATGCCAAAGCTAAACAACGCTATCGAGATAGAGTTTCAGGGCAGAAAGGTAGTAGCCGAGGTAGCTCAGCACATGGGAGACGATGTAGTCCGCTGCGTTGCTCTGTCATCTACAGATGGTCTTTCCAGAGGAATGGACGCAGTCGATACAGGCGGCCCGATCGCTGTTCCTGTCGGAAACGAAGTCCTTGGCAGATTGTTCAACGTTACAGGTGAAACGATAGATGAGAAGGGTCCTGTTGAGACTGACAAGAGATCATCGATCCACAGAGAAGCTCCGAGCTTCGAGGAACAGGATACATCGACACAGGTATTTGAAACAGGTATCAAAGTAATCGACCTGATTGCTCCGTACACTAAGGGCGGTAAAGTAGGACTGTTCGGCGGTGCCGGCGTAGGCAAGACCGTACTTATACAGGAGCTTATCAGAAATATCGCTACAGAGCACGGCGGACTTTCCGTATTCGCAGGTGTAGGAGAGCGTACACGTGAAGGAAATGACCTTTACTACGAAATGATAGAATCAGGCGTAATCGACAAGACTGCCATGGTATTCGGACAGATGAACGAACCGCCGGGGGCACGTATGAGAATCGCGCTGACAGGTCTTACGATGGCTGAGTACTTCCGTGATGAAGAAGGTCAGGACGTACTGCTGTTCATCGACAACATATTCAGATTCACGCAGGCAGGTTCCGAAGTATCGGCTCTGCTGGGACGTATGCCGTCAGCTGTAGGTTATCAGCCGACGCTGGCCACAGAGATGGGCGCCATGCAGGAACGTATCACATCGACAAAGAAAGGTTCAATAACATCCGTACAGGCTGTATATGTACCTGCCGATGACCTTACCGACCCTGCTCCGGCAACGACATTCTCCCACCTCGACGCTACGACGGTACTTGACCGTGCTATCACTGAGCTGGGTATTTATCCGGCCGTAGATCCGCTGGCTTCAACATCCAGGATCATGGATCCGCTCATCCTCGGTGAAGAACATTACCGCACAGCCCGTGAAGTACAGGAAGTACTCCAGGCGTATAAGGATCTGCAGGATATCATCGCGATCCTCGGTATGGACGAATTGTCAGACCAGGACAAGCTGATCGTAAACCGTGCCAGAAAGGTACAGCGTTTCATGTCACAGCCGTTCGGCGTAGCCGAGCAGTTCACCGGTATGCCGGGCAAATATCTGCCGCTTGAAGAAACAGTCAGGAGCTTCAGAGAGATCCTCGACGGAAAACATGATGATATTCCGGAGAGCTACTTCCTGATGGCAGGCGGTATCGATGAAGTAGTAGAGAATTACGAAAAGGACAAAGCTAATGGCAAAAACAATTAAGCTTGAGATAATAACACCATCAAGGCTGTTTTACAGAGGCGACATCGAAATGATCATCGTCCCCACACTCTACGGAGAGGAAGGCTTTATGGCCAACCACTCATGGGCGACGAAGCTGCTGGATGTCGGTGAGATGGCTATCCAGGAGCCGGGTAAGCAGGACTTTAAGATCGCTGCGATAGCCGGAGGTTTTATCGATGTCAAAGACAGTATAGTCGTCTATGCGGACCATGCTGAATGGCAGGAAGAGCTTGACAAAAAGCGCGCCGAAGCTGACAAGGCGGCAGTAGAAGAATGGCTGGCAAAGAATAAAGATTCAGATGAACTGGATGTCCATAGGGCAGAAGTAATGCTGAAGAAGGCCATTTCAAGAATGAGGGTCGCCGAAGGCGGCAGAAGGGCCGGACGATAGATGAAGCATAGAAAGTTAATGGCGCTGTTGGCACTGGTGCTGACAGCGCTCGTTCTTTTCACTGCATGCGGTGAGGAAGAACAAAAATCCGAAAAGAAAGATGAACCCACAGTTCTGAGCAAAAAAATCAGGGTGGTTGCCCAGAAAGGCGCTCCCGGTATTAAGGTGTTCAGAAATATGGGTGATAACTATGAAATAAAGACATATAAAAAAATCGGAGATCTCAGATCAGCTATAAAAGAAGGCGATTATGACGCGGCGATACTTTCCACGGGGATCGCAGGAGAGATGTACGAAAGGACAAAGAAGGGTCTTGTCGAAGTCAGCCCGGTCAGCCTTGACGGGATATGGGTGGTCGCAAACGGCTATAACAAAAATGATTTCAGATTGGGATATATGATAAACAAGAACGTTGTTTGCATGGATAAGCATTCAACGGCAGATCAGGTATGGCAGCAGGTAATGAACGACGGACAGCAGAGCATAGCCGCCGTGAAGATGAAATATGTAAATTCATACGAAGCATCCGTAAAGCCATTTGCTTCGTGGTCTGCTCTTGTGATTTGTGCCGAACCATATGCTTCGAGGCTTACAAAACTCAGCGAAGTATACAAGATACTGGATCTTGCGGAGATCTATCGAGAGAATGGTCACGGTCAGGTCCCGACAGATGTTCTGGTCGTATCGAAGAAAATGGCAAAGCACAGGACTGATGATGTCAGGATAATGAAGAACGAGTATGAAACAGCGCTGGGGACTGTGCGTAAATCCAAGGCCAATCTGGTATTTTACAATCAGAGTGACCGGGGTATCCAGCTGCTGAGAGAATATAACAAGACAGTAGGAAACAAGGCCAGCTATTTTGAGGAATAGTCAAAACAGATCTCAATGTAATAGCATCGGGATGCGATGAGTTCATTAATAGGTTTGTGTATCAGTTAAAGAAGATCGGGAAAAGAGGGATCGAAATGAAAAAGACTATATTAGCATTGATGCTTTGCATCGCGGTCGCGTTTGCGTTCACGGCATGTGGTTCAGATGAAGAAAAGGCTGAAGACAAAGAAGAAACAAAAACTGAACAGTCAGCTGAAGATAAAGCAAAAGAAGAAGAACAAGCAAAAGCAGAAGCCGAGGCAAAAGCCAAAGAAGAAGCTGAAAAAAAGGCAAAAGAAGAAGCCGAGGCAAAAGCCAAAGCCGCAAAAGAGAAAAAGGAAAAACTGGCTAAGGACTACAAGGCTGTGGTGGATGACTACGGCAAAAAACTTGATGATGAAGGAAAGGTGGTCCTTGCGGAATTCGACAGTGAGTCAGTAAAATACAAGAAGAACAGCAAAAAAACGAAGAAGCTCTACCTCAAGAAGGTGGATGCAATGAAAAAGGTTTATACAGAAGGAACAAACAAGCTCTCTGAAGTTGCCAAAACGAACAAAGACAGCGTAGAAAACCTGAAAAAGCAGGAAGATTTGCTGAAGGCGGAGTACAAGAAGGCGGTCAAACCGCTGAAAACATCATATTCAGCTGCCAAAAAGAAAGCGGTCGAAGCTGAAAAGAAAGCTGCCGAAGCAAAAAAGAAAGCAGAAGAGAAGAAAAAGGCCAGAGAAAAAGCAAAGAAAAAGCATAACAAAAAGCAAAAAAAGAGCAAATACGAAATAGCCAAGAAGTATGTAGGCAAAAAAGTAAAAAGTCTTATCAAAAAAATAGGAAAACCCAGCAGCACCGATATCGGCCCGGCCGATGATGATCCTGAGGCAAAAGAGGGGATCTACTACTGGAGCGGATTCTATGTAACGGCAGAGGCAAAAGATCAGGATTCTCCGATGATAGTAAAAGAGGTCGTCAAGAACTGATCTGAGAAAGAGCAACAAAAATGAACGGAAAAGACCGCCTGACGATTCATGTGGAAAAAGGCGGTCTTTTGTTGTATAATATCTGAGTTGTCGGAGGTAACAGGCAAAATGGGATACAAAGTAAGACTCGATGTGTTCGAGGGCCCGTTCGATCTGCTGGTATATCTGATCGAAAGCGCCCGCATGAGCATATACGATATAAAGGTCTCAGAAATCACATCTCAATATCTTGAATATCTTGAGAAGATGCAGCAGATGAACGTTGCTGTCTCCTCAGAGTTTATGGTGCTCGCGGCAGAGCTGATCGATATCAAATCCAAGATGCTGCTTCCGAGAAATGCGACAGATGATGATGTCGCACCTGAAGAAGATCCGCGTACGGATCTTGCGCGCAGGATACTTGAATACAAAAAGTTCAAACTGGCGTCGGAATTCCTCAGGGAAGGCGAAACGGCAAACCGCCACATATACGAAAAGCCACAGGAGGATATTTCAGAGTATACCGAATCACCTGATGAGTATCTGAAACTCGATATAGATCAGTTCGTGAATGCGTTCAACGCTTTTCTGGAACGAAAGAAAAAGATCGAAGATATACGTCAGCGCTATGAGCGTATCGAAAATCAGAAACTCAGAGCTGAGCACAGAATGCAGTTCATCCAGAGCCTGTTCAAAGCTGACGCGGGAAGAACAGTTCCCTTCGGCGAACTCGTTCAGGACAAAACTGACAGGTATGACATAGCGCTGTCGTTCTCGTCGATGCTGGAGATGATAAAGCAGAGCAAGCTAACAGCAGAGCAAAAGAGATTGTTCGGCGAAATAATGGTCAGCGCGACCGAAAAAATAAATGAAGAAGTATCCGCAGAGACGGGATCAGATGAAAGCAGCGCTCAGGAAACGCAGACGGGCGCCGGCACAGCAGCGGAATAATAGCTGAAAGTTTATTTAAAGGAGATAATGGCATGACAACAGCCAAAGCGATAAAAAGTGCATTTGAAGCGATGATGTTCACATGGGGCGAGCCGCTGGACGCAAGGACGGCAGCGGATGTTCTCAACATAAGCGAAAAAGATGCGATCAAATATTTTGAGGAACTAAAAGAAGAATACGAGCAGGAAGGACGCGGGATCCGCCTGCGCCGCATCAATAAAAAATTTCAGTTTGTGACCGCGGACAGTGAAGCCCCTTATATAGAGCGCCTTTGCACCCCGGTGAAAAAGAGAAAGCTGAGTCAGTCGGCACTGGAGGTGCTGGCGATCGTAGCGTATAAGCAGCCGGTCACACGCGGAGAGATCGAAGCGGTGCGCGGCATAAAATGCGAGAGAGTTCTCGAGGGTCTTGCACGAAAAGAGCTGATCGAAGAAAAGGGCCGCTCGAACGGAATAGGTCGTCCTATCCTCTATGGAACGACCGACACTTTCCTGAAATATTTCGGATTCTCGACTCTCAAGGAACTGCCGGATATCGAAGATATCGAGAGTCTCATCGAAGTTCCCGAAGACTATGAGGACGCCATTATGGCGAATCAGATCTCGCTGGCAGATATCGATTCCGAAAAAAGCGAGGAATAGCGTGGAACAGGGGGACGGTTCTGCGTTCCGAAAGAATACAGCAATGGATCCTGCCGCCCATAAGCTGGTCCTCGTCGCAGGCGGTCATTTATACCACACTCACAGACAACAGAACCCCGGAGAAACTCGCCTTACGGCTCAGACAGTCTCCGGGGTTTGCTGTTGTCTTCGTTCGTATGGTCTGTGACCGCTGCTGCTCCTGCGGAAAAGCTTATGGGTGGCAGGATTCATTGCTTCTAAAACGGAACGCAGAACCGTCCCCCCTGTCCCGCTGGTGTTACGTGGCAATCATAGCTGACGGAGAACAAATCCGTGGGAGGAAAACGGAAAAGCAACAAGATTAAAAACAAAAATATACAATATTGTATTTTTTTGTACTTAGTCTTGTTGACCTTTTATTTTTTTTGCGTTATTATATGATTGTTACATCACTTAATGGACGATATATCTTATTTCAATTTTTAATCAAAAAAATCTTTTTGGAGGAATCGGAGGAAAAATGGCTAACAAAAAAATGAAAACAATGGATGGCAACACAGCAGCTGGATACATTTCGTATGCGTTTACTGACGTGGCAGCCATCTATCCCATCACGCCTTCTTCACCTATGGCTGAGGTCGTAGATGATATGGCAGCTCATGGGACAAAGAACCTTTTCGGACAGCAGGTCAAGGTAGTTGAAATGCAGTCTGAAGCAGGTGCCGCTGGTGCCGTTCACGGATCACTGCAGGCAGGCGCGCTGACGACTACATATACTGCTTCTCAGGGTCTGCTTCTTATGATCCCGAACATGTACAAAATCGCCGGCGAATTCCTGCCCTGTGTATTCCACGTATCGGCAAGAACACTGGCAGCTCACGCTCTTTGTATCTTCGGTGATCACTCAGACGTTATGGCTTGCCGTCAGACAGGTTTCGCTCTGCTGTGCTCCAGCTCCGTTCAGGAGGTCATGGACCTCGGCGCAGTAGCTCACCTGTCCGCTATCAAAGGAAGAGTTCCTTTCCTGCACTTCTTCGATGGTTTCAGAACATCACACGAAATACAGAAGATCGAAGTACTGGATCATGACGAACTCGGGAAACTCGTCGACAAAGAAGCAGTTGAAGAATTCAGAGCAAGAGCTCTCAATCCGGAACATCCTGTAATAAGAGGTACAGCTCAGAACCCGGATATCTTCTTCCAGGCACGTGAAGCAGGACAGCCGTTCTATGATGCTGTACCGGCTATCGTAGAAGAATACATGAAAGAGATCAGCAAGCTTACAGGAAGAGAATACAATCTCTTTGATTATGTAGGCGCTGCAGATGCTGAATACGTCATCGTTGCTATGGGTTCCGTTTGCGAAACTATCGAAGAAACGATGAACGTACTGCTCGCAAAAGGCGAAAAAGTAGGTCTGCTGAAGGTAAGACTTTACAGACCGTGGTCATCAAAGCACTTCCTGGCTGCTATGCCGAAGACAGCTAAGAAAGTAGCTGTTCTTGACAGAACAAAAGAGCCGGGTGCTGAAGGTGATCCTCTTTACCTCGACGTCAGAAATCTTTACTTCGATATCGAAGATGCACCGGAGATCTTCGCAGGAAGATATGGCCTTGGTTCAAACGACACTACACCGGGCCAGATCGTTGCCGTTTATGAAAATCTCAAGGCAGACGCTCCGAAAGATCACTTCACGATCGGTATCATAGACGATGTAAACAACAGCTCGCTTGAGACAGTTGCTATAGCGACAGAACCGGAAGGCACAGTAAGATGCAAATTCTGGGGCCTCGGATCCGACGGTACAGTTGGTGCCAACAAGCAGGCTATCAAGATCATCGGTGACGAAACAGATCTGTATGCTCAGGGTTACTTCTCATATGACTCAAAGAAATCAGGCGGTATCACAGTATCCCATCTGAGATTCGGAAAGAACAAGATCCAGTCGACATACCTGATCAACGAGGCAGACTTCGTGGCTTGCCACAACCAGGCTTATGTACATCAGTATGACGTACTCAAAGGTCTGAAGAAGGGCGGCGTATTCCTGCTGAACTGCATATGGTCAGATGAAGAACTGAACGAGCATCTTCCGGCTCATATGAAGAGATTCATCGCTGAAAACGACATCAAATTCTACACACTGAATGCTACAAAGATAGCCAGAGAGATCGGTCTTGGCAACAGGATCAACATGATCATGCAGTCCGCATTCTTCAAACTGGCAAACGTTATTCCTGTAGACGAAGCTGTAGAGTATCTTAAAAAATCTATCGTCAAGACATATGGTCTTAAAGGTGAAAAGATAGTAAACATGAACCACAAGGCTGTAGACGCAGGTCTTGACAGCGCTCATCTGGTAGCAGTTCCGGCTGACTGGAAAGACGCTGTTGACGCTGAAGGTGAAAAGAAAGAACTCCCTGAATTCATCGAAAACGTACTCGTTCCGATGAACGCTCAGAAGGGTGACGATCTTCCGTCCAGCACATTCAAGGGCATCGAAGATGGTACATTCCCGTCTGGCACAGCTGCTTATGAAAAGAGAGGCGTTGCTGTACTCGTACCGGAATGGAATCCGGATTCATGTATCCAGTGTAACCAGTGCTCGTTCATCTGCCCGCACGCTACTATCAGACCTGTTCTGGTATCGGACGAAGAACTCGCAGGAGCACCGGAAGGATTCAAGGCTGTAGATGCTAAGGGTAAAGGCCTTGAAGGATATAAATATCGCATGCAGGTATCACCGCTTGACTGCCTCGGCTGCGGAAACTGTGCAGACATCTGCCCGGCTCCGACAAAGGCTCTCGAGATGAAACCGCTCGAAACTCAGGAAGCAGAAGCTCCTAACTGGGAATTCGCTATGAAGGTACCGACAAGAGATACTCTCATGGACAAGACCAGCGTAAAGGGCAGCCAGTTCGCGAAACCGTATTTCGAATTCTCAGGTGCATGCGCAGGATGCGGCGAAACACCGTACATCAAGGTCGTTACGCAGCTGTTCGGCGAAAGAATGATGATCGCAAACGCTACAGGATGCTCATCTATCTGGGGCGCTAGCGCTCCGTCAATGCCGTACTGCAAGGATGAGAACGGCAGAGGTCCTTCATGGGGCAACTCACTGTTCGAAGACAACGCAGAATATGGTCTTGGTATGGCGAGTGCTGTAGAGCAGATGAGAGCTAAGATAGTTGAAAGCATGACTGCTCTCGTAGGCATGACATCAGATGCTGCTGTAAAGGCTGCATGTGAGAAATGGCTCGCTAACGTTGACAACGGTGCAGAATCGATGGCTATCTCCGCAGACGTTGTTAGCGCACTCGAAGCTGCAAACCTCTCAGGCGAAGAAAAAGCTCTGGCTGACGAGATCATGGCTAAGAAAGACTGGCTCGTCAAAAAGTCGATCTGGTGCCTCGGCGGTGACGGATGGGCTTATGACATCGGTTACGGCGGTCTTGATCACGCACTTGCCAGCGGCAAAGATATCAATGTTCTCGTATTCGATACAGAAGTATACTCCAACACAGGAGGTCAGGCTTCAAAAGCTACACCTGTAGGCGCAGTCGCTCAGTTCGCTGCCAGCGGCAAGAGAACAAAGAAGAAGGATCTCGGCATGATGGCTATGAGCTATGGTTATGTATACGTTGCTCAGGTTGCTATGGGTTCCGACAAGAACCAGTTCATCAAGGCTATCAAAGAAGCCGAAGCATATAACGGACCTTCACTGATCATCTGCTATGCTCCGTGCATCAACCACGGCCTGAAGAAGGGCATGGGCAAGACTCAGGAGAACGAGGCAGACGCTGTTAAGTGCGGATACTGGAACCTTTACAGATACAATCCGGAAGGCGACAAGTTCAGTCTGGACAGCAAAGAGCCTGCCGGCGGATTCAAGGAATTCATCATGGATCAGGTAAGATACTCATCACTGGCTAAGGAATTCCCTGAAATAGCTGAACAGCTCTTCAAGAAGACAGAATCTGACGCTATGGCAAGATATGCTAAATATAAGCTCCTCGACGAGCAGAGCAAAGCTGCCGAATAAGATCATTCAAAGACAATAGCGAGTAATCGTTTAAGGACCGGGTCAGGAATGGCCCGGTCTTTTGTTAGGCTGAGAATCAGAAGATATACCGTCAGACAGATGCAGGGTGTTTCTGTTACACGCTCTCGCTCCATTGCGGGCGCAGCGGTACTAAGCTCTGACTTCGCTTTCGCTCGTCAGCCGCTAAGTGCCGGCGGCCGCAAAGGGTAACAGAATCACTCTGCATCTGTCTGCCGGTACATCCAGAAAATGAGATAGCCCGGGTAAGGGCTGCACAGTTTCTGAGCAAGGATGGAAAAACGGGCAAAAATGAATTATAATGTCAAAAGGAAAGATTTTGTCGGAGCGCAAAGAAAGAATGACCGGGTAGTGCCGGTGAATGATCCGCCTGCA
>Ga0256404_1012883_pt1 | contig 10751 bp, 18 predicted proteins | sample RumenRJG_01DNA_FD_185990 | JGI IMG/M metagenome (GOLD analysis project Ga0256404, IMG submission 185990) | Bovine rumen microbial communities from Lethbridge, Alberta, Canada - RJG_01 | ecosystem: Host-associated > Mammals > Digestive system > Stomach > Rumen | place: Canada: Alberta | collected...
TATATTTGCTGGATAGGAAGCATTGTATATCTCGCAACTGGAATATTTATAATAACATATATGTATTACGATTCGATATAGGAGGGCGAGATGCCAAAAAAGAACGATGTTGTAAACCACCCAACCCACTACACACAAGGCGAGGTGGAGTGTATAGAAGCTATAAAATCCTCCATGTCCGAGGAATCTTTTCGAGGATATTTGAAGGGGAATGCCATAAAATACATCTGGCGATACGAGAAAAAAGCAAACAAAGAGGAAGATTTGGCGAAAGCCATTTGGTATATCAAGCGCCTTCTTTCGGAAGTCTCAGAAGTGGAAAACATGTGGGGCGGAGAGTTAAATGGATAGCGTGGTTATCTATATAGAAGGCGACAATACTGTCTTGGATATTTACGAGTTGGCTTCCATGTACTATTGCGATGTGCTCTCAATAGATGACGAGGGGTATGCCACAATAGTCGGAAAGAAAAAAGATTTGGATATTTTCGTAAAATATTGGTCTGAATTCTACGTTTACGAATAGAAAGAGGTTTCGAATGAACAATGAGAAATTCAACGCATATTTGTTCAGTGTACACGATCCGGACAATGTCACGAAAATTCCAGATCTAACTAGGGAAGAGGCAATGGAAGTAGCCAACACTTGGTGGAACAACGCGCCTGTAAACGAGTGCGCAGTTGTTCCTGTTGACGAGAGTCAGGACGTTATCGACTTCGCCAATGCGACAGTATGCGAAATGTCTTTGGACGTGTTCAGATCCATTTCTTTTAGAAAGGATGCGCCGTAAAATGGAGGGTGATTGGTCATCAGACATCAAAGAACTCGATGGGGATATTTTCGTGACCATCAAACACTCCGGGATGAAGAAATTCAAAGTGTCCAGATCATATCATGTCGACACGGACGAGTTGGTCATCGAAATAACGAAAACGAGAAAGGAACCCGATGATGGTGGAGCTTCCAGAAGAGAAGTACAAGAAATTGGTTAAAGACGCAGACGACAACAAGGCGATTGTGTCGATTATACGGTGGTTTATATTAGTAGCGTTCTTTGCCTTTGCAATGGGCGTGTACGGATGCCACGCCATCGACATGCAAAAGCAACGGGAACGGGCTCATATTTCAGTAGAAGTCAGAGAGATAGAAAAAGCCGGGTTGGATTACGATCAGTACATCGAATGGCTCAAAGCGACCGACAAGGATTAGCCATGATTAAAGTATATTTGGCACAGCCAATGTCCGGTAAAACAATGAGAGAAATAGAAATTTCCCGCGCTGTTTCAAAATCCTATGCGTTGTCTATTCTCGGACGAGACAACGTGGAGTTTATAAACAGATACAACCAAGATTGGGAACATATAGATCCGATGCGAGCCATTGCCAAATCTCTGGATATTTTGGCAGATGCGGATCTTGCCCTTTTCACGCCAGATTGGTCCGAAAGCAAAGGGTGCATCGTAGAAGCCAAATGTTGCGATCTATACGACATACCCTACAGCGTTATTCCGCAAGGATATTTCGATAAAAGAATGGGTCTGTACAATGAAAAGCTATGAAAACAAACCCAAAGGCGATTCCATGGTGGTCATATTCTCATTGGCATTGTGCTTCATCATAATATTGGGTTTGGTGGTGCTTTTAAAAACAAATCACGACCTCAAAGAACCGATCGAGAGCAGTTTCTACACGCCCCAAATGGAAGTTTCGGATATTCCAGATGAAAACTCTATAAACAGCGACAGAGTTCGCAACAAAGCCGTTAAAAACGGACTGGACCATATCGACTATGGGGAACTCAACACGGAATCGATCATTCAGTCATATCCTGACAATGCAGTTCATGTAGAGCCGATAGAGGCCAGCGGAACAAGGTGGTCCGCATCGAATTTCAGAGCGGAAAGGGAGATAAACCACAACGGAGTTATCTATACGTGGTATAGCCAAAGGATAAAGCCCGGATACGGCCTTGACGAACTTAATGCAAATGGACGATCAATAAGCGCAGAAGGATATATTATCGATCACGATAAATTCATCGCATGTGCAAGCATGGATTATCCTATAGGCTCGGTTGTGGCCAGTCCATTTGGCAGCTTGAAGGTATACGAAGAAGGAACAATTCCAGGCGTTATAGAAATTTACACAGATTGGTAGAAAGGAGACCAATATGGGAATGGAGACGAAGTATATTTGCGATGGATGCGGAAAGGAGGGGCTGTCCCAAAGGGAGTTCAATACGGTTGTCCTGTTTTGCCAATCGTATAAATATGCTGGGTGGTCTATACCAGATGCGTGTTTATGCGAAAGATGCACGGACGAGTTTATCGAGAAGTACGGCTTGGCAAGGGAAATCAGCCAAGATTCCACGTTTTTCGATATTGTTCAAGAAAAGGACAAGCCCGAAGCCGAAATCTTCGATTACAACGAGGACGCCGGTCAAACCGAGGATATTCCAGAAGACGGTTCGGAGGGATTCTATGAATGATAAGCCAGATGCAATGCAAGACAAGAAGACAATACCGGATATTCTTTTTGATTTCGCAGTAAAATACCCGAAAATAACAACCGGCATTATCCTAACAGCATCTGCGTTCGTATGCTACAAGGCAATAGAGCTGCCCATCAAGAACGCAATCGTAAAAGCAAACAAAGAAACCATTAGATATTTGGCAAAAGAAATGCGCTATGCAATTCGCTAGATGAAAGGACGTTATCATGCGCGTAGAAATTAAAGACGGAAAGATCGAAGGCTGGCTTACTTCCAAGGAAGCTAGGGCAAAACTTCATATTAGCGAAACACAGCTTCTAAACAAAACCAGAGACGGTCTTTTCTCCGAAAAAGACCATATCATGCTGTATGGTCGCCACTACTACAGGAAAACAGCAGTTGAGAAAATCGTGAAAACCTACGGTTAGTCGCATATTTTACCGCTTACTATATAGGATGGTTTTCATGCAAAATGAAAGGAGATTTGTATGAGTCTGAAAATTGTTGATGGAATCGTGAAGTTCTTCAAGTCCGTAGACTTAAGAAAAGTGGCGAAAGCCGGAGCGGGCGTAGCGCTTGCTGGTGGAGCAACAGCATTGACAATTGCTGGGGTGAAAGCAGCAAACGGAGAAGAAGCTCCGGTCGAGTACCAAACCCTCGGAGGAGATGGCGTGGAAGAACGCGAACCAGAGCAACAGCCAGAAGACAAACCCGAAGAAGCTGAAAAGTAATCCGAAAAGAGAGAGGACGTATATTTATGCGCCCTTTCTCTTTTTTTACGTTAGCTCTTGAAAGGAGACTATGATGAGCGCCAGCTCTATAATTTCGAATTTGCAAAAGACTATTGTAAAACATGCGCCCACGATTCTTACCGCAATGGCAGCAGCAGGCACGCTTGCATCTGTTGCGCTATCTTCGGAATCGGCAATAAAAGCAAAAGAAGAGCTTGAGAAAAAGAAGAATCCAGATTCGGATATTTCAACCGCAGACAAGGCTCTTATCTACGCAAAGGCATATGCGCCTACGGCAATAATGACCACGGCAACTCTTATTTGTATATTTGGATCCAACCACGTAAACAAGCAGCGCATTGCAGGCATCGCAAGCGCGTATATTCTGAGCGAGACGGCTTTCGGCGAATACAAGGAAAAAGTGGAAGAGATTGTCGGGAAGAAGAAAGCCCAGCAAATAAAAGACAACATCGTCCAGGAACATATCGACAAGAACCCGCCAACTGACCAGAACACTGTATGTCCGCCATATTACGGAGGGCCCGATACGCTGTATCTTTGGCGAGACGAGGTTGCGAACCGATATTTCTACTGCAATGCCGAGCGGATCAGAAAAGCCGAATTGCAGGCCAACAAAGAGCTTCAACTAAGCGGATTCGTGAGTATAAACGATATTTACGACATGCTTGAACTGCCGCGAATCAAGACCGGAGACGATAGCGGATGGGAGTACGATCTCAACAATCCCACGTCTTCCAGAAACAGGGAAGTCAAGATAACCATCGACGGAGGCTTGACCGATATCGATACGCCGTGTTGCGTTATGGATATGGATCCGTGGCCGAACAGTCAGTGGTTTTCCCAATACGACCGATAGCTCCGCATATTTTACTTCCTGCATTATGAGAGATGTTGGTCTCGTATAGAATAGGAGGTTCATATGTTTGGACGAAAGAAAGATTTGGAGAAACAAAAGGAAAAACCTAAGAAGCAAAAAGACCCCGAAAGGTCGGAAAAAGTCAGAGGTGCTTTATCTGATCTAGGTGGTGCAGGAGCAGGATTGTGTGCTGGCATGGTAATCGATGCCGGTTTGAGCATGATACCTTGTCCGGCTGTTAAGCCAGCTGCGAAAGCTGCGTTTAAAGTCGGGAAGTGGGTGCTCTCCGGAATCGGAGGAAAGCTGGTAAGCAATCTTGCAAGCACCGAGATCAAGGAGGCTATGGACGGTGCGGCCGAAGCAATTGGGGAACTTAAAGCATCTAGGGATATTCCAAGTCTCGAAGAGTCTTCCGAAAAGGTAGACGAAATTGAACAGACTTACGAAGTCGATGATCAATAATCTCAAAAAGGTTGGTGTGCAGATTTTACTGCGCATCAATCTTTTCCGCATTACGAAACGAGGTGGGATATGGCGAACCAAAAGGTTCGAAACAGAAGCGTAGATTCGGATATTTTTAAAAACTACTTGAAAAATCGAGGATTGTCGGTCAAAGACGTCTGCTCCAAAACAAGCCTAAGCGAGAAAACCCTGAAACGTTGCCTCGAAGACGGATTTATGAGCATCGGCATTGTTCTGGATATTTGCTATGCACTGGATGACGGAGCAGACAACCTATTCGGAGAAGACACAAGCCCATCATGGCAGAAGTCATTGGGATATTTGTCTGGTTGTGAAGAAAGGATTGGGTAATGGCCCAAAGAAGACTTGATATAGATCGAGAAAAAATTCCTGGGAATTCGTATGCCTCTAGGGAAGAAAAACCGGTCGAGGAAGAAAAGAAGCAAATAGAGCCAGTTGTCAAGAACGCAAAGGTTCGCAAGCAGGGATTGTTCCGTAGGGTCGCCTCTTCGATTGTCGAAGACAGCGTTGAAAACGCAAAACAACGGGCATTTAGCGAGATCGTCGTTCCCGGAATCAAAACCCTCATATTTGACACGTTCACGGAAGTTCTTAACATTGTTCTTTTCTCTGACAGTCGAAACGGATATCGACCCAGGACCGGAGGCCCGTCGAGAAGGGGCGAGAAAACAAGCTACCGTGATTACTACGACCGTCGGGATTCCAACAGACGCGGATCTGGTGTTGAACACAGGGATATTCCATTCGATCCAGATGACATTATTGTCGATACGAGGGCGGAAGCCCATATGGTTCTCGACGAGATGGATCATATTATCGACAAATACGGCCAGGCAAGCGTAGCTGATTTCTACGACGTAGTCGGCGTTACCAGCGATTGGACTGATTGTCGATACGGATGGACAAGCCTTAGAAACGCCAGCATCAAGCCTGTAAGGGACGGATTCATGTTAGTGATGCCGAGAACGCACGTTCTCGAAGATTAAAGGGTAAGGAGAATTGTAAATGGATATTTCCAACATTATCAATAAAATGCCGAACGGTTTGAAAAAGCAAGTAGTAAAGGTCGGAAAGCACGCGCCGGATATTATGGTGGTTGTTGGCGTGGGCATGGTGATCGGATCTGCCATTTGTGCCTGCAAGCAGACCATCAAAGCCAGGGATATTTTGGAACAAGCCAACGAAGATCTCGATGCTGTGGAAAAGGCCATCGAGATTTCCAATCGGGAAAGCTATAGCGAGAAAGATGCAAAGAACGACCGTTTGAAAGTATATTCCAAAACCGCCATTGGTCTGACGAAAGTCTACGGACCATCTGTGTTGGCTGGAGCAACTGGGCTCGGTTTGATCCTTGGGGCGCACAGCATATTGAAGAACCGTAACGCTGCCCTTACTGTCGCATATTCCAACATGCTGGCTGCTTACAATGCATATCGTCAAAAAGTCGTCGAGGCAATCGGCGAAGAGAAGGAATTCCAACTTCGATCCGGATATTCCAAAGAGGAAGTCAAGTATCTAGACGAGACGGATTCGGAGAAGACAGTCAAGAACGGAAAGGTCGTTACGGACGATGGAACCACGCACAGCATCTACGCTCGGATATTTGACGATGCTTCTCCGCAATGGAGCAAAGATCCAGCCACGAACCTAAGGACCCTCAGGGCTCTGCAAAACTATGCAAATGACAAGCTGCGTAGCGAAGGGATTCTGTTCTTGAACGATGTCTACAAAGAGCTCGGGTTCCCGCGCACTCCAGAGGGGCAGATTGTAGGATGGGTTTGGGATCCGTCCAACCAAAACATTGACAACTATGTCGATTTCGGAATCTACGACAAGCTTTTCAAATCGATCGAGAAGCGCGATTTCCTGAACGGGTACGAACCTTGCATATGGCTCGATTTCAACGTAGACGGGGTCGTGTACGATTTGCTATGAAATAGAGACGGTTTGAACGCCGTCGGATGCGGGGTGTTTGAAAGGGATATTTTAGATTACCCGAACTTGTACATGGCTAAATGTGATTAGCCCGGTCTGATAGGAGACTAGAATGTTTGATCTGCAAAAAGTTGGATATTTGCTCATCGGTTTCTCCGGTGGTCTGGCTGCTGCATCTTTGCTGTACGATGCCGAGTCGAGAAGAGCTGTCGGGGATATAGAGGAGTATGTACCGCTTAAAGATAGAAAAGATTCTGATGAGAAAGACGAAGAAGTAGTATGCGATATTATCAAAGATGTTCGAGACGAGGCCAACAACGAAATCTCGATTAACAAGCGCATTGACGACTTCGTCGATAAAAAACGCAACAACATCGATGATAAGATCTCGGAATTGACGGAAAGGGCGCGCGAGCGAAGAGACGAAAATTCAGTGGTGAATTATTCGTCGATGTACGCATCTCGCGAGGGCAGGAACGAGATCGACAAGAACGTCATGAAAGAGATCGAGGATATTATCGAAGATGTTCGAGACGAAGTAGTCGAAGCGCCATCGGATGACGATGTCGAGGATATTCGAGACGACGACCTTGTTCGCGAACGCGTGGAAGAGTGGATGGAGGTTTATCTTGACGAGAATCCGCAGGACTTCATCACGCTCATATTCTACGAGGAGGACGAGACGCTCTGCGATGACAGGGAACAGCTTATCTCCAATCCAGAGGAAGTAGTCGGGGAAGTGGCGCTTGATCGGCTTGTGAGCGGCGGTCCTGGTGCAGAAAACGGAACTATTTTCGTAAGGAATTTGAAAACGATGTTGAATTACGAAGTTGTTCTCGACAGCGGAGCATATAGCGAAACCGTGCTAGGGATATTTGAAAGCAAGTTAGGTAAGGGTGATGGTGGTGATGTCGGTAAGTGATAGTGGCGCGGACGAGAGAATAAATAAAATATTCCAGCAAAATGCATATTTGCAATGGCTGGAAAGTTTTACAATAGACGATTCGATTCCGAGAGAAAATCTATGCTCGTATAGAAATCTATTGTATACACTATGGGATATTCCATGGGAGGGCAATGTAAAAAACATCGGGAACGATTCCGATAGGGAAGACGACGGATTTGAATTAAGACTTAGATATTGTAGAATAGCATATAACAACAGCATGCTCGATGCAAGAAGCGAATATGGAGACATTAGAGTATTAGAGGTTTTAATAGCATTGAGCATGCATATTTACGATCTCATGCTTGATACAAACGTGTATAATAGCGTTAGCAGATGGTTCTGGGAAATGCTTGAAAACACCGGTTTGGACTATTTTGACGATTATGTATGGAGCATTGATGATGCTGATAATGTTAGAGAAATAGTTACGGATATTCTTCAAAGAAAGGCCAAACAAGGATGGTTTTCAAACAATGAGTGGCACTCGACAGAAGTGTGGTATCAGATGCATGAATACCTGTCCGACTATTTTTAGTTTTGGGATATTTTCTTGTTTTTAGTCTTGGTTGTCGATTTCGACGTCTAAAAAATCCCATTTTTGGGTTTTTAGTGCTTTAAAAGTGGGATTTTGGAAAACATGCATTGACCAGGTAAAACAATAAATATTTATATTATTATAATCCCATTTTTAATTGAATAAAATGATAAAAATGGGATTAATATAACCCCAGGTCATGATGTAAAAATAGTATATACAATCCCATAAATCCCATAAAATATTGTAAAAGTCCCTAAGGAAAAAACATAAATATAGGAGCTCCTCAAAAACTTTTTTTTTGGGGATTGTGGTAAAAACAAGGAAAGGAGGTAGGTGTATATTGGACTTTTTCAAGATAGTTTCGCATGCCAGTAAAGGCGGAGTAGTGGAAGTTAGACCGGATTTCACAGTCTCTAGGCATAAAGACATGATGGTACGAGGCAGGCATTTTTATGCTGTTTACAATCCCGATACCGGGTTGTGGTCTAAAGACGAGTCCGATCTATTGAGGATAGTCGATAACGAATTGTTCAAAGCAGCAGACGATATTCGAAAAAACAACAAGGAAGACCGAGTTGTTGTGAAGTCGATGGCTGAGTATGGAAGTAATTCATGGAAGCAATACAAGGATTACATAAGCAAGATGTTTGACGATTATCATCCTCTTGACAACCAGATACTCTTTTCCAACAGCGAATTCAAGAAAGAAGACTATGCGAGCATGACTTTGTCATATCCGCTTGAAGAAGGTGACCACTCCGCATGGGATGAATTCATGTCGACGCTATACGATCCGGACGAACGTAGAAAAATAGAATGGGCCATCGGGGCTGTCATATCCGGAGATGCCAAAAAGATAGACAAGTTCATGGTTTTGTATGGAGACCCTGGATCTGGTAAGGGCACCGTTCTCGATGTGATAAAATTGTTGTTCGAGGATTACTGCGTCATATTCGAGGCTCAAAAACTCGGCAGTAAAACCGCGGAGTTCGCTACATCTGCATTTAAAGACAACCCACTGGTTGCCATGCAATACGACAGCGATTTGAGCAGAATAGAAGACAATACCAAATTGAATTCTATAACGTCCCATGAAACGATACTCATACGAGAGATGTTCAAACCGGCGTATCCGATGCAGGTGAACGCATTCATATTCTTGGCAACAAACGAACCGGTTCAAATAACATCTGGCAAGTCTGGAATAATCAGGCGTTTGATAGATGTGAACCCATCCGGTCGCAGGATACCATCCGAGCGATATTTTACACTTAAGGATCAAATACCGTTTCAACTCGGAGCGATAGCCTATCATTGCCTATCTGTGTATGCCGATCTCGGTCGTCATTTTTACGATTCGTACAGATCGATGACCATGATGGAGAAAACTGATATTTTCTTCAATTTTATGGAAGAGTCGTATTGGAGTTTCAAAGAAGAAGACGGCGTGACTTTGAAACGCGCTTGGGAAATGTACAAGGAATTTGCTGATGAATCGCGATTGAAATATTCTATGCCGAAATACAAATTCAAAGACGAATTGCGAAATTATTTCGATAGGTTTCAAGCTGACGGACACGACAAGAACGGGAATCATATTCGAAATTACTATTATGGGTTTCAAGCATGGAAAATAGACGGTAGCGAACCTCCTAAAAAGCAAATCGATGCCGATTCGGGGGATATTTGGCTCAAATTAGAGTCAGAAACGTCGTTATTTGACGTTGAAATGGCTTCTCAGCCAGCACAATACGCAAATTCGGACGAAGTCCCAAGTAAAAAGTGGTCTGGCGTTAGAACGCGTTTAAGCGATTTAGATACAAATAAGGTACATTATGTTAAAGTTCCAGAAAATCATATTGTAATAGACTTCGATTTAAAGAATGAAAATGGCGAAAAAGATTCTGAATTAAATTTGAAGGCCGCGTCGACTTGGCCCCCGACGTACGCCGAATTCAGCAAGGGGGGTGAGGGCGTTCATCTCCATTATATTTATTCGGGGGATGTTAATAAGTTGAAATCGATATTTTCGAAAGACATAGAAGTAAAAGTCTTTAAAGGTAATAGCAGTTTGCGTAGAAGACTGTCGCTATGCAATGATATTCCGATAGCGACTATAAGCAGCGGACTGCCCTTGAAAGGAGACAGTAAAGTGATAAACCACGAAGCTGTTAAAAGCGAAAAAAAGCTTCGCGAGTTGATTGAACGCAGTTTGAAGAAAGAATTCGGAGCAACAAAACCAAGCATAGATTTCATAGCGCATATAATTGACGAAGCGAAAGAATCTGGATTGAAATACGATATTTCAGACATGAAACAAGCAATAATGGTGTTTGCGATGAACAGCACGAATCAGTCGGAATATTGCATGAAAACCGCTAGCAATTTGCAATACAAATCGGAAGAGCATAGCGAGCCTGGCAATGGAAAGTATGCCGACGAAAGACTTGTATTTTTCGATGTTGAAGTATTTCCGAATCTGTTTTTGGTGAATTGGAAATTCGAAGGGGATGGAGAATGCATACGAATGATAAATCCTTCTCCCGAAGATATAGGCGAATTGTTCAAATATAAGCTGGTAGGGTTTAATAATAGAAGGTACGACAATCATATTTTGTATGCTAGATACATCGGATACAACAACGAGGAGTTGTTTGCCCTAAGTCAAAAAATAATCGGTGATAAAAGATCCGACGCAACATTTGGCGAAGCATATAACATTTCATATACTGATGTGTATGACTTC
>Ga0256404_1012884_pt1 | contig 10750 bp, 9 predicted proteins | sample RumenRJG_01DNA_FD_185990 | JGI IMG/M metagenome (GOLD analysis project Ga0256404, IMG submission 185990) | Bovine rumen microbial communities from Lethbridge, Alberta, Canada - RJG_01 | ecosystem: Host-associated > Mammals > Digestive system > Stomach > Rumen | place: Canada: Alberta | collected...
TAATTATTTTTGACCTACTGATCCCAAACCTGCATATAACAAAAAGCAGACTCAGGCGGTATCAGGCGCCTTTGTCTGCTTATCTATAAATATATTCATTAATTGCGAAAAATCAAGCCCTTTGTCATATTCTTGCTTCCCAAGACGCATTTCCACGAAAGGATTCGGAAACGGGAAACCTGCCTGATACTCCCTTGAAACTATTCTCCGAATCCTGAAACTTCCGGGCCTGAACCTGAGACCCTGCCAGCCTGATCGTCTGCTACACTTTTAAGCAGAGCAAACGATAAGGAGGCAGTCACAGAGATGGATACAGCAAAGAAGGATCACAAACGGCGAGGAACTGCCCGGTGCGCATCTGCAGGTAATGGATGCAGACGGACAGGTGGTTGAGGAATGGGATTCCACTTCGCAGCCGCACATGATCAATCTGGCGGTTGGTACGTATACCCTGGTGGAAACAATTGCGCCGGAGGGCTATGCTAGGCTGCCAACTCTCCGTGCCTTTGATTTTCCGTTAAAACCTTCATTCGGCTGTGAATGGTAACCCTCCGGCACATCCGTCGGATCGCCCGGTCCGTTTGAGACCAGCACCCCGTCCGGGGACAGGGCTATAATCTCGTCCGCACAGGTGTCATACGGCACGATCGTCACATTGCAGCGGTGCGCGTTCAACATCCGCACAATATTGACTTCATGCCGCAGTCGACGGCCACCACCTGGAATTCGGGGTTTGACGTCCTGGCATACCACTTTTTCGCACAGCTTCTTCTCCTGACAGCGTCATGTCTTTCCGGGGTCTTTCGGATGATATCCAGACCCTCCTGCACAGATGTGGCGGCATCAGTTACCAGTACGCGGCAGGAACCGTGATCCCTGATGTGTCTGACCAGTTTTCTGGTATCGACATCGCATATTCCCGGAACATCATGTTCTTCCAGCAGCTGCGAGATGGGCAGTGCCGATCTGAAATTGGAAGGCGCTTCATTGAGATCCCTGATGATCAGCGCAGACGGCGCGATGACCCTGCTTTCAAAATCCTCGTTGGTGATCCCGTAATTGCCGATCAGCGGATAAGACATCACCACCGCCTGGTCCGTATAGGAAGGGTCCGAGAGAATTTCCTGATACCCGGCCATGGATGTGTTGAACACGACCTCGCAGACGGGATCCTTCGTTCCTCCGAATCCGGATCCGTAAAATTCAGTTCCGTCATCCAGGATCAGTTTTCTGTTCCGATCCATATTGGTTCCTCCTTCACACCGTCACGACCAGCTCTTCATGCCTCAGATCATGGTATACGGTACTTCCCGTTCCGCTTACATCCACGATCCGGATCACCGGATCCAGCTTTTCAAGCTCCGGAAACAGCTCCGTCAGCAGATTAGGCAGCTGTATCAGGCACTCCGGATGATACGCCCTTGTCTGTCCGCTCTCGAACACAGCTGTATAAAGAATCTGGGCTTCCACCAGGTCCTGGAAGATATGACTGCCATAGGACAGTTCGGGGTTATACCCGGCACCGGATTCGGCCACCTCACAGATGACCTCGAATTCGCTGATGTCGGCAAAGGTGGTCGGCACGCCCAATTCCGGCGATGATGTCCCGATCCTTCCCGGAACGATCAGCATCATATGCTTTCCGGAGCCGCGGTATTTCCAGTTCGTTCTTCCGACAGCCTTCGCAACACCGTCTTTTTCACTGTAAGGCAGATTGTAGTAGGCGACCGGATCAACATACACGATCAAGTCCAGAGGCAGCTCCCGGGACAGTCCCATGGAAGCGCCTTCCAGGGACAGCAGGATACGCTCAGGCGGCAGGGTATCCGGAATGAAAACTTCTCCCGTATCCCGGAAGACCTGCAGCGGACGGCACTGCAGCAGGTTGATCATGTACTCGCCGGTCCCGTCCAGGTTTAAGGTGAATTCAATATCGACGGGCTGCTGATACTCCGACTGGATCACCTGCATCATCTCCTGCAGCTGCCGCATCATCCCCCTGTTGCTGACCAGCCCTCTGCAGGAGATGAAACGGACCTGACGATCCTGCCCCATCTCGCGAAGCCGCTGTTCCACCTCAAGATCATGCTCCAGCAGCGTGTTCCCGAGAAAGCGCGGCAGCTTTCCCTCGATCTGCTCCAGGGTGAGCTGTTCCAATCCCTTTTTCTCTTTATTGACGACCTCCAGCCGCCGCTGGGAGAACTGATGCTTTTCGGCGATCGTGGTCGCTGAGGTGGCGTCCGGCCGGTCCAGGTTGACCAGCCGTGGATAAGAGCCTTCCGTTCTGTCGACAGCACAGGTGCCGAGCCCCATGACCAGGCGGAGCATCCCGGCTTCCGGATCCAGGCTTGGCAGGAAGCGGTAGGGACTGTAAGAATATCCGACGCCTGCCGCACAGGGCATATAGTACTGATCATAATGGGAACCGGAGACGCGCTGGACCAGCAGCGCCATCTGTTCATCACGGCCGGCCAGGTTCCGGCGTTTCCGGTAGTCCAGTGCTGAAAGGCTCATGGAACTTGCGTAGACCCGGCGGATGGCGTTCTCAAATTCCAGAAGGCGCTCTTGTAGTGTTCCCGTATTCGCGCAGAACACAGACTCATATTTCCCGGCAAAGGCGTTCCCGAATCCGTCCTCCAGGATACTGCTGGACCGGACGATGATCGGATCCTGCCCGTAATACTCCAACAGAAAACTGAACCGTTTCTCCATATCTTCCGAGAAACTGCCGGCAAGCAGATGCTGTGAAAATGTTTCCGCCAGCGAAAAATATTCTTCTTCCGTGCGCTGGCGCACCCGAAGATCCCAGAATCCGTTCTCAACGATGTAGGAATAATAGACGTCTGAACCGATGAACCAGGAATCATGCGGCTCCATCACTTCAAAAAGATCCGGACGGGTGTTCTCGATGATCTTGCGGGCAAGCAGCATCCCGCAGGCTTTCCCGCCGATCATCCCGGTCCCGATCATATGATCACGCACGAAGAAATAATCCTCCGGCGTAAAGTGCTCCTTGACCATCACCCGCATCTTCTCGTCACGGGTCATCATGATCTCACACATACGGTCGCAGGCAGTGGTGACATCCATCCCCGCCTCATGCATCTGTCTTGTCAGATTGAAAAAACGGTCCCAGGCATCCGTGCTCTGTTCACTCCCGGGACGCTGCTGCCGGTTCATCACCTGGTAGAACCGGCTCGCGCGGATCCCGTCCAGGAGCGGTCTGAATGAACCGGTCTCCGGATTATACAGATGCGGCAGGAACATGGTCTCGGAATCCCGGTTCCAGACCTTCTCCGGGCGCACATAAACTGCCTTTCCTTCTGAATAAACATCCAGAAAGAGTTGGGTCGTATCCTGGATCCTCGCCGTCGATGCCAGGGAGTGCCTGCCCCTGATCAGCGGGAAGAAGGCGACCGTGTCCAGCTGGAACAGGAAGGGACAGGTCACGCGGAAAAAGTTGCCCATCATCAGGTCTGTAGCCCAGGCTGTGGGCAGCTCAGAGAGGCAGTCAAAGACATAGAACGCGTCATATCCTTCCTCCGCGATCAGGTTGTGAATGGCTACCGAAAACGTCTCGAACCGGTGGGACAGCTCGATATGGACCGTTTTGATCTCAGGGCGCCCCTCGGTGATGGGCGGGTGAGAAGCGAAACGAACATAAATGATGTTGCGGTGATCCTTAATGGCCTGCTCCAGATACGGATCCACGAACAGGTGAAATTCATCCAGGCTGGAGACACGCCATACAACGTTATCTCCCAGCCGGATATTGTCAAGCGCCTTGTCCATCTCGGGAATCCCGGACAAAACCCGTTCGAATGCTGCCATGATGCACCTCCTCTTTTCAAAAACAGACAAGGGCGCCCTGGAATTTCTTCCAAGACGCCCTTGTCTTTATGGGCGTTATTGTACTCGCAGTTTTTGAAGCTGTCAAGGTCGGGGCCATGTTGCTGCCATTTCCATGTTCATCATGTTACTATTCACATCCCCTCCCCCGCAGACCTCAGACCGGCTGTGAATAGTAACAAAGTGGTGTGATGCTGATTTTTATGTACATTAGAATGTACACACCATTTGACAGAATGTAAGTATTGGCATGTCTCTGACCATTTTCTGCCTGACCGGAATGATTGCTGATATCATTGGAGGCGGAAACTTCACCCTGGATCACTACCGGTTCACTAAGATGGTAATTGGATCTATTATTGTAGGCTTGGGATTTGGGATTCCCACTTTCATATACAGAAAGGACAGCCTGCCGATGCCGATCCGTGTGATCATCCATATGGGGACTGGCTGCGTTATTTATACCTTGGTGGCTTTTGCAGTTGGATGGATGGGCGGCACAGGCAGCGTTGCAAAAGCGATTGTTGCAGCAGCGGTTCAGATCGCGGTGGCTTTTCTTATCTGGTATCTGTTTATGCGCTACTATCGTAGGGAAGCCAAGGAGATGAACGAACGAATTCAGGAAATGAAATAACAATCATTAATAGGCTGTGAAAATAGAACGACCTGTCCTCATTTTCATAGCCCTTTTACATGATGAAGAACATATTACAGGATGACATCAATGCGATTTTTCTCATGAGCCTCGCAAAAAGCTGATGATCTAAATATGCGGGATTGCAAGGTGTGAGGATCATTTCTGAGGATTTTGATCTTTACAAGTGCTTTAGCAACAGGATAATCGGGGATAGAAAAGAATACTCAAGAATAAAAGGGGATAAAAGTGGATAGGATATGATAAAAACTTTGTGCTATAGTATAAGCACCCGGGAATGGAAAGAAACGAGGGGACGAAGCACCGTCCCCTTATTCTATCCCCGCATTCAATAAAAAACTTCAAATCAGACAGACGTGTCAGCCGGCATGTCTGTTTTTTTGTGCCCTGATTCGGACGGCTGAATGTATGGAACGAAAACCATCCGTGAACAGGGAAAAGAAAGAAGGTGATCCAGGTGCTTCGATACATGAACAAAGAAGACCGGGCTGGTCCGGCAATTGCATTAAATAAAAGAAGGAAAAAAGCGCATGCAAAAGCTCGTGACCAACCGTCGCAAAAAGCAGCAGCAACTCATTCGAATAATACTTTCCCAATCTGCCGGACTATATAGCACCGGCAGATAGAGTGGCATCCTTTCTGGGGCGACCGCGCTTACGCTGTGGTTTCTGCTCGGTTTGATCCTTAGGTTTTGGCTTGCGACCACGTTTCTTTGGTTCCGGTTTGGGCACAGGCTTCGACAAGCCAAGTGCTTCGAGCTCATCAAAGATGATTTGGAGCGTATGCACCCACCCATTGTCATCTGTTGCCGGTTCTGCCGGTGCATCTGTTTTACGCCATGCGGATGCCAGATCGTCCATAAGCTCGCCAAAGGACATCTTGTCGAGCAAACCGGCATCCTGAGCTTTACGGATGATGCGGCAAGTCGCTACTGTTGATATAAAGTTGATGAATTCTCCACCGATTACAGAGAAGTCACCCTGCACATCGGTATGATCCAAACATTCATCGCTTTTGTATCGATTAAAAACCAGCTCCAGGAGCCAGCGATCCTCATAGCACAGGTATGCAGCTTTGGGTTCCAGATCCTGGTCTGATTCGAGGACAATGACACCGAATACTTCTTTCTTCTTTGCGTAACTTTCCTGGGAGAAAGTCCCTTTTTTCTCAGCATTCGCAAGATAAGAAGCCTCCTCAGCGGTCCTGTATCTTGAGGGCAGCCTTGCAGATGAAAAAGCCAGCCTGAACCGGATCGTGGAAATGCTTCAGAAGATGGATGAAAAGATGGAGATGCTCTGTCATGGGAAGAAGGAAAGCTGACCGGTCCCCAAAACTGCTTTTCTGCGGTGATATGGCTGTTCCGATCAGGAGCAACTGCATTCAGGCCCTGAATGTGCTTCAGGGACTGGTGCGGTTGAAGAAGATGGGCATGAACTTAGAAGGGAATACTGTCGATATAGTCCGCATGAAATATGATGCGTCTGATCAGATGAAGATAAAAAAGGAAGCCGGTACCCGGGGCGGGACACTGCTCTTTGATGATGAACTTGACAGTATCAGGGAAGGAAAGACACACTGGGGAAAAAAGCAGGTTGTTATCAGAGAGCTCATCGCTGCTGCCTGCAGTGATGAGCTCTTTACCCTGATCGACCTGAACTACAGCATGTTTATGCTGCTTCAGGAAGAGGAAGCTCTGACGATGATTGACACAGAATGGAAAAGGACGAGACAGCTGTAATACGCGGCACAGAGGAGGATACGAAGTTCACAAATTCATAACATGCTTTTCATGCCTTACACATACTTTCAAAATATAATGACAATATCGAGCAGTTAAACAGTTTGGTTTAAGTGCAAGTCCAGATATAACGGGCTTGCGCTTTTTTTGGAGGTATGTGCAATGAAAAAAAGAACATTATTATCCGCTGTACTATGTGTAGCACTGGCTTTCCAGTCATATCCTGCATTTGCAGACGAAATGAGAGGAGGAGGTCTCGGCGGGCGTGGCGGGAACGGAGGCCCGGGAGGAGGAATGGGAGGATCCCAGGTGGAGAATGATCCGGAAATTCAGGAGGTTCTTAATTCGGCCGGAGCCAAATTTAGTCAATATACGTTTACAGATCCTGATACGGGAACAGAGCTTGAGTACAGCCTTTATATTCCGGAGGACTATGATGAGACTGTTCAATATCCACTGATCATGTTCATACCGGATTCTTCCGGATCCGGAAAATCCGCGTCAGAGATTGTGGAGCAGTATTATGGCGCTGCCGTATGGGCGTCTGACGAGGAACAGGAAAAACACTCTTCTTTTGTTCTGGTCCCAGCCTTTTCCGAGACAGTTGTGGACGATAGCTGGAATACTTCTGACCAGATCAATACGGCGGTTAAGCTGATTTCTTCTCTTTTGGAAGAATACAGTATTGACAGGAGCAGACTGTATACAACCGGACAGTCTATGGGATGCATGACCTCCCTGTATCTTAACAGTATCTATCCGGATCTGTTCGCGGCTTCGCTGTATGTTTCCGGACAATGGGATATTTCCGTCCTCGGCAATCTGGAAAATCAGACATTCTTTTATATCACTTCGCAGGGGGATGCCAAGGCTTCCGGAGGCCAGAGTGAGGTTATGTCAATGTTTGACGGAGACGGCGTAGCCTATACCTATGGAGAATGGAACTGCAAGGATGAAGACCAGAATGAGAAAGCGCAGGCGCTCATTTCCGAAGGACTGGCGGCAAATATGATCCGGTTTGAAGAAAACTTTACGGATGATTCCGGCAGTCAGCAGTCTTTGACGCATATGCTGTCATTTAACTATGCATATAAGATTGAGGCGGTGAGAGACTGGCTTTTTGAACAGAGCAACGAAGAGGGGGGCAGCTTTACGGTGGGCAGTCCGGAGGCGGCCTCATCCGTTTTAGCTGGAGAGACAACTTCCGTTTCAACTGCCGGGGCAGAGGTGTCCGATGATCAAGGCGGGATGCATGCAGATAATCAGGGAAGTCTTAAAGAAGGAATTGCGTGTCTGGAAGCTGAGGATTATGAAGCTGCAATGACTTTTTTTCTGGAAGGACTCGAGTCCGGGGATAAAAAATCGGCACGCTATCTGGGTATGATGTATGAACAGGGACTGGGAGTTGAACAGAACACGGAAAAGGCGGCAGAGTATTATGAACTTGGTGTGAATGCAGGGGACCTGACCAGCTGTTACTATCTCGGTCTTCTCTATGAGCAGGGGGAAGGTGTTGAACAAAGCCTTGAGAAAGCTGCGGAATTGTTTGCCCAGGCGGTTGATTCCGGGAATATGTCAGCGACTGGGGTAGTAGAGGCAGAATATGAACTTGCTGTACTTTATGAGCAGGGAAGCGGCGTGGAACAGGATCTGGAAAAGGCAATTGAGCTGTACACTGACGCAGCACAATATGAGAATCAGAATGCATGTGATGCACTGGAGCGACTTGGTATTGAATAAACTGCTGCCGGCAGTTGCCATTTCAATGCCAAAGACAGAGATTAAGAAAAGCAGCAAAATTAAATTTTAACATATGTAAAGAGAAAAGCCATTTGCACAGCGCAGATGGCTTTTCTTATGCGCGGGTAAGGTAAGTAAAGCATAATCTGAATATATTCATCAGTGAGAGCCTCCGATTCAAATTCCTGATTCGGAGGTTCTTTTTTACTTTCATGCCCGCCATCACCTTGGGAAATTTCCTGAAAAATGAAAATATTTCCGGAAAGACTTGAAAATTTCTCGAAAAGTATTATAGTGTTATTATTCGGATAAGCAGGGAGGGGAATCTTTTGGCTGCTACATTTGTTAAAGTAAAAGAACTTGCGGATCGCTGGGGTGTTACAACAAGGCGTATCAACCAGTTGTGTTCTCAGGGAGTATTTCCGGGCGCATATAAGGACGGGAAATTCTGGATGATCCCTTCTGATGCACAAAAACCTGCCGTTCTGCGTGAAAAAAAACCGGAAATGACGATCGTTCGCAAACCGACAACAAAACTTCTTCCATGCCCTGTAGGCATTACTTCGTACAAAGAGGTCTCAAAAGAATGCTATTATGTGGATAAGACACTGTTGCTGAAGGATATTATTGATGATCACAGCAAAGTGTTTTTATTTACAAGGCCCAGACGTTTTGGCAAGACTCTGACCATGGACATGGTGCGGACTTTTTTTGAAAAGACGGAAGAAGATACATCGGTTTATTTTTCCGACAAAAAGATCTGGTCTGCGGGAAAGGAATACCGGGAATTGCAGGGAAAGTATCCGGTCATTTTCCTTTCCTTTAAAGATGCGCATCAGAATAACTGGGAGGATATGTATCAGAGTCTGTATTTCTCTATTAAGGAAGCATACCTCTCCCACATAGAGCTGCTTTCCAGCGACAGACTGAATGAATTTGACAGGGCATTCTATCAGAGAATTGCAGATTGCTCTGCCGGAACAACAGAGGTTCAGTTCTCGTTGGGAAAACTCTCTTCTTTACTTTTCAGGCATTATGGCCGGAAGGTAGTTGTTGTCATTGATGAGTATGATACGCCGATCCAACAGGGATACCTGAACGGATGCTATGAGCAGGTAATCGGCTTTATGCGAAATCTCTTTACAGCGGGCATGAAGGATAATGAGGATCTTGAATTCGGAATACTGACAGGGATCCTTCGTGTTGCAAAGGAGAGCCTTTTCAGTGGGTTAAATAATCTGGTGGTCAACACCATCCTGGATGAGAAGTACTCGCAGTATTTCGGCTTTACGTCGGAAGAGGTTTCCGACATGGCCGCTTACTACGGGAAGAAGGATCAGCTTCCTGAGATCCAGAGCTGGTATGACGGCTATCTTTTCGGAAATACGGAGGTTTATAATCCGTGGTCCGTCATCAGTTATTTTAACAACAACTGTAAACCGAAGGCTTTCTGGTCAAGAACCAGCAGTAATGAGATGATCGGCCGGATGATCCGGACAGCAGCTTCTGAAACATACGAAAGCCTTGCTGCACTGATGCAGGGGACGCAGGTGCAGGCACTCATAGATACGGATATTATCTATCCGGAAGTGAGCGGAGATCCGGATGTGCTTTACAGCTTTCTGCTGGTTGCCGGATATTTGCGCGTCACAGGTATTGTCAGTACGATGAATGATAACCCGATCTGCTCCCTGGCAATTCCGAATCGGGAGATCAAAAGCGTCTTTCAAAAAGAGATCCTGAATACGTACAGCGCGGCCTTTACAGGATCATTGCTGCGGGATTTTGAGGTGGCTGTACGGACAGGCGACAGCGCGCTGCTTACCCGGACCCTGCAAAGATACCTGCAGCAGTCAGCGAGTGTATATGACACAGCCAATGAAAGCTTTTATCATGGAACAGTATTTGGAATGCTGGCGGTCATGTCTGACAGTTATTATATCACTTCAAACAGGGAGGCCGGAGAGGGAAGGTTTGACGTTCAGCTGGAGCCGAAGGATAAGAAGCAGGCAGGATATATCCTTGAATTCAAAACAAAAAAAGATCTTGATGAGGACGGTATGAAGGCGCTTGCCGAGGAAGGGATCCGGCAGATCCGGGATCATAGATACTATACAGATATGGAATATCACGGGGTGAACCATGTGATCCTGTTTGGAATTGCATTCAGTGGAAAAAAGGTGTGTGTGAAGGTGGAAAACCGATAATTTAAATGGTGCATGATATTCAGCCGTAAGGAAGAGAAAAGTATATGATACGGCTGGATATATACACTTTTCAGGTAACAGGCAAGCCTGAGACATTTTGGGTTCTGTCCCAAAATGCGGCTGAAAAGCGTATAAAGAGGTCAAAAAGTATTAGACTTCTGCACTTTCGCGGTGTATGATAATTATAGATTTGGTCAATTGAATATTGTCTGTCATTTCCGCAAGAAGCGGCAATGGTGGCCAATGTTTATGACTGGTAAGTTTCACGGAGACTGAACCCTAAAATTAGCTGTGCTAATCGCCAGCTAATCAGCAGGGTAAATCTCGGGCTTACAGAGACGATCTGAGAGTGACTCAAAAAGACAGCGGAATCGTTTCTAAGCCTTACAATTCCTGACAATTTATAGCTTTGCCTGACGAGGATGAGTAGAACTCTTCTGAGCTCCTAAGCGAGGGGTCGGAGGTTCGAATCCTCTCGTGGACGTCTCGAAATTGAAGCGGATTTGATTAGCCAGCTAATCAGTCCGCTTCTTCTCTTTCTATAAGAGAAACCAGACACAC
>Ga0256404_1012888_pt1 | contig 10748 bp, 9 predicted proteins | sample RumenRJG_01DNA_FD_185990 | JGI IMG/M metagenome (GOLD analysis project Ga0256404, IMG submission 185990) | Bovine rumen microbial communities from Lethbridge, Alberta, Canada - RJG_01 | ecosystem: Host-associated > Mammals > Digestive system > Stomach > Rumen | place: Canada: Alberta | collected...
CAGTGGATCAGTTCTTTCATTCTGCCTGAGATATGAAGATATCCATCAGAATCGAAGAATCCGAAGTCACCGGTCCGTATGCGTCCTTTGTCATCCAGAGCCTGTGATTCTGCCGGCAATTTATAGTAGGCTGTCATTGCGCTGTCACCATGGACAACGATTTCACCGCGGTTATCTTTTCCCGGAGGGAGAGGCATTCCTGTATGAAAATCCAGGATCTCGACTTTAACTCCATCAGCAACTTTTCCTACACTGCGGCAGATATGTTCAACACTGTCTCCGTAAAGAGTCGCAGTTATCGGTGACAGTTCGCTCATGCCGTAGGAAGAGATAAAATGATTTCCGGGCATTTTTTCCATAAGCATACGCATCTGTGTTTCCGTTGCCGGAGCACCTGTAAGTATAGAGCATCGAAGGCTTGCCACTTTGTCTTCCGAAAATGAAGGATCATTTACCATTGATATGATGGTTCCCGGTATCGCATTCATGATGGTACACTTTTGCTTTTCTATAAAAGAAAGAAGTGTTCCGGTTTCGAAATTTTCAGGGATATGAATGCTGGCTCCTGAATAAAGAGCAGCCAGGAAACCCCGGATCAAACCTGTTGTGTGGAAAAGGGGAACATTCATGCATATCCTGTCATTCTCGGATAAATGCATAAATTCAACATTACATTTTGCCGAATGAAGTATTCCTGCCGAAGACAAAAGTACAGCCTTTGGTTTACCGGTAGAACCTGAAGTGAACAGCATACAGCAGTTATCTTCTGCCTCCTGTTTACCTTTGAATTGATCCTGAAGAGGTTCAAACTCTGCATCACGTAAGCTTAAGTCTACATTTTTTCCTATCTCAATTACCTGATGTATCTTGGAGTCATTAGCCATGACTGCTTTTTTGAATTCATCTATGGTTCCGGCGTTCTGTACATCACCTATAAGAAGGTGGGTGATATCACCGATGTCGGAAAGCTGGATAAGGTCATCGATGGTATATTGAAAATTGAGGGGCATAGCTATAGCGCCCAGCATCTGTGCTGCGAGGAACGAGATCACCCAGTTAACACTGTTGCCACTGTATATACCTATATGAGTTCCCTTGTGTACTCCATTTCTAAATAAATCTGCCGCAAGTATATGGGCGTAATGATTTATATCCTCATAGGTATATATACGGTGGTCTGTAACTACAAATGGTTTCTGAGGAGCGGTACTGACTTTAAGCAGGAACAAGTCTTTAACCGAAAGGGTTTCCGGAGATTCTTCCAAAGAACCTTCCTGAATATTTACCATTTTGTCAAAACCGGTCTCTATGAATATTTCAAGAACATCCTCATTACATCCCACAATGGTAAGATCACTTCCGTCCTTCATATGTTTTTTCAGACGAAGTATTTCCCTTAGTCCAAAGGATGAAATATATGAGACTTTAGAAAAGTCCAATACTACTTTTTCTGTATCTTTCGATAAGCGGTCAATGACCTGGGACAGGTCGCCTACTGTTGTCGAGCTTAGTTTTCCAGTTATATACAAATATATAGTTCCTGAATCATATCTTGTCGTAATATCCATTTTGAAACCTTCCTTATAGTTTTAAATTCCTTTCAATAAACTCTAAATGATATATGATTGATTAATTATCAAATTTCTCAAAAAAACTGCTAAGATCTGATACCTTAGCAGTTTTTGTTTTACTATTGCAGATTTTTCATATATGAAACAAATTCGTCAGGCGGCAGAGGTTTCGAGAAATAGTAACCCTGCTCGTAATCACAGCCAAGTTCTTTCATCTTTTCCATCGTTTCCTGAGTTTCTATACCTTCAACAACGATATCGATGTCAGAATGTTTAAAAAGTTTTATAAGATCAGGCAGGAATTTGGCTTTTCCGGCGATATACGATCTTACAAACGACATATCTATCTTTACGACATGGATCGGAAAATTCATAAGGCTCGCCAGGTTAGCTGATCCTGTACCAAAATCATCCAAAGAAAGTTCAGAACCTTTAGATCTGAATCCGGCAATTGTAAAGCGTATCGCCTCATAATCTTCTATCAATGATTCTGTTATCTCAAAATCAAATATTTCCATAGGAATATGGTATCTTGCTGCTATCTCGGCAAAATCTCCTACAAGAGAAGGATTTATACACTGGATAGGGGAAAGGTTGACATTGATAAAATGGATGCCAAGCTCTGTTGTATCAATCGAGGACAGGAAGATACATACTTTTTCAAAAATCTGCCGCCCTATCTCGATGATATCTCCGTTTCTCTCAGCGATTCTGATGAATTCCAAAGGTGAAATGAACCCCAACTCTTCATCATGTAATCTGGCAAGTGCCTCAGCTCCCATTACTTTCTTACTGCTTACTGAGTAGATAGGCTGAAAATAAACTTCGAACTTTTTCTCTTTGATAGCATTTTTAATTACCATTTCAGTAGCTTTTTGTTTCTTGGCATCATCCAGCATCAAAGAAGAGAAAACATAATTATCCTTTCGATTTTCCTCATAAGCATTGGAAAGAGCATACCTTGAAAGCTCGCTGATAAGCATAGGATTATCACGAGTCATGTTGTCAGGTATGAACATCATGGAAATCTGTAGAGGCACAGTTCTTTCTATGGCGTGAAAAAACTCAGTATAATGTTTTTTCCAGGAACTGATGACAAAATCTTCTGACTTTATGCTTGTGTCTTTCATAAGAATTATATAATTACCATTTCTTATGTAAAAATAATAAAAACCCGGATAAATACGTGACAGAAAGTCTGATACGATCTTCACCTCAGAGTTTATATGTTTTGCTCCAAATATAACCTTATTCGCTTCGTAATTGTTTATGGTCACAGCTATAATGCTGAATTTTATATGCTTCTCGATAAGTTCCCTACCTATACGGTTGAGGGCAAATTCATTTAGGAAGTTCGTACGATGTTCTCTGTACAGATCAGGATTTTCGGCTGTAAGGTATATGATCTGTATTGCCAGTAAACTGAAAAAGCTCATAACAAGCACGTGATGAAATTGTTTACGTATGAGTATACCTACAAATAGGATTAAATTATAAGTCAGGAGTCCTGTACGCATCCTTGCATTTAGCTTTTTCCAATTCGCAACTACCACTAAAGCAGACAGTATGAGATAAAAATATGTGCTGAAATAAACGATGTCATAGCAAACACCGTTATGATAACCTGTATCACTGATAGTAAAAATCAATGATGTCCATGGTGTTGACAAAGTCATGAGGCATCCAATGAACATCGGCAATGCTGTAAATATAGAGAAAGTATTATTGATACTTACATAATTGTTGGTAGATTCTGCAGTATAAGCCCAAAGCGCCCATCCACGTAACAAAAAAGCCAGAAAATATGCGATGTTCAGCCCATAAACCAACCATAGAGGAACCACCGACCATATCTCGATCACCTCGCAGGCAGCGATATCTGTTATGGTCATCACAAAATTGGTAAGCATGGCAAACCAAAAGTAGTAACTTTGTTTAGTAGGAAGATTTTCTCTCAGCCCGTAAAACACTATAAGTATCAGTTGAATAGGAATCGTTGATAAAGCGATAACTGCTGATCCAGGTGAACATATTTTATCCTCTAAGGTTCCGAACGGTCCCTAAATATACTATTACATAAGTTAAGAATCACATCATATTCAATGTAAGATGTGATCTTAAGCAACAGATGTTTTTTATCCGAAGTTATTTACACTACTATTTACTTCGTCTGCATTTATATAAAATATTATCTTTTTTATTGCAATATTTTACAATGCTCTTTAAGGAGTTCAGCCGGTGAGAAATCTGTATGGAACTTCTTCGAAATACCGTGATTTATAACCTTGACAGAGCTTTTTCCGTAAAAAGAAGCAATGGTCTGTCCATATCCGCTTTGAAGTTCACCATAAAAAAGAAGTAATCATCTGCTCTCGAACTGAACAGCAATTACTTCTTTTTTCCCTGTCTTATTATTATGGTTCCGAGTACTATAAACTATTCCCTTATCATGATCAGAATGTCTATTAGTAAGAGCAGCACAGAGAACCAAATCGTGTATATACCCCATATCCCGGATATCAGTCCTCCCAGTCCTGCTCCGATTGCAAAAAAGAATATTATCCCATAATAATACGATGTCTTGCGAATATCTTTTTGTTCCCTGCTTCTGAGATAACGGGACAGACTTTCGGTTCCGCTTCGGATGTTACCTATACACATGGTACTTGCATATCCAAAACCTTGTACCTTTCTAAAAGATTGTACCTGCATGGCACAAGATAATGAAACCATAATATTCGCAATTATGTTGGACTCTTGCGGTAAAAAACCAACAATTCCGAGCAGAATGATTTCTACTGTGAGTATAACCTGCCTCCAATGAACCTTTTCTGCATTTTTCAGTCTGTGTTCTATCTGTTCAGACAGTATTATTCCCAGAGCAAATGCTACAATGGGAATCAGATACTTTAGACCTGTTTTTACATTACCCATCATAAAACTCTGGCTCATCAAAACAACATTTCCTGTTTGAGCATTAGCAAAAACATTTCCCCGGACATTGTAAGTATATGCATCCTGTAATCCTCCGGAAAGAGATAATATTGCACTTAAGATAAAACTTTCCGAAGTCTGTTTATTTCCGCTCATTTCCACAATTCCTTCTATTTTTGTCCATAAATTTCGCTAATAGTACCAGGATCAATAGCAAATGTTTTTTTCATAAATCTCATTTCTCCAGCATTGGTATGTCAACAATTGCATCTTCAGGTGCTTCACACCTCTTCCACGTAGTTTATATAATCAAGATTCCTTAACAGTGTAAGGACATCCGTATGTGAGCGCTTCTTGTCAAGCTCCATGTCTATAATCAGGGCGGTGTCAGAATCCATGATAGTCTTCTCCTTGCTTTTGGTCATACTTCTTATTTTAAAACCCTGCCCATGAATCATGCGGGTAAGAGTGTTGACACCTTTGTCCTTGTTGATCTCGATGTAGATTCTCATGTATTGGCTGTACTCTTCAACCTTGTTGCTGACATGCAACAGTACAATGTTTGCAAAAGCCACAAGGAGGAAGCTGCAGATTCCGACTGTCAGGTACCCTGCACCTATGGCCATGCCCATGCAGGAGGTAACCCAAAGAGTGGCTGCAGTAGATAGTCCCTTTATTTGATTTCTTCCGGTTACAATTATGTTTCCGGCCCCAAGAAAACCTATGCCGCTAACCACACCTGCAGGAATACGGCTTACATCTGCATTAAATCCCGGAATTGCTGCAAGGTACAGGTTAAGGGCTGTAGCTGCCGCTGAGCCAAGACTCACCAACGCAAAGGTCTTGATGCCGGCACCTTGATGCTTGGCAATTCTCTCCCAGCCCACCAGACTGCCGAGAACCATAGCAAGCACGAGTCTTATGACTATGGCGGTATAGTTGCTTCCGGTTATAAATAAATCAAAATCAGTAATTCTCATATATTAACCTCAATTATCTTCCATTTAAAACTGCAGGTAATCAAAAAGATTACCTGTAATCTATCAACATTAACTGTACCAGATGGATGAGTTAACACAAATGTACTATTCCAGCTCAAGGATTTCATCCTTGTCACTGGTTGCTTGTCATTACAAAATCATTTATTTTGGGGGATTTCCCCTATGTCTTTCTATTTCATTTTCGTGAGTTCCAAGAGAAAAGGTATCAAAAAGGTATAATAATTCTTATCTTGTGATACCCGTGGATTCTCTCCTCTCCGTCGAATAAGCACTTGTTATTATACCCAAAGATAGCTGTAATTTTATTTCATATCCAGTAAATTCATCACCAGCTTAACCATGATATCCTTTTCCTCGACATTTAATGCATCTGCCAACATTCGTGTTTGGATATCCACTGTCTTTTGTAATGCATGTAAGCGTTTCTCATTTATTGCATAGCCATCAATCATGTACTGCTTTAAAATTTTACTTGCCCATTGACGAAATTCGATACCCCGTTTTGATTTGACGCGGTAGCCTACGGATATGATGACATCTAAATTGTAATATTTTGGCGGTCTTGATGCACTATTTGTACTTCTGTCGAAAATTTCGACAGAAGTATTTTTCTCAAGTTCCCCTTCCTTGAAAATATTACCAATATGGTACGCTATAGATGACCTGGCCGTATCAAATAGACTGCTCATTTGTTCTTGCGTCAGCCACACCGTATCTCCATCCATCGGGACTGACAACGTTACTTCCTTGTCTTTCGTTTCAAATAGTATTATCTCACTTTTTTTTCACTAAAAACACCTCCCGCGCATATAATGTTTATTGGTCTTTTCGTGCTTCAGCATACACAAGACTTTAAGCGGTTATAATCTATATGTTTTTTGGTTTTCTTTATCTCTGTAATGTCGCTCAGTTCAAACCATTCATCTTCTAAGAGGCTAAGACACTTGTATTTCTTTGCACGTGGCATGTCACAGGTACACTTGGCACATCATATTTTTAAGGGTAACTATTTAAGTCACCCTTCGCACACATTATAATATGCCTTTTTGCTTTTGGAAATTAATTCCACTAAATCCGCTGTAGCAAAAATTTGATGTGTTTAATTATCAGGAGAAAACCGTAGGAAAGAACTGCCATATAATGTTATAATGTGTCCAAGGAATATAATCTTGTAACCAGCAGAATCAATATATTGTATTTAGGATTTTATCTGGTACAGGATGTACTACAAGTACGAGGGTCAATTTTTCGACCATCGTTCAACTGTATTGGGAATCGGAAAGCCAGAGCTGAAGCAGATGCGTGTCGACCACACGGTATCGCGCCTGAATGAGCTGGTGAAAGAGCTGGACTCTCTGACACTGACGGAAAGATAAGGAGCAGTCATGTACGATTTTTCACTTGAAAAGAGACTGAAGGAAGAAGCGCCTGACCTGCACCGGCGTATAACGGACAGTACTGTGGTACTGCAGAGTATTCTGGAGTTCTACCTTAACTGGTTCCCCGACTTTACGGACCACTCTACCCTGCACAGCATGGACGTGCTGTATTTTTGCAATCAGCTGCTGGGAGAGCAGGTTCGGGCACTGACGATACCAGAATGCTATGCCTTGGTAATGAGCTGCTACCTCCATGATGTTGGCATGGGGATTTCCCGGGATAGCCTCGAAGCATTCACCCGGAAGTTGGATATGGAGGAATACCTGAAAAAGCACCCCAATCCCAAACCGGAAAAGGTCATCCGAGACTTTCATAACGAGCTGAGTGGCCTGTTCATTCGGAAATATGCAGATCTGTTCGATATTCTCTCCGAGGATCTGCTGTTTGCCATCATTCAGATTTCCCGGGGACATAGGAAAACCAACCTATTCGACGAGACGGAGTATCCCGACATTCAGACATCGGATGGAGTCATCCGTACTTCATACCTTGCCGCAGTGCTGCGTCTGGCGGACGAGGTTGATGTGGGTGCGGATCGTAATCCGGAGTTGCTTTTTGATACGTCTGCCCTGACAAAACAGGTGGACATCGATGCCTTCGGCCTCCACGAGTCCATTCGTATGGTTGAGGTGACGGAGAATGCGATTGTGCTGCATGTAAAGCCTAAGGAGCCCAGATTTGAAGAGCTGATTGAAGAGCTTGCCGGGAAAATACAGGAGACGCTGGATTACTGCCGCAAAGTAGTAGAGAAGCGCTCCGATCTGCGAATTGCGCCGGAGCGGGTGGAGATTATGGAGGGTGAGTGAATGAACACCTGCGTAGATACAACTGTGCTCATGATTCCCGGTCTGTTTGTGCTGCCTGAGCCTGTTTTTCAAATACGAGGGTCAATTTTTCGACCATCGTTCAACAAAGTCGCTAAAAAGATAGATTACAAAAAGACGCTGGAAGAATGGTAGAAATATGGAGACGGTCATGAAAAAGAGATTAATTACATTGGTTGTAATGACAATGCTGTTGTTGTGCCTCACATCATGTAAAAAATCTGATAAAGAGTCTGGTAATTTTATATCTGGAGTAGAGTGCATAATCCTAAGTTCTCCTGACGGCACTTATTACATGATTGAGAAGCCGCAGGTCAATGATGAGATAGACTGGGGTGGATTGAATCCTTCTGTGCGAAAAAAGTGGATAAGCGTGGAACACGGTGAAGTGGCAGGAAACATACTTGAAGATATGCTGGATGATAATGAATTTCTGGACGCTAAGGTTTCCATGTGGATCAAGCAGGAGAACTCAACACCCTATGTTGATGATATATGGGATGATGACACAATATCTCCAGAAGATGTAAAAGCACTGGGGTTATTTGAAAAAGACAAATGTACTGATATATCGCAAATAATAAAACAATGGAAATGAGATGAGCAGACTGAAACATAATTATCAACATACAAATACGATGGTCAATTTTTCGACCATCGTTCAACTGATGCAGCGGAAGAAGTTGTTGTAACGGATGATACAGCCGGACTTATGGATTTCGGTGAAGAGAGCGAAGCATCACAGGGTTAAAAAGACCGGAGCCGGAGCTTTGTTTTGACAATTTCTGCTGTTGCCAACATACAGGCAAAGGAAACGCTTTAATCAGCGTTTCCCTAATTTTCCCATTAACTATTCCGCATTATTAGCCGAAATAAAATATTATGGAATACTACATGGTCACAACTACCAAATATGCCGTTTTTTAATTTATTACACGGTACTTACTTTCTGAACCAGGAGGAATACATTAATGGGTATTATAAGTGCAATTTTATCATTACCTATAACGGTAATTCTTATATTGTGGATACTTAAAATGAAAAAGGATGATCCATTTCCAAAGGGAACCGTCCTGCGTACTCTTCTATTCGGAATGTTGAGCACGATTGTTGTCTCGATTCTTTCTGTTGGGGCCGGAATCATTAATTTGATAAAACTTATAGGGCTTGATGGAATCAATAAGCTTATGACAGCTGCTAAATCAGGAAATGAGACTGCGGTCAAAGATATCATAGACAAGCTGATTTCAGGAATTGATAACTCCTTTGGCATTATGTTTATAAGGACTTTTCTGGTAGTAGGACTTGTAGAAGAAATATTCAAGTTTCTGGTTATGAAATCATCCGTGAAAAGAATAAAAAATAGAATGTGTTGGCTGGATGTCGTTTTTTGTGGAGCTCTTGCAGGTCTCGGTTTTGAACTATATGAGGACATAATGTACTCGGGTAACGGGTTAGGCGTTGTCTTATTACGGTTATTAACACCATTTCATTTTGTTTTTGGGGTACTTATGGGTTATCTGTATGGAAAAGCAATGTTTACAAAGAACAAAGTATGGATATTACTTTCTGTTTTGGCACCGGCATTGATTCATGCTCTTTTCGACACATCGGTGCAGATGCTGCATTATAATGAGGACATATTCTATATAACATTTGCGGTCACAATACTTCTGATAGCAGCTTTTGTATTTGAAGTAATCATGATAAGAAAATGGTATAAGACAAAGGAACTTGATATAGATCTTCTGTCATAATAACAAATGAACATGAAACGGTTTGAAATACAATAAAGAGGTTCCAAAAGATGCCCTCGGAAAAGGTGGTCTGTTGGAACCTTTTTTGCATTGCTTATATTTTTTATATGACGACATTACAAGAATAAAGTTGTGGTTACTGTTGATAATGTGGTACAGCATGGAAGTATCTTACAAGGAAATCGCGGAAGAAACATTAAAAAAGTGATATTCTGGTTATTATCCCTCATTTCTGATGGTAATTTCGCATCCACCACATTCGAATACCTTAGGGATTCACAGTTCAACACTCTTAAACCTGAGTTCGTGGCATTCGAGCTGCTTGAACGCGGCGTATTCTCCTGTCTTGCCACAATGCTGTTACAGATGGCCTTCGGAGACAGATATACGAGACTTGATCCCAGGGAGAAAACCCGTGTAATAACGACTATGGACCTAAGCCCTAAAGAAATAGAAAATCAAAAAGCATCATAGGGAACCTTGTTTATATTGCAGAGGGCAAAGGCGTAAACTTAACCTTTTTATTGATTACTATACTCAGCGGAAGCCAAAGTAGTTATTCACAAAAACAGGTCTCTAATCAAACGATTAGAGACCTGTTTCCCATATTGCAATGCTCATTACTTATGTAGGGTTTTGTTCATTTTTTGGTTTATTCGTCAAAAACCAAAAATTTTTAAACAAAATTATTTTGACCCATAACCCCCTGCTATTACTGGCTCTGTAAGGTTTTGTTCATTTTAAATAAAATCTACAAAACAGTAGTATACAGATATACATTATTATAATAGTTTTGTTTGTTTTTACAGTAAAGATATGGAATGGCACCAACCATACTTCAAAGCGCCGTCCCCTGCTTTATAGCAAGGAAACGGCGCTTAGATTTAACTTAAATATGATGAAATAATATTTCAATCCCACGCAATGTCAACATCCATTATTAAAATGAGATTTGATTATCGCTTATATACATTGATTATCAGTTTACCGTATTCATCATTAAGTTATATTATTCAAATTCTTTATATACATAAGTTCTCTATAGTTTTTTGGAAATCCTATAAGGTTCAAATCTATATCCTGTTCATATTTCCTGACTATACGATTAAGCTTATCTCTGAACTGTTTTCTTTCAGCATCTGAGGGTAACCTCTTTATGAGCATAAGTATATACGCAAACAACGAATCATTCCTTATTGTAGGATTACTTCTCAAAAAACT
>Ga0256404_1012889_pt1 | contig 10747 bp, 8 predicted proteins | sample RumenRJG_01DNA_FD_185990 | JGI IMG/M metagenome (GOLD analysis project Ga0256404, IMG submission 185990) | Bovine rumen microbial communities from Lethbridge, Alberta, Canada - RJG_01 | ecosystem: Host-associated > Mammals > Digestive system > Stomach > Rumen | place: Canada: Alberta | collected...
AATACCGCTTAAAATAACGCGTTTCTCGTCGGTTCCGTCATCCAGGACGAACTTCAGAAGCTTCTTGGACTTCGGCACAGCCTCGCACTCCAGAACCTTCACGGCACGGAAATCGGACTTGCTGAAGGTCTCAAAATCAACATAGTCCTTGAACAGCGGTTCGATCTCAACCTTGCTGAAATCAATCGGTTCAGCCGGTGCTGCGAACGGGTCTGCCGGTGCTGCAGCAGCCTCTTCAGAGGCTTCAGAGCTTACACCATTTCCCTCACTGCCCGTCTTAATTGACTTCATTGTGGGAATTTTCTCTCCCGTTTTCCTGTAAGTCTCTGTAACTCCCTGAAACCCGCTAAAATAAAGCACTTCTCAATGTCCCATTTCCTATATGTCTCTAAAACTGACTATCCGCTGTGTTCAAGTTGGCGTAAGACTTGGCGTACGCCATTTTCGGCACTTCATAATGTCGCGGTTTGAAGCCATTCCGAGACGTTTTCATGTGTTAAAAAATGTAATCACAAATCCGGCGTTCGCTTGCAGTATAACCTGTTATAACCTGCCGATCAATGCCTGCATCTGTTCGTATGCGTCACGCTTTGTAAAAGCGATCTCTTCCTCATCATCCAGATCCAGGAAAGCGGCAACATCCGCTGGGCCGGCATGATTTGGTGAGGCAAATTTCTCTGCCAGTTTTTCCTTCATTTCAAGGATGATCTTTGAGTCCTTATAGTCCTCAAACAGCTTTGCCAACCCATCAATTCCAGCCTGATAATGCTTGATCAGAAAATACAGGTCGTAAGCATCCTTCGCCTTTCCTCTGCCCATGGCTGAAGCCTTCATGACAAAGTACGGCACAACAGCGATCACATTGACCCTTGCAACATCCATAGCCCCATCTGTCCGTTCCGCTTCAATCCTTACTTTCTGCGGATCAAACTCAAACGCGAAATTGCCGCCTGTCGCCTTCAGCGCTTTTACGCCCTGGACATGCTGACTCCTTTTCTTTTTCTGCGTTCCGCCATACATCCCCGCCAGGATATCTACGTCAACGTCATACGGAATTCCATCGACCTGCACCTGTTTCACAAACGAAAAATACTTCTCGGGATGCTCCTTGTATCCGTTTCGCAGCAATATTTTGGCCATGGTCAGGTATCCGCTGTCTTTCAGCTTTATGTGGTTGATCAGCACATCCACATCGACACTGCCGACATGCCCTTCGCCCGGAAACATCAGATCTGGGACCCAACCGCCGACGATGCGGATATCATCCTGGTACTCATTGAACAGATTTACCAGTTCCACCAGCACCCGATGGGCTGCTTCTTTCTGCCCTTCGCTATAATCGAGGCTGCTTCTTAAATCCTCATCACGAATCATTTACAAATCTCCTTTGAAAATACGGCCTCAGCCATTTCTTCTCCCCTTCCCTTCAGCTGCATGCAGTCAAGGTATACCTGTACCGGGGAGGCGACCCTGCTTTTGCCTATTTCCCTGCAATCAGCAAACACTTCATCGCTGTCAGCAACATACACAGCAACATTGGCCCCCGAATCGACCTTTTTACATCCGGTCAGATTCAGGAAATCCGCTATGTCTTTCCTGTCAACCCAGACATGGGCCTTTGTGTACCTTACAACCGGCGCATATCTGACGCCACCTGAAAAACCGGTCAGGCAAAGCGCTACCCCCTGATCCCGGAAGGCTGAAAAACATTTTTCTTCAAAACGTGGAATACTATCGAGTGTATAACAGCTTATGGCTTCAGGGATTTCATAAGCGCGGCTCCATTCCTTCATCAGGGATTCTGCATCCGTAATATGCAGTCCTGAAGAATCCATCTCAGCCCACGACTGCTCGCACAGATACGTCTTAACTCTGGAAACCATCCCTATGCTGCAGCCGACTTTCTCCGCCAGTTCTTTGATTTTCCACCCTTTTGAGACATCCTTCATCAGCTCCCGGAGTATCAGAGAAGTGGTTTTGGCGGAAGACTTGAAAATCGTCTTGGCATGGTTTTCAGCGGGATATTGATTCGGATTACCCTTATTGGAGATATAGATGCTGTCCGTCTGAATCAGGCAATTTCCTGAGAGATCACAATATCCCGCCCCGGATGCCTCACAGATCTTTGCGGAGGCATCGCTTATGTATGGAGCCATGATGATGCAGTATTCCTGCCCATCCGAGTGGCTGACTGCATCTTTTACAGAACTGGGAACTGCCCGGTTAAGGCAGATCACATGTATTCGGACACTCCCATTTCCGCGCTCTTTCAGGATCACAGTGAAATCCTGCTCCGACTGGTCCGTGATCTGTATGTCCTCTACGACCGGAACTCGTCCGAGAAGCTCTTTCAGAACCGAAACGGATTCGGTTATCATACCTTTCACTGTAATCACCCCTTTCAATCATTTATTGAAACTTATCATACCAGTAAAACCCAAGGATTTCAAGAGCTGTTTTACTATTTTTGCCGGTTTCAATGCAGGATTGAAACATCTATAAACTGTGAAACGGCTTAATGTGCCATTTCTGTTGGCACATTAAATGGCACATTAAAATCCAGAGACACAAAAAGACACCCGCCGGGAGGCAGCTCCTCTCTACGGATGTCTCTATGTCTGTTATCACTTTTCCCTTCCCGGAGCGGCTACGAATCGCCTTCCTCCCTGTCACCGGTTTCGGGACCAGTATTCTTATCGCCGTTCTTCTGACCCATAGACTTGGCAAACCATTTATCCAGCCCTTCAAACTCGGCCTTTTTCAGGTCCTTTGTCACATCCGCATAGATGTTCAGCGTCGTGGAAATATCTGCATGTCCCAGGGTGTCCTGGATTACTTTCACATTTACACCGGCTTCGCACATCCTGGTCGTAAAAGTATGCCGCAGGGAATGGCAGCTGAAATGCGGGAGCAATACCTTGGCGTTCGGGTTCTTGCGCAGTACTGCATCATTACAGTCCCGGGTAATCCTGCGGATCGCTTTATTCAGAGTGGACTGGTGCTGAAGCATTCCAAAGCGATTGATGAAAATGAAATCCGTGTACCCGTCTACCCGAACAAGGCATTTGGTGCCTTCCTCTTCCTGCCGCCGCTTCTCCTCCAGAAACGCCTCTTTTACGAAATCCAGCATCGGGACCGACCTCCTGCCGGCCTCGGTTTTCGGAGTATGAATATTGAAATAGCAGCCATTCACTTCATGCTTATAATAGACCAGCGTATGGTTCACATGGATCAGCCCATCCTCCAGGTCAATATCGCACCAGCGAAGACCGGTGACTTCACCGACACGAAGGCCTGAACCGATCATGACCGCAAAGATCGGATACCAGTGCCTGTACTTCTCCGATTTCTTCAGATAATCCAGAAACAGATCCTGTTCCTGCCTGGTGAGCCCACGGCGCTTCTCCGTCTTGAATACATGCGACTGCTTCAATTCCCGGAGCACGTTATCGCACGGGTTGCTGCGGATATAATGATCATCGACCGCCAGATCGAAGACCTGATGGAGCACCGTATGTATTCCGTCTATCGTAGCCGCACTCAGGTTTTTGTCATCCACCAGGGAATTGTAAAACCGTTTCACGTCCGATTTCCTTACTTTTTTGACCAGCATCCTCCCGAATCTCGGTTTGACATTCAGGTTGTACGTGTATTTGTAATTCTGAAACGTATTGTCCTTGAGGCCCCGTTTCAGATTACACCACATTTCGAAAATGTCGTTGATCGTGGCCGTATTGCCTTCGATCCGGATCCCTTCATACTGGTCATTCGTGACCTCTTCTTCCTTTTCACGCAGCTCCTGCAGCGTTTTTGCATAGATCGAATGCCGTTTCCCGTCTCTTGTTGTCCAGCGATAGTCATAAGAGCCATCCTTCCGCTGAGACTCTCCCTTTTTGAGGACCATGCGGCGTTTGTCCTTCCGCTTCGCGTTATCAGCCATATCCTGTCCTGCCTTTCTTTTGAAATCTAAAAGGGAGCGCTCCTTTCAAGTCCGATACTATCAGGAGATCTCCCTTTTGATAAGTTTGTCGCCGGATCTTTATTTTCGCGACATCCTTGACAAATCAGATGGAATACATCTTCTCAATATATTCATCCAGCTTTTTCCTCTTGATCATCCGCTTAGAGCCAACCCATAAAACGAACGTACAGTGATCATCCCCTGACAGCTCCCTCAGTTTATCCCTGCCGATGCCGGAATAGGCAACAGCCTCTTCCAGCGTCAGGTTACTTTTTTCCCAGATTGGCACCTCCAGCTTCATTGCCATTCCTCCGTTTCCTCCTCCGACGTTCCGCCTTTATATTCACAACTGCGGCCCGCTCAATGCCGCACAGATCCCTGTAATCCAACTTTCCCAGATATGTCAGGATCCTTACCTTGTCGATTGCCCGTGCCTGTTCGCCCATCGCCATGGAAGTCTCGATAAGAAACTTCGCGAACCGCAGCACATAATGTGTAGGCTGATCCAGCTTCTTCAGGTTTGAAGTGAGCGGCACCACCGTCATCGTGGTGGAGCGCCTGCAGCCGGATTCGTTCTGTATCACCGCTACCGGACGTATCCCTCCCTGCTCGGAACCGATCGGTTCTCCGAGATCTGCAAGATACACATCGCCGCGGCGATAATTCCAGTCTTGCTTCATAAGCAACTACCTCGCTTCCTGCTATGTAATAACCGCCGCCGTTATGGCGGCGATCCAACAGTCTATGAATCTTCCCCCTACTTGTTCTCAACACCCCGGGGGAGCGGGAAGTTCTTCAGGCGGCCGTCGGCTGCACGGCTCCATAGGCTTGCTGGCCTCCACGCGGTTCTCGCGCAGCTGCCCTCATTGCATGTTCCCGGCAAACGCCGGGGCTGTGACTGGGCAGAAGTATCATTGTCCCTGTATGCATCGTCGCCTTACCGGTTGCCGGCCGGTATTTTAAAGCCGGTACAAATCGCTCCGCTTACGCTCTTGGCGCACCGCTTTCCGGGCTTAACACACAGGAATGCTCCTGAAGAAATGTATATTCAGTTTTCAAGGTACTTCAGAGCAGCAGGAACCGCTGCTCTGAAGTAAGTTTAATAAGATCGGGATTTCGCTTTTACTGTCCCGCAGGCAATGGTTTTATGCCTATTAGGCAAACATTCACAGCTTCTCCGCCATGGCGGCAAGTTCCGCCGCCAGGTCCCTCACCCGTCTCCGGATAGCAGTATCGTCCGCCGCTTTTCCAAGCACCAGGTAATCAAGGCTCACGGAAAAATACTCCGCAATCACGATCATCAGATCAATAGAGGCAGCCCGATCACCGTTTTCTATCCGCCAGAGATGCGGCACTGAGATATTCAGCTCCTCCGCCAGGATCTCCAGTGTCATCTTTTTGCCGTTCCTGATCCGGCTTTCACGAAGTTCCTTAATCCTGCTCCCGCAGGCTGTCATATCAAACATTATTCTTTCCTCCGAATTCTGAAATTTGTTGATTGGGCAAATTTCAGAACCCGGAGGCGACCGGCAGTGAATGATACGCCTGTAAAAGGTCAAAAAAAGAAAGCGGTCATCTTCACAACCCGCAAAGATGACCGCCAGCACTATTGTTTCTGGTTCCAATGAAAAGCTCCCGTCCGATAAACCTTATAGAGACTGATTTATCTTTGCCTCGCAGAATCTATCAGGCGGGAGTTTGCTTCCCCGTTTGCTGAAGCGTTTGTTTTACCGTTTTTGAAAACTCACGTTGGTTTGCCCGTTTACCCGGCGTTTGCCGGATCATATAGCCAGCGTTTGCTTTCACGTTTGCCCGGCGTTTGTTTTCGCGTTTTTGCCGATTTTGGCATCAAAATAAAAAAGCCCTCTGCCGCTCCGGATCAGTTCCGACAGTCGGCAAAGGGCCCATAGTCATATGTTTTATTCAAGCTTGATATTCTGGTTTCCCAGCTGATACAGCACATCCGCATAATCCTCTTCTCCCAGCATCTCTTTCGCTTTTGCAAGTGCCTGTTTTGCGAGTCCCCTGTTCCTGCTTTTCACAAGAGAGGCTGTCAGCCAAAAATGTGCCTGCAGGTTCATCGGATCCATCTGGATCGCCTTCGTGGCATAATCACGGACACAGGCGTAATCACGGGTACGGTACAAAGCTTCCAGCAGTTCACTGACTACTGATGCATAGTCCCGGTAATCCCTGACGAATTCAACTCCCTTCTCAAGGTCCTCGCGCCGGTCGAACCCGCACACGACCATGATCCAGCCGGGCCGCCCGCTTGAATCAGGAACTTCCTCCGGAGAAAAGCCGTCCGGCATGTCAAAGTTTTCCAAAAGGGCTCTCTGTTTCTGATACCGAAGATCATCTGTCATGCAATTCGTGACCCACTCAAGGCCCCAGTAGTGGTCGTCACAGACGTGGAAGACCAGTTCCTCCTCAAGATCAAAGTCCTTCGTCGACACCGTCCAGATCCTGTCGGTGTAGCCGTCCTCGCCCTCGACTTCCTCGGGTCCGCTGATGACAGAGTAAGAGGAAAGCCCCAACTCCTCGCGGATGTACTTTATAACATCTTCTTCCTTGTAATCCTTTGTACACGCAGAGAGTATGGCGGCTGCAAGGAGCAGCACTGCCGTAAGAATTCTTGTTGCCTTCATTTCAGCTGCACCCCTATTACTAAAATCCTTCGCTTCCTCGAATTTAAACGAACTTATGAAAATAATTGATCACGCCGAACACCACAGCAAAGCCTCCCAGCGCAAGCATCGTTTTCCCCAGCAAAACGGTCTGCCGCATAAACTCCGGCACCAGCTTTCCAAGGAAGAACAGCGAAAATAAGCCAAAGACAATACAAAGAGCACCAATCTCCAGGAACATTTTCAGTCCTTCCCGGCGTTCCATCTCCGGTTCCATAAGGTCTTTCATCTCTTTGCTGTATTCGAGATTTTCTTTTTTGACCTTTTGAGAAGGCCTGTGCAAGGGTTTTTTCGGCTGATCGGAATAATTGTGATCGATGATCCACAGTGTCCCGCCGGCGTCCATCAAATAATTTCCGCTGTTGTTGAATACCAGTTCTCCGTTTACATCGATCTTATCAGATCCGTAAACAGTCTGGGCCTTTTTCAGCACGATCATATTGCTTCGGGCTGTGTAGACAAGGTTCGATCGATGATCCGTTCCCAGTTCTTCGATCCGATAGTCCCTTTCTTCTTTCGCTCTGAAATACAGCAGGTCGCCGTCGCTGCTGACCACTGTAAAGCCTGCTTCATCCGGTGCAAAAGAGGAGAACAAATACCGCTCCTCATCCCGTTCCGCAACACACCTGACCATAATGGGGGCTTTATCCGGGCAGAACAGAATTGTTGACTTATCGAACTGCGCGAGGATCTCCCCGGAATTGCTCACAGAGAGCCTGCCCATTCCAAGAGCATTCGCTGAGTAGGCAGCATCTTTCGACCCTTTAAAATAAGCGTCTGCCGGATAGAGCACTACAGAAGTCCTCGAGCCGTCATAGGAAGATGCCAGAGCAGCTGCCAAATATTTCCCGTTGCGGGAAAAACAAATAAGCCGTTTACAGCTGGCCTCTCCTGTGGTGTCAGTGATACGGACAACGGCGTTTTTGTCTGCCAGAATCTCATGGCCGGGAACAACGATCACTATTCTCCGGTCGTGGGCCGCCGCCTCGAACTGACCCGGTTTGAGCGCAGCAGAGACGGAAATCCTCTCCGCTGTACCGTTCTGCAGATTGAATCTTGCAATCGTAAAATGATTGCTGCGGATCTGCTCCAGGATCACAGCATAACTGTCGTCACTGCTGACACAGCCAAAGACCGCATCGGCGGCAGCCGGGTATGTAAACAGGAGTTCTCCGGTCGTCCAGCGATACAGCTGATATTCTGTTTTCTTTCCTGTTTTCTTTCCCCGGTCTGTTTTCTTCCGGATCAGTATACGGTCTTTCCCGGCCGGATAACGTGCTGCCTCCTGCGGGAGCCTGCACTCATCGGTCGAAACAGGACGTACATACCAGATCCCGGTGATCTCCTGTCCCTGCCCCGCTGAGCAGTTCAGCTCCCACAACCGGAGATTCTGCTCATAACCTTCCATGCTCCTTACATCTTCGATGAGTTCAAGAGCCGCGGGAACCTTTCCTCCGGCAAGTGTTTGACGGATCTCCGTCAGACGCTTTTCAAACTTCCGGTCCGCCTCCAGCCGCTCATTGAAACTCCGGATCCTTGACAATTGCCAGGAGCACGGTTCACCGGGCTTGGGAACCGGAATATCCTTTATACAATATTCATAGCGTGTGGTGTATTCTCCGTATTTCGGAACCTCATAGATCTTCTGTATTATGTGAACTTCAATATGGCTGCTGTCAACGGCCTTCACTTCTTTATAAGCCCACTCTGTTTTGTCCGCAGAATCACAATAAGTCGCAATACACCGCCGCAGCGCCGTGTCATAGAATCCGACCAGCGCATGGTCTTGGGAATCCGAAAAAGTGACGATCAGATACTTCTCATCAGGCGTAATACCAAGTTTTCCGGAATATGCATCTGCGTGTCCTAACGCAATCCTGGTGATCTTATCCTGATTAAAAACGAGAATCTCACGGTCTGTCAGGACATACAGCGTTCCACCATGGCAGAGTGCGTCAACAAATTCCTCCGATCCTTCCTGCCAGCTGTAAAGCCTGCTGCATTTACCGGAGGGGAGTCCACAGGCAAGGATCTCCTGTTCATCAAGATAGAACAAATTGTCTTTGGCGGCGAATAACTGATAAAAGGAATCTCCGTCCGCCCGGAAGGCCGTCTTCTGATAGGGAGTATTCTCCTGAAGCTTCCCGGGGCTGTCATAGAAAGACGCGTGAAAGCTGCGGGAGACCCCATTATCCCCTGTCTCCTCTGTCACGGTTACCTTTATTATATTTTCATCCTCATCCGTCAGGAATACGTCATTTTCAGAGACAGAGATGGTCTCAAAAGGCAGATCATCATCAAAAGGGTGCAGCTCGAGGCACTCTTTGCCGGTACGATAGAGTAATGTATCATGGGTGACGAGAGCTGTGTCGTAATCCAGCTCATATCGTACTGTGTTCCCTGTCACAACTGTCTGTACGATCTCCCAGGATGAAGAAGCCTGCTTATAGCCAAGCAGCCAGAAGCAATCGCTGCCGAGCGGATCGGAGTAATCTTTGGTCTCATAGATGCCCAAATAGTATGGAGAACGGATAGGGACAAACTCATATCTTGATGCTTCTTTGTTGAGCGGCGGCGTCACGTCATGTACAGACAGAAGCGGATCAAAACCGCGCTCCTCCTCGATCGCGCCGCATTTCTCCTCATGAAGGCCCAGATGTTCCCTGATGAACTGAAGACACTCGTCGTCTGATATCATTCCGCGGCGCCAGCGAAGCAGCGCGTAGTTGAATACGGCATTCTCAGCGTTGTTCTTGGCCTTGATCGCGCTTTGCAGCAGTTCATCCGCCCTGTCGGGCATTCCAAGGTCAATAAAACTCAGCGCCTTGTTGTTCAGGATATCGGAAGTGTCAGAAGCCTTGCCGGTGGCCCGCAGATACGTCTTTCCGGTCTCTTCTGAATAAACAGAAGCCAGATCATCTTCGATCTCTTTAAAACTTTTGATGTTTCCGGACAGACAGGATCTGAGAAGAGCGGTGAGTTTTCCGGGAATCCGGATCCTGCACTGCGCGGGATACTCCTCAAAATGATCCCGTGCCATCGCGCCTGTCTCCCAGAGACGTTTTCCGGCGTACATCTCGAGCACCGTCAAGGCCCAGGCGTACACATCCATCCACGGTTCCGGCGCAGCGCCTTTCGCCTGCTCCATAGGACAGTACGCAAGCGTATATCCTGTAGGCGCCGCAGCGTCAGATTGCCCCTTCTCCAAAGATGTGATGGCATTCGCCAGGCCGAAATCCGCAACCTTGGCATCCCAATTTCCGGACAGCAGAAGGTTCCCCGGCTTCATATCCTGGTGTATCAACTTGTTCTCATGGGAATACGCAAGGCCGAACATTGCTTGAATAGCAATGTCCAATATGCGTTCCCGCACCTCTGCATCGGTCCCCTTATAAAGCGATCCGTCAGCGATTCTGTCTTTCAGACTGCCGCCGTCCATCCATTCGGAGAAAATGCTGGGCACGCCGCCAATCTCACGGATATAGTAGCAGGATACAATATTCGGGTGCAGGCCGAGGTTGATCCAGTTCTCACACTCTTTGATAAAGAACGCTTTGCGGCGCTCACTTCCTTCGGCAAAATACTTCGGGTGCGGCCGCTTCATGGCAAGATCTGTATCCCAGCTGTTATGATGTACACGCCAGACACTGCCCATTCCCCCCGAGAAAGGGCCGTCAGTCACCTCATAGGTTTCCAGCAAAGGAACACCTGCTTGAATCCGTTCATTGGAAATGGAGTCCCTCCCGCGCCTTTTCGCCTCCTCCAGCGATGCGTAGGTCAAAGAGGTCTGTTCAACCACTGATTCCTTATCCAAAGAATTGCTGACAGTAAGAGATGAATCCATATGCTTTCCCTCACTTCCTTTTACCGGTTAATTCTCCAAGGGTATGTATTCATTATAATATACTTGCCTGCTTTTCTGCTCTTCCGTAAACATTTCTTTAATTAGTCATTTTTTGTCGTTTTTCCGTTTTCGCCAATATAAATGGGGTGTCGCTTGCGACGCCCCATTTTTTTGCCAGCTATTTCACAGCTTCTTTGATTCTGCTTCTTATCCCAGTTTCAGTCCCTCCAGGAACAGCGCGTAGGTCGACAGACC
>Ga0256404_1012890_pt1 | contig 10747 bp, 9 predicted proteins | sample RumenRJG_01DNA_FD_185990 | JGI IMG/M metagenome (GOLD analysis project Ga0256404, IMG submission 185990) | Bovine rumen microbial communities from Lethbridge, Alberta, Canada - RJG_01 | ecosystem: Host-associated > Mammals > Digestive system > Stomach > Rumen | place: Canada: Alberta | collected...
TGCCGCCGGGAGTGTTGGATTCAGAGAAATCCGGCTCTGCCGGATTTCATCCTTTTAAAAAAGCAGGCGACTCACTATAGGTGTGAGCCGCCATTTTTATTTACTCAAGAGGCCGTGAATAGTAACAGCCGATTTCGCAGCGATTTGCAGCGATTTACAGCAGTTCTACAGTACTGCGGTCGCCTGGAAGGGATCTCCCTCAGCTATTTTCCGGTCCGCGGGGGGTCAGGCGGTCAGGTCGCTGAGCAGGTCAATGGCCTCCCCCAGGACCTCGGCGGCCTCTCTCCAGTAAGCCCTGCGGGCATTGGCATCCTTGCAGGCATCTTCCTCCCCGGGCGCTTCCCAGAAGCTCAGCACCTCTGAGAGGAGGTCCCTTCCATCCTCCAGGATCGCGATCTCCTCCTCCGCTGCCTCGCCCTTCGGGCCGAACTGGAGCTTTTCCGGCATGGCTTCAAGGGCCTCGGCCAGTGTCTCCGACAGTCTTTCCAGCTGATCCGCCTGCTCCTTCAGCGCCCCCGAAAGTCCTTGAAGCTCCTCCTCCGAGGGGCCCGCCGCCAATGCCTTCCGCAGGGTTCTCAGCGCTGTGATCTGCTCCCGCAGCCCGTTCTGATCCTGTCTGTTCACGTTGTCCTCCTTTTCCTGAGCCGATTCAATCGTGCTCGGCTTGCCGGGCGCGCGCGGTCAGGACAGCGCGATTGCGCGCTTTCCATCTCGTGTGCGTTGCAACCTCGTGCGCGAGAAACGCGCGCGGCACCTTATGCGGCGCTTGCGCCCGCGGTGCGCGCGCGTTCCATCTCGTGCGCGGTGCGCGAGGCGCTTGCGCCCGCGGTGCGTGCGCGTTCCTCTGTCCGGATCATCATTCATTACACCCTGATCAGGTCCCGCCGGACCTCGGTGTAGAACATCCGCCTGACCTCCTCCGGCTCCCGGGTCTGCCCGAGAATCCAGAGGAGCTTGGTGACCACTGCCTCCAGGGTCATGTTGTAGGCCTCCATGAGGCGGAGGCGGCTCTTCACCGTCTGCCCCACCTGGTAGACCTCCATGTCGCTGCCCTCGTAGGGCACCTGGGTCATCACCACCACGACCTTGCCGCGCTCGGTCCACTCCCGGAGGGCCCCGGCCAGGGGTCCCTCATCGCCCCCGGGCAGGCCGCCCACGCCGAAGGTCTGCAGCACCACGCCGTCGTACTGGTCCCGGCAGGCGCGGAGAACCTCCGCCGACATCCCCGGGATCAGGGTGAGCAGCAGGAGCCTGCCGCCGATCCGGTCGTAGAACACCGGCTCCCCGGAGAGGTCCGGCTCCGGGATGTAGCGGATCACCTTCTGGTCCCGGATGGCCGCCAGCTCCGGGTAGTCCACCGAGGCGAAGGCGTTGAAGCTCTTGGTCCGCTCCTTCCTGGCCCGGGTCCCCAGAATGGCCTTTCCGCCGAAGACGATGGAGACCCCCTCACTGCCGGCATCCGCCGCGTAGACAAAGCTGTCCTTGAGGTTGATGCGGGCATCGGTGTCCCGTAAGCTGATGGATTTCTGGGCGCCGGTAATGACCACCGGCTTCGGGGAGTTCTGGATCAGGTAGGACAGGGCCGCCGCCGTGTAGGCCATGGTGTCGGTCCCGTGGGTGACTACGAAGCCGTCGTAGACTTCGTACTGGCCGCGGATGTGCCCGCTGATCTTCAGCCACTGCTCCGGGCCGATGTTGGTGCTGTCCAGGTTCATCAGCTGGACGGCGTCCACCTGGCAGAGGTCCCGGATCTCCGGGACGGTCTCCAGGATCTGCTCCGAGGAGATGACCGGCGCGAGGCCCTCCCCGCTGTCCATGGAGGCGATGGTGCCCCCTGTGGCGATCATCAGAATGCGTCTCTTCACAACTTCTCCCTCCTGCGAACAACAAGCCGCTGCTTGCCTGCCGACGAAAAATCCGGCCCAACAACGGACCGGATTTTCCATATCTCACGCAGCCGCCCGGTACCCGGGCTCATCCGGCTGCAATCCTGTTTTCTCTCGATCGGGACCGGCCCGCCGACTTTCTATCGGGACCGGTTTCTCGATCAGGGGCGTTTTTTTAATCAGGCGCGGCCTTTCGATCAGGCGCGCTTCTTCAGCCAGCCCCTGATATCGGAGAGGCCGCGGTAGCTCTCAAACTTGTCGCCGTCCACAACCACCAGCGTGGGTGCCTGGCGAATACCGAACTTCTCCACCAGGGCCTCCTGCTCCTCTGCGTCCAGGGCCGTGTACTGCACGCCGGCCGCGTCAAGCAGGGCTCCGGCCGCCTTGCAGTTGGGGCAGGTCTTGGTCTTGAAGAGGATGGTGCCGCTGGCAGCCGCCGCGGGGCGGCGCTCCTGCTCGATGGTGTCAAGGGCGTCCTCGATCTGCCCGACCCGGGAAGCGCTCTGCTTGGCGGAGGCGGTCTCCTGAAGCAGGACCTCGGCGGAGGGGCGCATCTTCACCGGCTCGTCCACGGGAGCGGGATTCGGTCCCACGTGGGTCAGGTGGGAGGCGCCGATGTTGTAGACCTTGCGGTCCTTGTACTCCTGCACCTTGCCGTCGTTCCAGTTCTGCACCGGGCGGTAGTAGCCGGTGATGCGGCTGTAGACCTCGGTCTTCTGTCCGCAGATGGGGCAGGTGAACTGCTCGCCCGCCAGGTACCCGTGGTCTCTGCAGATGGAGTAGGTGGGCGACATGGTGTAGTAGGGCAGCTTGTAGTTCTCCGCGATCTTCCGCACCAGGGACGCGGCGGCCTTCCAGTCGGGCAGCTTCTCGCCAAGGAAGGCGTGGAACACCGTTCCGGAGGTGTAGAGGGTCTGCAGGTCGTCCTGGATATCAAGCGCCGAGAACACATCCTCCGTGAAGCCCACCGGCAGGTGGGAGGAGTTGGTGTAGTAGGGCGTGCCGTTCATGTTGGCGGTGATGATGTCCGGGAAGGTCTCCTTGTCGTGCTTCGCGAAGCGGTAGGTGGTGGACTCCGCCGGCGTGGCCTCCAGGTTGTAGAGGTCGCCGTACTGCTCCTGGTAGTCGGAGAGGCGCTCTCTCATGTGGTTCAGCACGTCTCTGGTGAAGCGCTGCACCTTCGGGTCCGTCAGGTCCGCCCGGAGCCACTTGGCGTTCAGGCCCACCTCGTTCATGCCGATGAGGCCGATGGTGGAGAAGTGGTTCTCAAAGGTGCCCAGGTACCGCTTGGTGTAGGGGTACAGGCCCTGGTCCAGGAGCTTGGTGATGACGGTCCGCTTGGTCTTTAAGCTTCTCGCCGCGATGTCCATCAGGTTGTCCAGGCGGTCGTAGAAGTCCTTCTCGTTCTTCGCGAGGTACGCGATCCGCGGCATGTTGATGGTGACCACGCCGATGGAGCCAGTGGACTCGCCGGAGCCGAAGAAGCCGCCGGACTTTTTCCGCAGCTCCCGGAGGTCCAGGCGCAGGCGGCAGCACATGGAGCGCACGTCGCTGGGCTCCATGTCGGAGTTGATGTAGTTGGAGAAGTAGGGGGTGCCGTACTTCGCCGTCATCTCAAACAGCAGCTTGTTGTTCTCGGTCTCGCTCCAGTCGAAGTCCCGGGTGATGGAGTAGGTGGGGATGGGGTACTGGAACCCGCGGCCGTTGGCATCGCCCTCGATCATGATCTCGATGAAGGCCTTGTTCACCATGTCCATTTCCTTCTGGCAGTCCCCGTAGGTGAAGTCCATCTCCTTGCCGCCGATGATGGCCGGAAGGTTCTTCAGGTCGTTGGGAACCACCCAGTCCAGGGTGATGTTGGAGAAGGGAGCCTGTGTGCCCCAGCGGCTGGGGGTGTTGACGCCGTAGACGAAGGACTGGACACACTGCTTCACTTCCTTCTGGCTCAGGTTGTCGATCTTGACGAAGGGAGCCAGGTAGGTGTCGAAGGAGGAGAAGGCCTGGGCGCCGGCCCACTCGTTCTGCATGATTCCGAGGAAGTTCACCATCTGGTTGCACAGGGTGGACAGGTGGTTCGCCGGGGAGCTGGTGATCTTGCCCGGGACGCCGCCGAGACCCTCCTGGATCAGCTGCTTCAAGCTCCAGCCGGCGCAGTAGCCGGTGAGCATGGAGAGGTCGTGCAGGTGGATGGCCGCGCTTCTGTGGGCCTCTGCCACCTCGTCGTCATAGACCTCGGACAGCCAGTAGTTGGCCGTGATGGCGCCGGAGTTGGAGAGAATCAGGCCGCCCACGGAGTAGGTGACCGTGGAGTTCTCCTTCACGCGCCAGTCGTTGATCTTCAGGTAGTTGTTGACCAGCTCCTTGTAGTTCAGCAGGGTGGAGTTGATGTTCCGCACCTTCTCCCGCTGCCGGCGGTACAGGATATAGGCTTTGGCCACGTCGGCGTATCCGGACTGGGACAGCACCTTTTCCACGCTGTCCTGGATCTCCTCCACGGTGACCTTGCCGTCCTTGACCTTGCTCTCAAAGTCGGCCGCAACATGCAGGGAAATCAGCTCGATGACGCTGGGATGGTACTCCTTCTCCAGGGCCTGGAAGGCCTTGGTGATGGCCGCGCTGATTTTTGCGATGTTGAACTCCGCAATCTTTCCGTCTCTCTTTACAACTTGATACATATCAAAAACGCCCCCTCGATGTTGGTCAATTTTCATTTCGGCCGGCTCGCTCCGGCACGAACGCTTTAACCATATCACGGAGACGTTCTGCTGTCAATATATAGTGTCGTAATCGAATTTTTAACAATATGTTGTGCCAAATGGTACTCCATGCACGGGTGTCTTATTCGACACCCCGAAGTCCCACTTCCTGCACATAGGGGCGCACCAGGTCCGCATAGCGCCTCATCTCCTCCTTGGAGGGGGCCGAGAAGCCCTCGTAGGGGACCGTGTCCCGGTCCGTAAAGGCCTGGAGGAAGTACCGCTTCGCCCCCCGGATCATCTCGCCCATCTCCGGGAAGTCCTCTTCCCGGTGCAGCTCCTTCACCACCGTGGTGCGGAACTCATACTCCGTATTACCTTCCAGCAGGAGGCGGATGCTCTCCCGCACCGGCACCAGGTTCATGGAAGGCAGGCCCGACACCAGAGCGTACCGCCCCGGGCTGCTCTTGATATCCATGGCCACGTAGTCAACCAGGCCCTCGGAGAGGATCTTCCGGAGCAGCTCCGGATGGTTCCCGTTGGTGTCAAGCTTCGTGCGGAACCCCAGGGCGCGGATCTCCCGCAGGAAGTCCGGCAGCTCCTTCCAGAGGCAGGGCTCTCCCCCCGTGACGGCCACGCCGTCCAGGAGGCCCTTCCGCTTCTTTAAGAACTCCAGGAATTCCCCCGACTCCATCAGGGGCTCCGCCTTCAGCTCCGCCAGCTCAAAGTTGTGGCAGAAGGGGCAGCGGAAATCACAGCCCCCGAGAAACACCGTGCAGGCCACCTTCCCCGGGAAATCCAGGAGGGTCATCTTCTGCAGTCCGTACAGCTTCAACGTAACGATGCTCCTTTCCCTTTATAGACAGAGGCGGATGATGCCGGGCCGCGGGTCTGTTTCCCGGCGCGGCCCCGTTTTCAGCGCAGCCATGTTTTCGGCGCAGCGCGGGTCCGCTTCCTGCTGCAGCGCGGGCCGCGCCGCCGTCAGACGGCCGCCAGGATGTGCCGGTTCCGCAGGTTCCCTTCGGCGATCCCGTCGTTCACGGAATAGGCGTGCTTCTCCAGGTCCCCGCAGATCGCCTTGGTGATCCCTTCATTCATCAGGGCCTCGATCACGTCGGAGGCGATGTCCTCGATAACGCTGTACTTCTCCTCCGCCATCTCCCCGTCGTTCATGGTGGTGATGAGGTACTCCAGGAGCTCCGCCACGGCCGCCATCTCCGGCAGGGCCCGCATGGCCCGGAAGCTCCACTTGTAGTAGGGCTGGTACCGGCGGTTCAGGAGGAAGACCGCCGCCATGGCGCTCTTCGCGAACTCGATCACCGCCAGCTGGGCGGCCCCGGTCTCCCCGTGGGAGAGACACCTCCGGTAGTTGTACTGTCCCGCCTGGGCCATGAGGAGCAGATGCCCCGCGAGCTTCTTCCTCCGCACGTCCTCCGGGTAGTACCGGAGCGCCTCCCGGATCCGGGTGACCTCCCCTGGGCCGTCAAAGTATACCTCACCATTGACGGATTCTGCAAGCCCCTGTTCCGGAACCGCCAGCCACTGGTCCGCCGTCAGGCTCCCGTCCGGGCTTCCCGTGTGCTCCGCGAAAAAATCAGCCGTCCGGAGCACCCCGTGCCGGGCGCCCCCCACCGGGTTCAGCGCGGCCCTCCGATAGCCCATGAACTCCTTCGGGAGCTTCGCGTAGGCCCGCTCCAGGAGAAACTCCTGTCTCCGGTCCACCACGTCCTCTCCCGGGAGGAAAATGCAGAAGCCGGGCTCAAAATCGTGATCCGCCGAGACCCCGTCGTCAAAGCCGAAGCACTCGGAGCCGCTGCCGAAGAGGCCGCAGCAGAGGTGGGGCAGAAGCTCCGGGAACTGCTCCCGCAGCATGGGCTCCCCCCACTCCCGGTAAAACGCCCTGGAAAGCTCCAGTCCCTTCATGTCACGTTCTCCTTTCTCCGTTCCGGGCGCCTCACGTCGACGCCCCGGACACCTGCCGGTAGATCTCCTCCGCCTGCTTCTTCAGCCGCCTGCTCTCCAGGAAGCGCCCCCAGTAGTCAAAGGAGGGCGCGCACTTCTCCAGCACGAAGGCGTAGTAGCCGTCCCGGGGGGCGCTGCCGCTCTGGAGGAGCTCGTAAGCCCGGTCCAGGTACCCCGCCACCGTTTGCTCCGCCTCCTCCGGTCCCTGCTCCGCCTCCGCGGCGCTGGCCATGTTGAGCCAGGTGATGGCCTGCTCCAGTTCTCCGCCGGGCACCTGCTCCATCAGGGAGAGGGCCTTCCGGTAGAGGGCATCCGCCTCTGGAAACTGCCCCAGGGCCACGTGGGTCAGCCCCATGTTGTTGTACAGACCCCCCAGGAGCTCCTTCCCGACGGAGGGCACCGCCTCGTAGACCTCCCGGGCCCTCCGGAAGAGCTCCAGTGCCCGGGCGTTTTCCCCGAAGGCGTTCAGGGCCGTGCCGGCGTTCACAAAGGAGGTGCCGGCGCTGATGGTGCCGCCGAAGTCCAGCTCCTTGATGAGCCGCAGGACCTCATCCACCTGGACCAGGGCCTTTTCCTTCTCCCCGGTCTTCCGGTAGTGGCCCACCAGCTCGTTCCTGATGGTCAGCTCTCCCCGCTGGTCTCTCCCGAGCTTCGCCTCCTCCAGCCAGTAGAGGAGGTGCCGCTCCGCCCCCGGGTAGTCCCTCCGGGCCATGTATTCGTTCATCTTCCGGACGATCCGCTCCTGGGGCACCGCCCGGATCTCCGGCTCCGCCCCGTAGGGCTCCTCGCAAAGCACGCACCTCGGTTCCGCGTAGTCCTCTGGTCTCAGGGCTTCCGGCATGGTTCGTCTCTCCTCTCGTCAGGCGTGTCTCAGGTTTCCGTGTTGTCTCAGGTTTTCGTGCTGTCTCAGGTCCCACTCCGCGGGACGACAGCGCGGCGCCCGGCTGCCGCCATGCAGCAGGCAGTTGCAGTTCCGCTCACCACTCCGGGTACAGGGCGCGCACCGCCTCGTCCGGGAGCTCGAAGTGCTGGTAGTCCTTCCGGTCCGTCCAGCTGCCGCCCCAGACAAAGCCCCGCTCCGTGAAGAGCCTGCAGCACAGATCTCCCTCCTCGATCTTATAGGGAAACGACGCGCTCCGGTCCAGATAGGGCTCCCCGGTCGCCGGTTCGATGATCCGCTTCCCGTCCACCATCTTCGTGTAGGGGTTGTAGAGGGTGTTGATGTCCACCGCCAGCCCGTACCCGTGCTTGGAGACCCGGGTGGTGTGGGAGATGAAGCGGAAATTGAAGGCGGAGGAATTGTTGGCCCGCATGGAGGTCTCGTCGTCCGCGCCGTACTCGTCCACCAGGACCATGCGCTCAATGGGGTAATCCGCCAGGTAGAGCTCCTTCAGGATCTCCAGCACATCCTCCGCGATGGCCGCGTTCACGATCATCTCGCCCTCCAGGGTCTCCCCCTCCAGGTTTTTGTGCAGCGCGTGCAAGTACCGCAGCTCCTCCCGGGGCACCGTGCAGTCGTCCCGGTAGGACTTTCCCCTGATCCGGGCGAAGATGTCGTCCGTGATCTCCGACTGCCAGAACGCGGCCTCCACCTCGCCGGCCCCCTCTGCCGCGGTCATCTCTGACGCCTTCTCTGTTTCCTTCTCCGTTCCTGTCTCCTGATCCATCTCTGCTTCCTTCGTCCCTGTCACCGCCGCGCCGGAGCTCTCCACCGCTTTGACCGTCTCCTCGGTCTTTCCGGCTTCGGCCGCTGCCTCCGCCGTCTCCTTTGCCTTGGTCGTTTCCTCTGTCTTCGCCGTCTCCGTCGTCCGGGCAGCGGTCGATGCCTCCGGCGCCGGGGTCTTTCCGCAGGCGCTGAAAAGGACAGCCGCCGCGCCCGCCCACAGGGCAAGCGCCAGGAGCCGCCTGATCCCGGGCACCGGGCTCTTTCCGGCCCGTTTCCTTCCTGCCGCGTCTCCGCTCAAGAGACCGCTCATGTGACGTCCTCCTTCCAAAGGTCCAGAATCCGCATGGTGTAATACCGTCCCCGGGAGGGACTGAAGGGCCAGGTGAGATCCGTCAGGTGCGACAGCCTGACCGGAGGCTCCTGCCCGGCCGCAAGCCCCTGCTCTGCGGAAAGCCCCAGACTGTCTGCAGGCTCCAGACCGGCCGAAAGCCCCTGCACGTCCCGAAGCCCCTGGAATGCCCCCTCCACGGGGGCGGCGGGGTCGTATTCGAAGCCGAAGAGCGCGCGGCGCCGGGCCGCGCGGAGCACCGCCCGGTCCAGAAGGGGAATCAGCGCCCCGTTCCACTCCTTCACCCTCTGAAGCACCGGCTCTGCCGGGACCGGCCCCCGGAAGACCTGTTCCGAGAGGCTTCCCGCCAGCACCTGCCAGCTCAGGGTCAGGAGCGAAAACAGCTGGCTGTGAAGCCCCGCGCAGACCACCGTGTCAAAGCCCCCGGGGGGCAGGAGCGTCTGAAAGGCCTCCACTGTCCGGAAGAGGCGCTGTTCCAGCCCGGAGAGCAGCTCCAGGGAGTCCGCGAGAAAGCGCTCCGGCGTGAGGCGCCCCGCTCTCGCGCTCCGCACGGATCGGGTGTACAGGGCGCAGAAGAAGTCCTCCGCGTCCGCCTCCGTGATCCCCGTGAGGCTCCCCCGGAGGAGCCGGATCTCCCCGCCGGCACTACCGGAGGCCTCCAGGTCGTACCGCCGGAGCCCCTCCTCCAGGGATGCGAGGTCCGAATCGATCAGCACGACCGTCCGGAAGCGCGCCGCCAGCCGCTTAAGGTCCAGGTCGTTCATGGCCCCGGCGCCGAGCACCGCCAGACTCCGGTCGGCATCCACCGCGGGGCTCTGCCCCTCCGGAAGCCGCTGCCCCGGTACCGCCCTTCCCTCATCGAGAACGCAGCCGGTCAGCCGCTCCCGGTACTCCTCCCACAGAGAAAAGGCGTCCGGGATCCGGAAACTCTCCCGGATCCTGCGGAACGCCTCTTTCGCCTCTCCCGCTTCTCTGTCCGCGCCGCCCGGCATTGGGCCGCCCTGCCGGGGGATGCTCCGCCGGAGATCGCCCTGCCCGGGGTTCTCCGGCCGGCTCCCGGCCCCCCGGGCCCGCCCGTCAGAGTACAACATTCTTCTGCCCGCCGGAAAGCCAGGCCCTTAAATTGTCGAAGACAATCTCCGCCCGGAGGGTCATGGACTCCTTCGTGGCGAAGGCGATGTGGGGCGTCAGAAGGGTATTGGGTGCAGAGAGCATCTGGGTGTCGGCGGGGAGCGGCGGCTCCTTCGTGAACACGTCCACGCAGGCACCGGCGATCTTCCCCTCCTTCAGGGCCCTCGCCAGGTCGTCCTCGTTGGTCACGGGGCCCCTGGCCACGTTGATGAGGATGGCCGTTGGCTTCATGAGGCAGATTTTTCCGTAGTCAATCATCCCCCGCGTGCTGTCATTTAAGGGGCAGTGCAGCACCACCAGGTCCGAGCGGGACAGGAGCTCCTCCTGGGACACCTGCTCCACCCACTCCGGGTAGTCGTCGTGCACCCTGCGGCTCTGGGCCAGCACCTTGCAGCCGAAGGCGTGCATCAGGTCGCCGGTGCGCCGGCCGATATTGCCGTAGCCGATGATTCCCACCGTCTTCCCGGCGAGCTCCGAGCCCACCAGGCCGTCCTTGGTTCCGCCGCTCCGCACCCGCTCCTGGGTCTGGGGGATGTTCCGGAGCATGGACAGGGCCATGCCGATCACCAGCTCGGCCACCGCCTCGTTGGAGTAGCCGGAGGCGTTGCTGACCTTGATTCCCTTCTCTTTCGCGGCGTCCAGGCCCACGTGGTCCACCCCGGTGAAGGCCACGTCGATGAAGGCGAGCTTCGGAAGGGCCCGGATCACCTCGGCGGGCATGGGCATGTTGGCGATGATCATCGCGTCGGCGTCCTCCGCCTCCCGGATCAGGGCCGCCGGGTCCGTGGTCTTCTCAAAGTGGGAGAAGGACACCTCCCCCTCAAAGGGCACCTCAAAGGCCTTCAGCTCCTCCGCGGGAATTCCAAGGGATTCAAGAATCACAACCTTTTTCATAGTCTTTCCTTTCAAAACATTGAAACTGTTGAAGCTGTTCAATCGTGCTCGGCTTGCCGAGCGCGCGCGGTCAGGACAGCGCGCTTGCGCGCTTTCCTCTGTCCTGACCTGCGATCCGCCGGAGGCTCAACTCAGTGGGGGATTGTCACCCGCCACTGAGTCA
>Ga0256404_1012892_pt1 | contig 10745 bp, 12 predicted proteins | sample RumenRJG_01DNA_FD_185990 | JGI IMG/M metagenome (GOLD analysis project Ga0256404, IMG submission 185990) | Bovine rumen microbial communities from Lethbridge, Alberta, Canada - RJG_01 | ecosystem: Host-associated > Mammals > Digestive system > Stomach > Rumen | place: Canada: Alberta | collected...
GGAGCGGAAGAAGAAAAGACAGCAGGCCGGGGCGCGCTATGCGGACTACAGCATGATTCTGGTTGTGCTGTTTCTTCTTGCCATCGGCCTGATCATGCTGTACTCGACGAGCTCCTATGAGGCAGCGCTTGAGCATGCGGACGGGGCCTACTACCTGAAACGGCAGCTCCTGTTCACCCTGATCGGCCTTGTCGTGATGGTGATCTGCACCTTTTTGCCGTTCCGGCTCTGGAAGAAGACGGCATACCTCCTCTTTGGCTTTTCCATCATGCTGATTCTGCTCATCATCCCCTTTGGCCGGGAGGTGAACGGCGCAAAGCGCTGGCTCTACTTCGGACCGGTCTCCGTTCAGCCGGCGGAGATCTCGAAGCTCGCCGTCATCGTGCTCACGGCGAAGATCCTCACGGACATCCCGAAGAAGAAGCTTCGGAAGTGGCACACTCTGATCCTTGTGCTGATCCCTGCCATCATTCAGGCGGGCATGATCTACTTCATCACCGACAACATGTCCTCGGCCATCATCGTGGCGGCGATCGGCGCGGGCATGCTCTTTGTCGTCATCAGGGACTACTGGCGGTACTTTCTGATTGGCGGCGGCGTTGCGGCCGCGGGCGGAGCCTGGATCTACCACGTCATGCATTCGGACTCGGACCTGGGCTTCCGCTCCCAGAGAATCCTCGTCTGGCTTGATCCGGAGAAGTACGCAGACGGCAAGGGCTTTCAGGTCCTGCAGGGCCTCTACGGCATCGGCTCCGGGGGGATCTTCGGCAAGGGCCTTGGCAACAGCATGCAGAAGCTCGGCTACATCCCCGAGGCGCAGAACGACATGATCTTCTCCATCATCTGTGAGGAGCTCGGCGTCTTCGGCGCGGCCTCGATCATCGCCCTGTTCCTCATCCTGAGCTGGAGACTGCTTATCATTGCAAACAATGCGGAGGACCTCTTCGGCGGCCTTGTGACAGTGGGCGTTCTGCTGCAGATCGCCGTGCAGGTCATCCTGAACATCGCGGTCGTCACGAACACGATCCCCAACACCGGCGTGTCCCTGCCGTTTATCAGCTACGGCGGCTCCTCGGTGATCATCTTGCTTGCGGAGATCGGCATCACGATGAGTGTTGCCCGGAACATCCGGCTCAGGGAACTGAAATGATCTACCGGGAGGACTTTGAGAGCGCGAGCGACTACATCGAGGCGGTCCTCGCGGCGAGAAGGCGGAGAATCCGCCTCACGATCCTCTTCATCGTGCTTGGCATCGCATCGGTCCTGCTGTTTCTCTACGAGTACTACAAGGTCCGGAACGTGACGGTGGAGGGCAGCACCCGCTATACGGATGCGGAGATCGTGGACTACGTCTGTACCGGCTTCCTGGGGGACAATTCCCTGGCTCTCTCGATCCGCTACCGGAACCGGGAGATGCCGCAGATCCCCTTCGTGGAGACGATGTCCGTCGACATCGTAAACCACAACACGATCAGGATCACGGTGTACGAGAAGGCCATTGCCGGCTATGTTGACTATCTCGGACAGTACATGTACTTCTCGAGGGACGGCACCGTGATCGAGAGCTCCTCCGAGCGCCTTTCAGATGTGCCGGAGGTGGTGGGACTTTCCTTCTCCCATGTGCTTCTGTACCAGAAGCTCCCCGTGGACGATGATACGATCTTCCAGCGGATCCTGAACTGCACCCAGCTTCTGACCAAGTATGACATCCACGCGGACAAGATCTACTTTGATCACTCCGGAAATATGACCGTGTTCTTCGGAAGCGTGCGCGCGGTCCTGGGCGCGGACGAATACATGGACGAGAAGCTCTCCACGATCTCAAGGATTCTCCCCTCTCTGGAGGGAAAGTCCGGCGTCCTCGAGATGTCGCAGTACACGCCGACTACGGACTTTGTGACCTTTGTGGCAGCCAAGTATGACTCAGCGGCGCAGGCGGACAGCAGCGAGGATTCGACCAAAGAGGAGACAATTCCCGTCGTTGTGCCGGATGGACAGGATGCCTCAGAACAGGCCGCCGCGGCATCGACCGAGGAGAATAAGGAAGACGCAGCGCACAGCGGCATCAACATCACCAACGGATCTGATCTCTCCGGGAGCCTCGTGGAGGACATTCCGAAGGAGGACGGGGCGACATCGGGGAGTGCAGCCTCCTCCCAGAGCACGAACAGCACGGAGAACAAAGAAAATCCCGGGACCACAGACGGCACCGCCGGTACCGGGGAGAGCACGGGTACCGGGGCAGCCTGGGAGAGCGTGCCAAAGACCGACGGGAGCGCCGCACCGCAGCAGACCCCTGCGGAGAATGCCGAACCGCAGCAGTAACCGGTCCGGTCAGCGGAGCGCCTGCAGGAACCTGTGGGTAAAACAAAATTTCGACCGGCACCTGCAAAAGGGATTGCGAAAACCCGGATTCAATAGTATGATGAACGAGTATGTAAAGATATCACAGGGAGTCTGTGCATACCACTTTCATGTGCAGACACATGGCAGACCGGCCCGGCCGGCCACCTGAGGTGGCATTTAAGTTTGCGATTTTTATTACAATCTAAGGAGGCACCAAAGTGCTGGAGATTAAAACAGACGAAAATGAAACAGCATGCAAGATCATCGTCGTGGGAGTCGGCGGTGGCGGAAACAACGCCGTCAACCGCATGGTAGAGCAGGAGATCAGCGGCGTTGATTTTATCGGTGTGAACACCGATGTTCAGGCGCTGCACCGCTGCAAGGCTCCGAAGCTGATCCAGATTGGTGCCAAGCTCACGAGAGGTCTCGGCGCAGGCGCAAATCCTGAGGTCGGCAAAAAGGCAGCAGAGGAGTCCACAGAGGAGCTCTCCCAGGCCTTAAAGGGCGCAGACATGGTGTTCGTGACCTGCGGCATGGGCGGCGGCACCGGAACCGGCGCTGCTCCTGTCATCGCAAAGATTGCAAAGGATCAGGGCATTCTGACCGTTGGCGTTGTGACCAAGCCCTTCAGTTTTGAGGCAAAGCAGAGAGCGACCAGAGCCGCATCCGGCATTGAGGAGCTGAAGCCCAATGTCGATACGCTGATCGTCATCCCCAATGACAAGCTGCTCGAGATCATGGACCGCCACACGAACCTGCCGGATGCGCTCAAGAAGGCAGATGAGGTGCTGCAGCAGGCAGTGCAGGGAATCACCGATCTGATCAACCTGCCGGCCATCATCAACCTCGATTTCGCAGATGTCCAGACCGTCATGCGCAACAAGGGCATTGCCCATGTGGGTATCGGTACCGGCAAGGGCGATGACAAGGCGACGGATGCAGTCAAGATGGCAGTGGAGTCTCCGCTGCTTGAGACCAGCATTCAGGGCGCAACCGATGTCATCCTGAACATCTCCGGTGACATCTCCCTGTTCGACGCCAACGATGCGGCTTCCTACATCCAGGATCAGACCGGCTCCGATGTCAACGTCATCTTCGGTGCGAAGTACGACGAGAGCGACGCGGATGCCTGCACGGTCACCGTCATTGCGACCGGCATCGGCACGAAGGAGCCCCCGAAGAACGAGAAGGCAGGCGGCTATCAGAGAAGTGCATGGAACCAGCAGAACACCGCAGGGGCAGCTTACAGCCAGCCTCCGTTCCGCACGGCACCGACTTACCAGCAGCCGCAGTACACACAGCCCCAGTACAGCCAGCCGCAGTACCAGCAGCCTCAGCAGCCGCAGTACACGCAGCCCCAGTACCAGCAGCCGCAGTATACACAGCCGCAGTATCAGCAGCCCCAGCAGCCGCAGTATACACAGCCGCAGTACCAGCAGCCCCAGCAGGCACAGCCGCAGCAGGCTCAGCAGCCACAGCAGCCCCGCCAGAACTACAACTTCAATCCCGGCAGCATCCACAGCGGGGATACGCAGAACATCGTGATTCCCTCCTTCCTGACGAGGAACGGGAATGCAAACGGCGCAAATAACAGCAAGGATGACGACGATACGCTTGACTGATTCCGCCTTTTGAAAAGAGAGCAAAGAGCCGCAGCATGTGCTGCGGCTCTTGTTGCTATCGGAACGGGGAGGGAAAAAGATGATCTTTACCGGTAAGCAGTACATGTTTCTGGAGAAGGAGTTCGGACTCTCCCGAGAAGCAGTGGACGCCATGACAGAGGATGAACTCCTGGAGCTTGCCGACCGGTGCTTCGACATCGAACTTGAGGGAGACCTCCAGGATGGGAGCAAAATGCCGGACCGCTGCGGGATCGCAGCGGAGCTTGTGGACCGCATCAACGCCGCCTTCTGAGACAGAGACGACGCAGCAAAATTCGGTAAAAATTTATAATACACTCGTGAAAGATAGACAGAATATGGCATTCTGGTGTTCCAAAAACCTTCTTCCTGTGATTAAATATCGGTCTGAGTCCCATCAGGATGGGACGAAAAGGAGGAAAACATTCATGAAGAAGAAGGCACTTGTTATCGGCACTGCTCTTGTGATGGCTCTGCAGGTCGCTGCCTGCGGCAGCTCCAGCAGCTCCACCGCATCCAGCACCACCGCTGCAACCGAGGCCGCAACCACAGCAGCTACTGAGGCTGCAGCTGCAGCTTCCACTGAGGCTGCTGCTACCACCGAGGCCGCCGCAGAGGCAACCACCGAGGAGGAGATTGCAACCACCGGTTCCTACACGATCTACAACCAGACCGGCGAGAAGGTCACGGAGCTGACTGTGACCCGCAACGACGCCACCGAGGATGCAGAGAACTATGCCGGTGATGCAGGTCTTGCAGACGGCGAGTCCGTCACCGTGGACAAGGATTATCCGGATGCCACGGCTGACACCAGTCTGACCCTGACATTCACCACGGAGAGCGGATACACCGCTTCCTTCACTACCCTGGGCCTCGAGGAGGCTCCGATCACCCTGCTCTCTGCAGATGCGATGACCGGCGCAACCCCGATCAGCTTCTCCATCCCTCAGTAATATCTGAGAAATCGGATCCCAGAACACAAAAGAGCGCCCCGGCACCTGCCGGAGCGCTTTTTACATGCCTGAAAGAAAATCAGGCTCACTTTTTGAGGGCCAGGCCGTCGTGGAAGGCCTTTCCGACGATAGGGCCAAAGCTCCGGTAGGACCCGGAGGTGCTGTCGAAGAGGATGGGCCTGAGCTTGTCGAGATCGACCTTTCCGTCTGTCAGGACGGACTCGTCCGCCAGCATGCACTCGATCTTTCCGGTGAGGAATCCGGATTCCTCATCCCAGCTGACAAGGCTGCACTCGAGCGTCACGGGATAGCACTCGAGGACCGGCGCATTGACGTGGGGCGCCCTGTGGACACAGACCCCTGCCTTCTCGATCTTGTTTACGCGGCTTCCCGTCTCCATACCGAAGTAGTCAGAGACGACAAGAGTATCCACGGTTGCAAAGGCGACCGTGAACGCATGGGTCTTCTCGATGTTCTCTGTCGTCTTGTGGTGCCCGAGAAACAGGGTGATCTGCCCGTAGTCGCTCTGCTGTCCCCAGGCCGCGTTCATGGCGTTCGGGACGCCGTTCCCGTCGTAGGTCCCGATGATAAAGACCCCCTCCGGGGTCACGATGGCATTGTTTGAAGCATATTCGTGAATCATGATGGCTGCCTCCCTGTGTGGGAATGTCTGTACTGCTGTCTTCATTATCGGGGCTGAGCGGACGCCTGTCCATGAGGGAGGAAGTTGTTTATAAAAGTTTCACGAACCCGGCGGGGAGAAGGAACATTCTGTGCTATGATGAGGGGATCAAATGGAGGAGACAATGAGAGTTTCAGAGAGAGAAAAACACAATCAGGAAGCCCTGGAGCGGCTTCACAGGATCGACAGGAGACAGACCTCGGTGGCGGCCATCCTGAAGGGCTGGCCCCTGGAGGACGTTGCCTATGTGGCAGAGCAGGCGGGAATTGCGCCGGAGGGCATCCCGCTGGAAGACCTTGCGGAACTCACCGCGGCAGAGGTCCTCTCCAGGTCCGGCATGCAGCGCATCTTCATCACGGCGTCGGACGAGGAGGCTGCAGCCTTTGCGCACACGGTGGACGAGGGTGTCTGCCCAAAGGAAGAGGAGAAGGACATCACCCCCTTCAACGAGCTTGGCCTCACAGCGGTCTTTGAGGACGGCAGGATCGAGGTTCTGCCGGATGCGGCGAGGAGCTTTCTCCTCTACTGCACGGACGCGGAGTTTGAGACAGAGCGCAGCGCCTGCAGCTGGCTCTGCACCTGCATCGATGCCATGTTCCATCTCTATGGCGCCTGCCCCAAGAAGACGATGTATCTGATGTTCCGGAAGAAATTTGCCAACGCGGACATGGACGAATTCTGGCAGGCCTACTACCGGATCCCGGAGGAGAAGCGCTACGTCACGATCCAGAAAGACAGAATGATCTATGACACGCTGACAGGTTCCGCCCTGTTCTCAAACCTTGGTTTCTCGAAGGAGCCCTACTGCATTCCGGAGGTGGAGGAGATCCAGGACCTTGCAGAGAACGGGTATCCCACAGGGCCGGCGTCCTGGAAGAAGCTCTCTGCAGCGCTCGGTGAGCTGAACTGCTTCAGGGACGAGGTGGACAGGACAGAAGCCCTCTGCGGCATCTATGAGCAGCTGCGCCTGCAGACGTCCCCGGAGAATGCCCTGAAGATCAGGAGCCTTGCCCTCACCAGGGAGCAGCAGGAGAAACTTCTTCCCTACGTCCGGGAGGCGGCAGAGGATACCAGGTGTCCTGCGCTTCGCGGCTTTACGCCGCTGGAGTACCGGAACCGGGAGGAACAGACAAAGACGGAGCAATAACAATGGAACTGCTTCTGAAACTATGGAACAACAGAGTACTGATCAGTGCGGCAGGGGGCTGGCTCTTTGCCCAGGCGATCAAGATCTCCATTGAGATCGCAAAGGGCGAGTTCACGCCGGCAAGACTTGCGGAGGGCGGCGGCATGCCGAGCGGACATTCCTCGACGGTGACGGCGCTTGCGCTCTCCTGCGGCCTGACGCAGGGCTTTGACTCCGCAGTCTTTGCGGTTGCGGTCTTTTTTGCCGTCGTCGTCATCTTTGATGCGACCCATGTGCGGTATGCGGCGGGGGAGAACGGAAAGGCCTTAAACCGCCTGAATGAGGAGCGAAAGAGAGAGGGAAAAGAGCCCCTCTTTTCCGGCACCATGCCGGAGAAGCTCGGCCACACGGTCCCGGAGGTGCTTGCCGGGATGGCGGTCGGCATCTTTGCTGCCGTGCTGTTTTCCGTCTGGATTCCATGAGAAGCAGGACAGGAAGGAGAGATTCCACGATGAAGGGACACTACGAAGACCCCTATCTTGGAAAGAACAAAAAGATCGAGGAGGCGATTGCGGCCTTCTCTGCAGACGCGAGCAGGGAGACGCTGGCTTCGGTCCTTGCCGCCTTTATCGAGGTGATGGAGGATGATGGACACCTCCTCCTTGCCGTCGACATGGTGGACCAGGAGGGCGTCGGGATTCCCGGTACCGCGGCGGACCCGGTGCCGCTCGACCGGGACGCCTCCTACGTCTGCCAGACCATCAGCCCAGGAGACGGCAGATCCTATCTTGCGGGCTTTACCTCCCATGAGGAGCTGCACAGGGGCCCTGACACGGACATGATCTCGGACTTTATGAAGCCGCTCTTTCAGGAGCTTCTGACCAATGAGGCGCTCTCCGGGATTCTGATCAATCCCTGGAGCCCGAACGCGTTCCTGCTGACCAAGGATATGATCGCTGTCATGCTCGGCGCCGCGGAGGGAGAGGACGATGCGACTTGACCGGTTTCTTGCGGACATGAACCTGGGAACCAGAAAGGAGCTCAAAAAGGCCATCCGGGACGGGAGAGTTCTGGTCGGAGGGATCCCGGAGCGGGATCCCGGAAGAACGGTGGAAGCAGGCGATGAGGTTTCCCTCGACGGCGCTCTGGTTTCCTATCACGCCTATGAGTACTGGATGATGAACAAGCCATCCGGGGTCCTCACGGCGACAATGGACAAAAAGCAGAAGACCGTGCTGGATCTTCTTGGCCCGGAGAGAAGAAAGGACCTCTTCCCCGTGGGAAGGCTCGACCGGGATACGACAGGGCTCCTGCTTCTTACCAACGACGGGATGCTCGCCCACAGACTCCTTGCGCCAAAGAGCCACGTGGACAAGGTCTACAGGGTCCTGGTGCGGGGAATCCTTACGGAAGAGGACCAGAGGGCCTTTTCCTCCGGGATCCGGATCGGGGAGGACCTTGTATGCCTCCCTGCAGCGCTTGCAGTCACAAAGACGGATGCTTCGGAAAATACCTCGGAGGCGCTGGTCACCATCCGGGAGGGGAAGTTTCATCAGATCAAAAAGATGATGGCAGCCTGCGGAAAAGAGGTGCTGACACTAAAGCGCCTCTCCATGGGCCCCCTTGCCCTCGACCCTGCCCTGCAGGAGGGGGAGGTAAGGCCCCTGACGGAGGAAGAGACGGCGGCGCTGCTGGAAGTTTCTCAGAGCACAGCAGCAGAAGGGACGAAATTGTCATAAAACAGGTCTGAAAAAGCCGACATCGTCTGTTTGAACAAAAAATGGACGGGGATTCGGGAAAATATTTGGACAAATGCATGTTTGGGACACCTTGCCGAATCTGTCCAAATCGAATATGATAGTCATCGGTGAGAGGTGAAACACAGATTCCGTGCAGGACAAACGCACGGATCTATGATTCCGGGTCTTTCCCGGCAAGAGGTGACAATGTCCAAAGAAGAAGTAGACCGCTACATCTATGAAGTCGGTTCCGGCGTGATTGATGCCTCCGTCTTCCAGGCAGGATATTTCCAGAAGCACCACATGAGAACCAGCGTTGCGGCACACACCCTGAACGTGGCCCAGTCCTCTGTCTACATGGGACGGTTCCTGACACATCTTGGGTTCCGCGTCAACATGCAGGATCTTGTTCTCGCAAGTCTGTGCCATGATCTCGGCATCGTCGGACGCTACAGCAAGTATGCAAACAACAGGGAGTGCTGCAATCGGCATCCGCTGGATTCCGCAGCCCTTGCCAAAAAGCTCGTCCCCAATGCGGACGATGTGGTTCTCAACTCCGTGGAGTGCCACATGTGGCCGATCGGCCCGACCGGACATCCGAACCACATCGAGGGCTTCATTGTGACCGTCGCGGACAAGTACAGCTCCGTCAAGGATCTCCTCCGTCCAAACGGCTGGGATCGCTGGAGAAAACCCGCCGCAAAGGCAGGCACTACGAGACAGGACGCTTCCAGCGCCATCGCATAAACTTTATACCGGAACAGGCAGGGAAGCAGAGGCAAAAGCCCCTGCTTCTTTTTTGTCTTTACAGCACTGCACCGGAGTGCTAGAGTGTATTAGAACAGTTAATACAGTCATTCCGGAGAGCGTGATTATGGATCTGATAGATTACCGGGATGCGCGGCCGATCTATGAACAGATCACGGAGCGCTACAAAACACTGATCCTGAAGGGAGTCCTCCTTCCGGACGAGCAGATGCCCTCCGTGCGCTCGCTCGCCATGGAGCTCTCCACCAACCCCAATACGGTGCAGAAGGCCTATGCGGAGCTGGAGCGGCAGGGATTCCTCTACACGGTGCGCGGCAGGGGAAACTTTGTGAGCGGCGGGAAGAACCTCCTGGAGCAGAAGACAGACGAGCTCGCCTCCCGGCTGAAGGCTCTGAAGCATGAGGCAATGGATCTTGGCATCGACTGGAAGTGCGTGGAGGAGAGAGCGGGGGAGGTTGGAAAGCCCTGCTGATGCAGGGCGTTTCAGCAGCGGTGCGGACGCAACCGCATTTGCGGATTTTGCCACAGCGAGGTAGAAGCATGATTGAGACAATGCATCTTGAAAAGTCCTTCGGGAGCGTAAAGGCGGTGGCAGATGTTTCGCTCACGATAAGGGACGGGGAGGTGTTTGGCCTTGTCGGCACCAACGGCGCAGGAAAATCGACCTTTCTTCGCCTTCTTGCCGGGGTTCTGCGGCAGGACGCTGGCCAGATCCTCGTCGACCGGGAGAAGATCTGGGACAACCCGGAGAAAAAGGCGGACATCTTCTTTGTGCCGAACGACTTCTACTTCTTTCCGAATGCGACGCCGGAGGAGATGGGAAAGTACTTTGCACCCCTTTATCCCAGGTTTGACGCTGCGCGGTATGAGACCCTCCTTCGGGGCTTTCACCTCGATAAGCTCCGGCGCATCCGGGAGTTCTCCAGGGGCATGCGCCGGCAGGTGGCCATTCTCCTCGGCCTCTGCAGCGGGACAAAGTATCTCCTTTTGGATGAGACCTTTGACGGCCTGGACCCTTTGATGCGACAGACGGTGCGGAGCCTTATTGCAAAGGACATGGAGGACCGGGGGCTGACCCCAGTCCTCTCCTCCCACAACCTGCGGGAGATCGAGGACCTGTGCGACCACATCGGTATCCTCCACGAGGGTGGAATCCTCCTCTCGGAGGATCTGGAGGACCTCCGAAAGAGGATGCAGAAGGTGCAGTGCGTCTTCTCCTCGGAGGAGGAGAAGAAGACCATCCTGGAGGGCATCCGGGTGGTCTGCGAGACAAGGCGCGGAAGGCTCTCCACCCTGATCCTTGAGGCGGACCGGGAGAGCGTGGAGGCGAAATTCCGCGCAGCAGATATGATATTTTTTGAGATTCTCCCGCTGACACTGGAGGAGATCTTTGTCAGCAAGACGGAAGGGGCGGGATATGATGTCAGAAAACTCATCCTTGATTCGCAATAGGGCGCTGCAGAGGCAGATCCTGCGCAGAAGGCTCTGGCT
>Ga0256404_1012893_pt1 | contig 10743 bp, 6 predicted proteins | sample RumenRJG_01DNA_FD_185990 | JGI IMG/M metagenome (GOLD analysis project Ga0256404, IMG submission 185990) | Bovine rumen microbial communities from Lethbridge, Alberta, Canada - RJG_01 | ecosystem: Host-associated > Mammals > Digestive system > Stomach > Rumen | place: Canada: Alberta | collected...
CACCCAAGCCTCGCATTTCCACAATGTCGGCTTCAAGCATGGGAAGTGGCTCGACGTCGTAGACCTGGAGTTTCAACTCCAATGAATGCCTTTCTCGATAATGCAATAATTTTGTATTTTTGCCAGGGAATATGCAATTCCACTGCGCAACTACATGGATGCTAATACTATATACGTCAGACAACTAAGCGATGGAGACAAGAATGCCTTCGAAATACTTTTCCTTAAGTATCAGCCGAAGGTAATCACATTCTTATCTGGCTTTCTGCAGGATAAAGAACTCGCCCACGACATGGCGCAGGACATATTCTTCAAAGTGTGGCAGGATCGCGCCAAATTATCAAATGTCAAGTCATTCCAATCCTACATATTCAGCATGGCGCATAACGCCATGTGCAATTATTTCAAGCACTCGTTGGTAAGAGAGAAATATGACCTGGAGCAGATGCTCCGCCCGATCATTGCAAGCAATCCAGAAGAAAGCATGTTCGCAAACGAACTCCAAGATCTGGTTAACTTGAAAGTCGAACAGATGCCAGAAAAACGCAAAAGGATTTTCAAGATGAGCCGCTCCGAAGGACTATCCAACGAGGAAATCGCAAAACGGCTGAATATTAGCAAGCGAACCGTCGAGAATTATCTTTCTGCCGCATTGAAAGACATTAGGGATATGTTAGGTTCCGTCATTGTCTTTTTCATCTGATTTTTTTTGTGCGTTGCCTCGGGTCTTGTTGTCTTATTAATGAAACATGAACGAGTCAGCTCCACATAGAGTCATTAAAACATTTTTCGGGAAACATTTCTCGAAAGATGCCCAAATGCATTTCAGGTTCTGGTTCCTTAACTCTCCAGAGAAGGAAGAAAAAGATGCCGCTGAGCTTGAAGTGTGGAATAATTGTAGCTCCATAGTGACTGATGATACTTGGAAAGACCTTGAGAAAATAAAAGCAAAGATTGACAAGGAACCAGTCAATAGTCACAGGGTGAATCCGGCGTGGTGGATGATTGCCGCCTCCCTACTGCTAATTATCGCAACTGCAGTTTCCGTGAGGCTGCTGGACAATGCCGCGATCAAGCCCCTTGCCCCGGAAATGCTTGAATGCTATGTCCCGTTAGGCGAAAGCCGCTCTCTAACGCTGCCAGACAGCTCGAAAATCTTTTTGAACGCAGGTTCAATGCTAATTTACCCGAAAAAATTTTCGGCAGAGACCAGGAAGATATTCCTGACAGGTGAAGCACGAGTGCTCGTCGCCAAGGATCCTCGGAAACCTTTCATCATCAGCACTCATAACATGGATGTGCAAGCACTCGGAACCGTTTTCAACGTGAGCGACTATCAGCATTCGCACATTGCCACTTCTACGTTGGAGGAAGGGTCTATAAGGGTGCAGGTTAAGGCGGTGAACTCAATGCCAGCCATTCTAAGTCCAGGAGAACAATTGATCTATGATTCCGCCGCAAAAAAGATTACGGTGCGGAAGGTGGATGCTGCGAGAGCATCAGCCTGGGTGGAAGGTTACCTTGTATTCGACAATGCACCTTTCGAGGAGGTGGTCAAGGCGCTTGAAAGGAGATTCGACGTGACCATCAATTACGACGCCGACAAATACTACGGTCACTCCTATTGCGTGAAGTTTGCCCCAGGCGAGACCATAGTAGATGCGATGCAGATATTAAGTCAATTGATTGATGGATTTAACTACACCATTGCGAATCAGATAATAAGCATCAGATAGCATAATACGAGTAAAATATATACGATTACGTAACTTTTAATTAAAGCACTAAAACATGAGAAAGCACTCATTCCCTGAAATGAGAAAGCTTCTGCTTGGCAGATGCCTCATTCTGATTTCATGTTTTTGCCTGATTGGCATTCCTGCTATTGGACAAAACCAGCAAATTCATTTACAGAAGAAGGCATTAACTCTGAAAGAAGCTTTCGGCGAAATCGAAAGGCAGACTGACCTTTCAGTAGATTATGATGCTCAAACAGTAAATGTTTCTAGACAAGCATCCGTACCACAGACATCAATGACTGTCAACGAATTCTTGAAAGCCATCCTGCAAGGCACTGGCTACACGCATGAAATCCAAGGCAATCATATCTTGATTAAATCATCAAATAGACAAGGAACGCCAAAGCTGGTCAGTGGTAAAATAGTTGATAGCAAAGGCGAGCCAGTCGCAGGAGCCAATATTTTGGTTGTTGGATCAAATCATGGCACATCTTCGAATCAAAATGGAGAATTCTCTATTGATGTATCAGACAATGACATACTGGATGTGTCTTTCATTGGATTCGTTCCTGAACAAATTCAAATAAAAGGTCAATCTCTAGTCAATATCAGGCTAAAGGAAGACACGAAGTTACTCGATGAAGTTGTCGTCATCGGTTATGGCACAGTAAAGAGATCCGACTTAACAGGATCGACATCTTCTCTTAGTGGGGACAAAATAACCACGATAAACACGCCACAGTTCTCGGCACAGCTACAGGGCAAAATGGCTGGAGTGCAAGTAACCAGATCTTCCGGAAGCCCTAACAGTACTGCTACGATTAGGGTGAGAGGTGTAACGACAATCTCGACAAATGATCCTCTTGTTATCGTTGATGGCGTTCCTGGAGACATCAATGACATTGCTTCCGAAGACGTAGAGAATATACAAGTTCTCAAGGATGCCGCATCAGCTGCCATTTATGGGTCTAGGGCCGCTGCCGGAGTAATTCTCATTACGACCAAAAGAGCCAACAGTAAAGATTTTCATTTAGGATATAATATCGAGTATGGGATTGACACTCCTACAGAAGTGCCATCATCGACGAATGCCGTGAATTGGATGAAAGGTCTTAATGAATATATGTATAATGGGGGTGCATCTTCCTTATCGTCAGTATACTCTGATGATTATATTAACAGTTATAGTACCAACCATGCATCAGATCCAGACAACTATCCAGACACAGACTGGATGAATTTAGGGCTAAAGAACACTACTTCTCACCAACGCCATACCTTTACACTAAGCGGAGGGACAGAAAAATTAAGGACGAATTTCAGCCTGAATTATTACAATACAGATGCTCTTTATAAGTCAAAGAATTATGAGAAATACAATGTCAGAATAAATAACGACTATAATATCAACAAATATATTCATGCTGCCGTAGATCTTAATCTTTCATATGGAAGATACAAAACGCCACAGACTGGAGAAGGTTACACCGGTCTACTTTTATACGCCCCTCCTGTCTTCAATGCTTATTGGTCTGATGGTTCATTCGCCCCAGGAAAAGACGGAGAAAATCCTCTGGCTATTCTAAGCAATGGGGGAAGCATACTTCAGAAAAGTTATCACATAAGAGGTAAAATCCAGCTTGACATAACACCATTTAAAAACCTCACTGTATCCGCCGTTGTTGCCCCAAACTGGTATTTCTATAAAGGTAAAAACCATAGAATTTCCTACAAGCTGAGACAACTCAACGGCGATTACATATACGGCAATGGCTCATCTTCAACAAACCTTAGCGAAAGCAGAAACGATAATAATAGCATAACCAAACAGCTATACGCCAACTACAAGATTGAGATTGGCAAACACTCAATCTCAGTAATGGCAGGTTACGAGGATTATGCCTATAAATGGGAGAATGAATCAGCTTGGAGGCAGAATTATACATTGAAAAATTTCCCATACCTAGATCTCGGACCTGCCGACTATCAATACAATAGTGGTTCAGCCAGCCATAATGCATATCGCTCCGTCTTCGGACGAGTCATGTATTCGTTTGACAATAGATATTTGATTCAAGCCAATATTCGCTCTGATGGCTCTTCACGATTTGCAAAAGGACACCGCTGGGGTACATTCCCATCTTTCAGTGCAGGATGGGTTATTTCAGAAGAGCCCTGGTTCAAATCTAATTCCATCAATTTTTTAAAATTGCGAGCGTCAATCGGGCAGTTAGGCAACGAGAGGATTGGGTCCGATTTCCCTTACCAAGCGGCCTTGAATTTCGGAACTGGATATATACCAAATATATCTACTGGCATTTCAGACATAGTTCAAACTGCATATCAGTCCGATTACGCATTCGAAGACATAACTTGGGAAACAACCACGACATATGGTATCGGAACCGATTTTTCCCTACTCAGAGGCAGACTTAGAGGGGCTCTGGACATATATTATAAAAAGACGAAGGACATGCTTCTTGAGGTGGGTTTCCCTTCATACTTCGGATATAATTCACCCACTAAAAATGCGGCTGACATGCATACGAGAGGTTGGGATTTAGAACTCTCTTGGAATGACCAAATCGGAGATTTCGGATATAGCATCAGCGCCAACCTTTCTGATTATCGTTCAAAGATGGGCTATATGGCAGACAGGCAAGTTATAGGTAGCAATAAAATTACTGAAGAAGGATCTTACTATAATGAATGGTACATGTACAAAAGCAAAGGAATCATCCTAAATGAAGATGCAATGTATGATTCAGATGGAAATAAAATTCCGTTGCTAACGAGTAACGATAAGCCAGGATGCATCCAATATGTCGATATCGACAAAGATGGAAATATCACTGCCTCAAAAGATAGGGTAAAGCTCGGCAATTCCCTTCCAGAATATCTATATGGAGGATCTTTTTCGGCGAATTGGAAAGGAATAGACTTTAATCTATCTTTCCAAGGAATTGGGCACAGAAAAGTATTATGGTCCTGGTATAACACCCCTTTCAATTACACGGCATATTCATGCCCTCAGGTACTATGGAATAGCCACTGGAGCCCTAATGCAACTGATGAACAGAATGCAAAAGCTAAGTACCCGATGATAAGTTCTAATCAGACGAATCTCTATGCTGCCAGCGATTTCTACTTATTCAATGGAGCCTATATGAGAATTAAGAATATTACGCTAGGGTACACTCTTCCAAAGAATATCACACAGAAGATCATGATAGATAAACTGAGATTTTATTTCACGATCAATGACCTGCCTGCTTTCTCAAATTACCCTCATGGATATGACCCTGAATGGAGTTATTCAAGTGATTTACTCCTTACATCTTACATTTTCGGCATGAACATTAACTTTTAATGATATCCAAATCATGAAAATATATAGATACATCTTTTCCGGAATGTTTGCCTTTGCAATCACAGCCTGCGCAAATCTTGACATTCAGCCATTATCTTCCGGGACGAGCAGCAACTGGTTCAATGATGAGACTGAAATCTCTATGTCGCTTAATGACCTTTGGCGCCCAGACTTTTTCCCTATTGATGACGATGACTGGACTGATGACATGCTGAATAGAAATGGGCCTAACGAATTTACACTAGGGACTATTACTTCTCAGTCTGGGACAAGCAGTAGCAGATGGAGCGCCGAGTATAAAGCGGTTTCCAGATCATTGAAAATTCTTGATGCCCTCAATTCAATCGGGAGTAGTAAAATAGATGAGAATTCACTAAATCAATATAAAGGTGAAGCATACTTTATGCTGGGTTTCGCCTACGGTGAATTAGCCACATACTATGGAGATTGCATACTGAATAAAACAAGTATGTCTCTCGATGAAGCTTACGTCGCAGAAAAAGCTCCTAAAGATGATGTACTTGCATTCTCTTACGAATGTTTTGACAAAGCCGTTGATTTATTGCCAGCTTCATTTTCAGGAGAACAGGTTCCAACGAAAGGGGCGGCTCTTGGTTTTAAAGCCAGGTTTGCGCTTTGTGCCGAAGATTGGCAGATTGCTGCCGATGCATGTGAGAAATGCATGAAGCTTGGCGTTTACAGTCTCCATGAAAATTACAAAGAGCTTTTCCAAGCAGACAAATCTCCTGAATTAATGTTTTACTTTAAGGGGAATCTTGACCAGAAATATGGCGTCAGCAATTATTTCTCAAACACGAGGAATTATATCATTCGTAAATGCGGGGGATTTTGCAACCACTCTCCTTCTCTTGAGCTCTTCTGTTCCTACACATGCATTGATGGATTGCCTATAGATGAATCATCTATCTACGACCCTAAAGACCCATGCGCAAACAGAGATCCTCGTTGCACATATACTATTCAACCATACAAGACGAAATACTCCTCGGATTACGCTGAATACGAACAGTCCAAAATTGATAAAACCTTTCCAGATAAATATCCTGACTACATCACCTTAGGATATGAGTATAATCCAAGTCCTTATGCGACTAAGGTCTATGAAGTCTCTACAGGATCAATGGTCACGAATAATGACTCAAAGGCATCAAATCAACACTCTGCCTATAATGGGCTATTATTGAGGAAATATGTAAAGGATTCCTGGGCAGACTGGAGCGTTTCTTCAAGCACGGCCGATAACTGCTTTCCTTACCTACGCTACGCAGAGATACTGATGACATATGCTGAAGCAATGAACGAGCTCGGGAAATGCGACCAAGCTGTTCTGGACAACACAGTCAATTTAGTAAGGGCCAGAGCTTATAATGGAACTGGCATAGCATACCCTAAAGTTGTAGCCAGTAATCAGACAAAGCTCAGGAAAATTATTCGCATGGAACGTCGTTCCGAATTTGCTTTCGAAGGCATGAGATATAGAGACTTGCTTCGCTGGAAAATAGCGATAAAAGCTTATGATAAATCTATGTTTTACCTAAATAGGGCCTGGTCAGGATCCTCATCATGGAACGGTCTTTCAGGATCTGAATCCAACATTACGCTTTCGCCAGACTTCTTAAAGCATCTTTCTAACTGGGACAATGGAAACTACCCAATAGGCGGAATTCCAAAGATAGATGAAGATGGGCTGCCAGACATCTCATACATGGAAGATGAAGGATATATAGTCACTTTTTACAAGATGGGATTTGAATCTCCTAAAAATTATCTGTGGCCAATCCCAGCAGATGACATTCTCGTAAACAATAAATTAACTCAAAATACTGGATATTAATCATGAAAATAAAATCATTATTTCTATTTCTAATAATCACATCCATTGCATTGTTCCATGGATGCGGTACAGGGAATGACTCCCAAGGCAATAAAGTTACAGAAACTTATTCCGTTGACATTTGCGTCTACGGAGGCACTTCTGGAGGCGTCATTGCAGCTTACGCTGCCAAGAAAGAGGGGAAGAAGGTCCTTCTCATTGAACCCACGAACAGGCTGGGCGGCCTGACTTCTGGTGGCCTTGGAAGGACTGACCTAATAAGGCCAGAAGTAATAAACGGTCTGTCCAAGGATTTCTACGACAGAATAGGTAGATACTATGGCAAATCTGAAACGCAATACGTGTTTGAGCCCAAAGCTGCTATGCAGGTTTTCAATGATTATATCAAAGAAGGACAGATTGACGTTCAGTATAATACTAGGATAACTGGTGCATTGAAGAGAGGAAACACTCTGAAAGAGATAAGCGTGGAAAACACAAAAAATGGCAAGACCTACAAAATCAAAGGCAAGATATTCATTGACTGCAGCTACGAAGGAGATTTGATGGCAAATGCGGGAATATCTTACACTGTAGGCCGCGAAAGCATCGAACAATATGGGGAATCTTACAATGGGGTCCAGATGCTAACGAACCATCAGTTTCCAGACGGAATAGATCCATATAAGATCAAAGGCGACCCTTCAAGCGGACTGCTCTATGGCATAATGCCTGGAGAAATGGGAGAGCATGGAGCTGGTGGCAAAGACGTTCAGGCATACAATTTCAGGATCACTCTCACTAATAATCCTGCGAATATGATAGAGATTACGAAACCGGAGAATTACGACTCGACAAGGTATGAACTCATGCTCAGGCTCTTCGATGTAAAGCCTCCAAAAGACCTGAACAGTTGTTTTATATGGTCGGAAATGCCAAACAATAAGACAGACATCAACAATCGCGGAGGGTTTTCTACTGATATGATCGGAGCCAACTGGGAATATCCTGACGGCAGTTATGAAACTCGAGAAAAAATATTCAAGGATCACCTTGACTATACAAAAGGAATGCTTTACTTTGTAGGCCATGACCCAAGAGTGCCAGAGACGCTTCGAAACGAGATGCTCCAATGGGGATATCCTAAGGACGAATATGAAGATAGCGACCATTTCACCCCTCAGCTCTATATAAGGGAGGCAAGGAGGATGATAGGCGCCATGGTAATGACTCAGGATTACTGCGAAGGTAAAAAAGTAGCTAATGACCCAATCGCAATTGGCGAATACAATATGGATTCGCATAATTGCGGGCGTTACGTGGTGGACGGAATGGTAAAGAATGAAGGAAACGTTGAGATTCCCATCAAGGAGCCTTACAAGATTTCCTATAGATCCATTACCCCGAAAGTTGAAGAATGCAAAAACGTACTCGTTCCATTTTGCCTTTCAGCCTCGCACATTGCCTTCGGCTCTATACGCATGGAACCTATTTTCATGGTTTTGAGCGAAGCCTCGGCAATAGCCGCCTCAATTGCAATTGACAATTGCGGATGCTGCGTTCAGAAAGTAAATTATTCTGACATCAACGAAGGAATGAAGAAAATCAAATAATTCATGAAAAGAATATTATCCACGATTCTATTATCATTGTTGGCTTGCATTGCGCTGGCTCAGACATCAAACTATGACGTAGTAATAGTTGGAGGGACTCCTGCCGGAATAATGGCTGCGATATCTGCCTCACGTGAAGGCAAAACCGCTGTCCTACTAGAGCGTTCCGCTCATGCAGGAGGGCTTCCAGTCAATGGCCTGGGAGCAACGGACATAGCCACAAGAGGAGCTACGACAGGTCTTTTTAAAGAATTCGTGGATAATATTCTTGAATATTACATCGGTGCGTATGGGGAATACTCCCCGCAAGTAAAAGCATGCAGCAATGGGTATCATTTCGAGCCCCATGTCGCGGAAATAGTGCTTGAGAATATGCTGAAGGTTGAAGGGGAGAATATAACTGTGCTCACAAGGCGACAGTTCGATGCTTTACCTGAAAACGTCGAGAGGGAAGGAGGAGTTATCAAAAGCATCCGAATATTAAATCTAGAAACGAGGAAGAAAGAAAAATATTCGGGGAAAATATTCATTGATGCGACGTACGAGGGAGACCTTGGTGCTGCGGCAGGCGTACCATATTCCCTGGGAAGAGAAGGTGAAAGTGAATATGGTGAAATTGGCGCAGGGCGACTGTTCAAACTTTGGAGAGGACCTGAAATTGAGGGCACGACTCACGAAGGCGACGACGCTGTCCAAGCATACAATTACCGGCTCTGTCTCACAAACGACCCAGATAACAGGATTTTGCCAAAGAAACCGAAAGGCTATAAGAGAAGCGACTATGCTTCAATCACCGGAGATGTCTACTATGGCATTTTTGCAGGCGTTGAAATGCTCGATGTCACTCCAGAAATGCATGAAGCTAATAAAAAGCATATTGAAGAAGGCGGGAAAACTCAGATTGCTGGAGACCCTTGGGGTATAGCTAAAGTGATAAATATGGTGAAACTACCGAATAACAAGACAGACGCGAATAATCAGCATCTGGCCCTAATTTCAACAGACCTTCCTGAGGAAAACTGGAAATGGCCTGTAGCAGACTGGAAATGGAGGGATGAGTTCGCTAAAAGACTTAAGGAATATACCATCGGCCTTCTCTGGTTCGCTCAGAACGACAAAGAACTTCCAGAACAATTCAAGAGGAACGCATTAGAATGGGGGTTTGCCAAAGATGAGTACCAAGACAATGACAATTTTCCTCGACAGGTCTACGTAAGGGAAGGCAGAAGACTGCATGGAAAGCATATTTTCACAGCAAATGATGCACTACCCACAAGCGAAGGGAAACGGCCTCCTGTATATTCGAGCAGCATCACAGCTAGTCATTATGCCCTTGATTCTCATGCAGCCAGAAAGAGAGAAAAAGGCAAAATGGCCTTGGATGGCTTTTTCAGCTATCCTTCTGCACCATATACAGTTCCTTACGAGGTTATTATTCCCGAAGGGGTTGATAACATGCTGATTCCTGTGCCTGCATCAGCAACTCATGTAGGGTTTTCGACTCTCAGGATGGAACCTTGCTGGATGGCACTCGGTCAGGCTGCGGGAATCGCCGCTTCTGCTTCCATAGACAGCAGAATGCCGGTGGCTGACATACCCATTCAAAATATTCAGGAAAAGCTCCTTAATGAAGGTGCAACTTTAATATATTTTAAAGACTTGTCTGTAACTGACCCAGATTTCAAGTTAGTCCAGCGCATGGCATTGAAAGGATACCTGTCAGACTGGAATGCCAATCTGGAATCTATGCTTGATGCCTCTACGGCACAGTGCTGGCAGGAGTTATCTGGGATAAAAATCAATAACCCTGAAAACAAGACACGCCGGTCAGTCCTCAGGGCAATTTATGAACTTACTAATTAGAGAGCAGGAGAAAATTTTTTAAATGGAAATGGAAATGGAAATGGAACAATCCAAAAGTCCAAGGCAAAAAGGGTTGCCCACTCTAACATAACCTAGGGCATCCCCCTCTCAAAGAATCTTCCTACAGAATCCGCTTGTACTGTTTCATCTCGCCAGGAACGATCGAAGTCAGGTCTGCGATTTTTACTGGTTCACCTGAATAAATAGGGACTGTCGGGAAATGTCGAGAATTTCTTAACAAATTGATTGATAATGTGATGGAATTTTCGTATATTTGATATGGAGAAAAAGAATTCCTCCAACAGGCCAAGGAAAGCTGAATTT
>Ga0256404_1012894_pt1 | contig 10743 bp, 9 predicted proteins | sample RumenRJG_01DNA_FD_185990 | JGI IMG/M metagenome (GOLD analysis project Ga0256404, IMG submission 185990) | Bovine rumen microbial communities from Lethbridge, Alberta, Canada - RJG_01 | ecosystem: Host-associated > Mammals > Digestive system > Stomach > Rumen | place: Canada: Alberta | collected...
TAACTGCTGAGCGGCAGGAGAAGCTCGGCCGGCACAATCCGTTCCGGCGACGATACTGCAGCAGCAGAGGCATTTTTTGACGTTGAAACGCCTTTTGAAGAACTTGATGACGAAACGCTGCAGCCTCGCGATCATTCCCTTTGCCTGAAGCGGGAACTGTCCCGTTCCGGCAGAGGAAAATGCTCCATTCAGGGGCAGACAGTTCCGCTGAATCTGCTCGCAGGGCTTGCACCGAAGCTGATTTCAATTCAGAGCCAGTTCGCACAGCTGGAACTTCTTGATCAGAACAAACAGCTTGAAATCCTTGATGCCTGCGGCGGTGCCAGGCTTGCCGAAACAAAAAGGCATCTGGCAAAAGTCTTTTCCGAGGTCTTAATGTCAGACCGCAGATTGAGGGATGCCCGCCGGCGTGAGCAGGAAATAACGTCAACATATGGTGCAGTTGCAGAAATTTCTCCTTACCTTGAACGGCTGAAACTTACGCCTGAAAGCGAAGAGAAATTGAATTCGGATTATGAAGCAGCCGAGCATGAACTGAAACGTCTGCGCGACCTTCGTTCCCGCTGTCGGATGCTCAGCAGCCCGGAAACATGCGGAATCATGGATGACCTGTCAGAAAACCTTGAAGGAATGATGCAGCTTCTTCCTGCTGAAAAGAGAGAAGAATACACGGAAACTTCTCAGCGGATTATTGCAGAATTGAACGGCCTTTTGGATCAGCTTGAAGAACTGGCTCCGACAGAAAAACTTGATGACCTGGAAGCAGAACTCGAGCAGCTTGAAACAACGATTGGAATAATCCGTAAATGCAAACGCCTTGCTAAGGTCAGTACTTTCCATGATCTTCTTGATTACTGGCATAAGGGCGAAGAAGAAATGACATGGCTGGCGGAATTTACCAAGACACAGGAACAGCTGAATGAATCTGTAGCCAGGGCAAAGCAGGAACTGGCGAAGACGGCTAAGGAACTGCACGCAATGAGAACTTCAGCAGCAGAAGTCCTTCAGAAACGAGTGACAGAGAATCTGAACTCGCTTGCCATGGAGAATACGCAATTTCATATTCAGCTGACCGAAACCAATAAACTTCGTGCAAACGGCGCAGAAAACGTTGAGTTTACGCTGTCCCGTGGGAATAAGGAGATACCGGTTGCAAAAGCAGCTTCAGGCGGAGAACTGAGCAGAATACTTCTTGCAATTCAGGTTTCTCTGCCGGCTGAAATGCTGCCGCCGACCCTTGTTTTTGATGAGGTGGAAGCAGGACTTGGCGGCCAGGCTGCTTACCTTACAGGATTGAAACTGAAGCAGCTTGCATCGCGTGTTCAGGTAATACTTATTACTCATGAGGCCAGTATTGCCGCACTTGCTGATCAGCATTATCTAGTTGAGCGTATAGGCGACGTGTCAAATGTTTCACTCATAGAAGGCGAACGGCGTGTCCAGGAAATTGCTCGGATGTTATCCGGCAGTGCAGGTGCCAGGGAAGCCGAGGCGCACGCGCGGAAGCTGCTAGGCCTGGCTTTTGCAGCAAATAAAAACTGAGGCAGCAAGCTGCCGATTTATGTTATGGAAAAAAATCGAGAAAACCATAAGGACTGCATCAAAATTTTAAATGATGCAGTCCTTATGGTTTTTAATTATATTGTCACTGTAAAGTGATGTAAAAATAAGTGTATTATTATGGAAAATTATCGTTGACAATGCTGTGTATCTATTGTATTCTCTGAACTAGATAATTTGTGTTTATTTTTTAAAAACACTTGTATTGATAACTTGATGACTTTACATGGAGGCGCAAATATGAAATTTGCAATTATGGGGGCAGGCAATGTTGGGTATGCAATATCAGCTTATTTATCTTATAAAGGCGCAGATGTTTTCCTTTATACGCGCCAGCCGGAAAAGGCACAAACAATAAATAAAATTGGAATAAGCACTACAGGTTCCATAGAAGGCACATACAAAGTTGAATGTGTTACTGACCCTGCTGAAGCAATAAATGGTTCAGATTGTATCATTGTAACTACTACAGCAAACGCTCACAAAGATATTTTAACAAAAATAGCTCCTTTTTTGGAGAATAATCAAAAAATTCTTATGACCAATGCAAATTGGGGTGCGTTTGAGGCTAAACAAATATTGTATAAAGAGATTCAAGATAAAAACTTATATGTTGCGGAGACAAGCTCTCAATTATGTGTTGCGTCAAGCAAGGAAATCGGATCGGTGAATTTCTCCCTTAAATTAGGTATTTTGCTCGCTGCGCTTGAAAAGAATAAATCAAAGTTATTTATAGACATGCTGAAACCGTATTTCCCAAGCATATCTGTAGGAAAAAATATTCTTATGACAACACTTTGTTCTACAAATCCTGTAATTCATGTACCAATAACTATACTTAATGCAGTTAGAACTGAAAATGGTGAACCATATAAATTTTATGGTAACGGAATCTCGCCGCTTGTAATTCGTTATATAGAAAAGATGGATATGGAACGTGTGAACGTTGCAAAAGCTCTAAATATCGAGATACAAAGTGTTTTAGATGGAATTAACAGTTTTTGGGAAATAAAATATGATAATTTATTTGATGCATTGCGTAAAAATAAAGTTTATCAAAAATCAACAGGTCCTAAAGACTTAAATTATCGCTATATAAGTGAAGACATACCTTATGGCATTGCGCCTGTGTATAAAATAGGGCAATTATTAGGCGTAGCAACTCCATATACTGAAACACTTGTTCGTTTTTCATCTTTATTAATGGGTAAAGATTTTATGACGGAAGGAGTAAAATTTAATTTGGAAGAGCTTAAACTAGCGCTTAACTGAATTATTTTATGGTATAAAAATTAAATTTCTCATGTAATAAAGACGGGTAATGACACAGAGGAGGGGTTTTTATGGCAGCGGTAGGCGCAAAAAGATCAAACCAAAAATTCAACGCAGTTGATCTTATTACCTGCGTTGTTTTTGCAGCACTTGTACGCGTACTATTTTTGGTCTTTAAGATGTTCGGTGTCGTATTTCCATTTAATCATTCGATGATGTTGATGTTCAGCGCATTCTGCTTTGTTGCGTGTGTTGCTATTGTAAAAAAACCATGGGCAGGGTTCTATTATACGATTGGCTGGGTGGCAATTGATTTCTTTCTTCAGGGTGAGCATTATTTATATTGGGTATATGCTGTAATTGCACCAATTATCGTTGAACTGCTGATGAAGGCACGTGGTAAGAACTATCAAGACCCTAATGATGTTTATCATAGTTTAAAGGATATGATTGTTTTTTCAATTATATATAATGCCTTATACTTTTGGTTTACATTTTGGATGATATTAAAAATATTCTTGATTCCTTGTCCGATGATCCTTATCGTTTCAGCTTTTGCTATAGGTCTCGTAACTACAGTGTTAGGTGCTTGGCTGGGTATGAAGGTTGGTAGAAAGGCCAATAAACTTACCAATTAATAACTCTTATGTTAATAAAATATTACCCGTTTTTATTACTAATGCTCACGGTGGATTTATTACCATTGTGAGCATTACTGGAAATAATATGAGTGAAATATATTGATAACATTAAGAGGTGTATATTATGACAGATTTTTCTGTGAATTATGAAAAAAATACTTGGGTCCATCGATTAGATCCTCGAGTTAAATTGCTGTTTATTGTAGTTTTTTGCACAGTGCCATTGTTTTTTACGCGGTTTTCCTATCTTTTAGTATGCGCACTTTGTGCAACACCAGTATGGTTTGGTGCAAAAATTGACCCTCGGCCAATTAAAGGATTACTTATAGCAATTTTGATATTTTCAGTTGTAGCAATTATATTTCCTACATTTTATAGTTACGATTATCCTAATAAAAAAATATTATTTAAGCTAGGGCCTTTAGTAGCCACTGATGTCGGTTTTGTATCAGGCTTGATGCTTGCATTTCGTGCAGCTATTCCTGCCGTTGTAGCATTAATACTTATATGCACAACAGATCCCGCTGCATTAGCTAAGGCTATGATGAAAATTAAAATGCCTATGTCAGTATCATTCATGATGATGGGAGCTTTACGTATGTTCCCGCTGGTCAGTGAAGTGATGGGAAACATAAGGACGGCGCAAATAATAAGAGGTGTGCGTACTGATGGAACACGAAACACGTGGCGGGCATTTAAGTTGGCAGTAACACCTCTTATGATTAATTCTTTAAGAAAAAGTAGAGTTACTGGACTTGCTGTTGAATCTAAAGGTTTTGGTATGCATGCTTGGAGGGAATATTACCAAGAGTACAAACTCCATTTTGCAGATTATATGATGATTCTTGCTTGTTTAATTTTTGTAGTTGTAGCCATCATATTACGATTTGTTTTAGGATTAGGTGTAAATCCGATGGTACTTCAGGCTTAAGTTGGAGGGAATATATATGACGAACAGCAGTGCGGCGTTTAACCGGGGCAATGATTTGTCTAATACTGTTCAGAAAAATAACGGAATAGTGCTTCAGACAAAGAATTTAAGTTATTCCTATCCCGATAGCGAACTTAAAGTAATCGATGATGTCAATATAAAAATTAAACAGGGAGAGTTTGTTTTGCTCTGTGGCTCTTCCGGAAGTGGCAAAACAACATTAGCTAAGTGTCTAAATGGTATTATACCCCATCTTACAAACGGGAAAATGTACGGAGATGTTTATATTAATGGCATTAATACGACAGACGTTGAAATATATGACTTAAGTCGTATGATAGGCATGGTTTTTCAAAACCCAGAAGATCAAATTTTTTCTACCAGAGTCGTTGATGAAGTGGCATTAGGAGTGGAATGTCAAGGACATTCTCACACAGATATTGTAGAACGCGTCAATTACGCAACCGAAAAACTGCGCATCACTGATATTTTGAATAGATTAACTTTTTCCTTAAGCGGAGGACAGAAACAAAAAGTTTCTATTGCGTCTTGTTTAGCCGTGCTACCATCCATCATCGTTCTCGATGACCCAACTACGGATTTGGATCCAATTAGCAAACAAGAAGTGATGGATATTCTTGCTGAATTAAAAAAAGAAATTAATATGACCTTCTTCGTTATTGAACATGATCTTACTGACCTCGTTGAGTTTACAGATCATATGTTAGTAATGCATGAGGGGAAAATTATACTTGATGGTGACCCTCGTAATATACTCTATGAACATTATGATACTCTAGATAACATTGGCGTTAGAATTCCTGACCATATACGACTGGCAAAATATCTCTTTGATAAAGGATACACATATGATGTTCAATACCCACTTAAGCAGAGTGAAGTAATAGATTTTACGGAAAAAGTGTTAGCAAAGCATGATAATGTTTTTCCGAATCTTGTATATCGGGATTATGCTCGTAAAAATGATCAAAAAGTTGCAGAGATCAAAGACGTCTCATACCAATATCCAGCTACAGATACGATGCAGCTGGATCATGTTAACCTCGATATTTATAAAGGTGAATTTGTAGCAATTGTTGGGCATAATGGTAGTGGCAAAACAACGTTGATGAAAAATATGCTTGGACTTCTAAAACCCTGTAACGGGGATGTAATCATCAACGGTCTTAATACTAAGGAAACCGAGGTTTCACGTTTAATTCTGGATATAGGTTATGTATTCCAAAATCCAGACAATCAACTATTTTGTAATACTGTTAGAGAAGAAGTAGGCTTTGGGTTGTTAAATAACGGAGTTCCTGCGTCTGCTGTTGAAAAAGAAGTGAAAAGGGTCCTTGAAATAGTAGGACTGGATAAAGAGGAAAATGCGCACCCATTTTCTTTATCGCGTGGACAGCGCCAACGCCTTGCCGTTGCGACAATGCTTGTGTCCAAACCTAAAATTATGCTCCTAGATGAGCCTACTACAGGGTTGGACGAAAAAGATCTGAAAGGCATACTCACATTAATGGAGGACCTGATTAATTACTACGACGGCACGGTAATTATAGTTACACACGATATGGAGATTGTAGCAAAGTATGCTACAAGAATTGTTGTAATGGGAGGGGGAAAAATTGTACTCGACGACAATCCTACTGAGATTTTTAAAAACCACTACAGAGAATTAACGAGCCTGAAAATAAAGCCTACAATCATAGCTTCTCTGTCTCAAAAAATCCATTCTGATAAAATGCCATATTTACCTTACTGGGATTTTATTGGTAACCAGTTAAAAGCGAATAGCAGGTAAAATAAGATGACTTCATATATTCCTAAATATATTGAAATACAAAATTTTATTGTCGAGAAAATTAAAAACGGACTACTGAAACCATATGACCAAATACCGTCTGAGAGTGAACTCTGCAAAATGTTTAAAGTTTCGCGAGTAACTGTGAATACAGCTATTAGTCAGCTTGCACTAAAAGGAATAGTTGAGCGTGTGCAAGGCAAGGGTACTTTCATCGCTGATGTCGCATTTCCTTATGGTCAAAAATTACCACTCATGGCTAGAACATCTAAAATAACTAGCGCATGGCGTGCTGATGAGCATCAGTTCATATCAATTGATCGGATTAAAGCGTCTAACGTCCTTGCCTTGCAGCTAATGCTTGTTCATGGTGAGGAACTTTATCAGATTACAGAATTAATGGTCCAAAAAAAACAAAAGATTGCTATTGATTATCATCTTTTTCCAGTATCTTATTTATCGAGCGGATTTGAACGTTCTGATATAGAAAATCTTTATTTCGTAGATTTTTTACGTGATAAATGCAAAAAAAAACCTCATATGATGCATACGCATATAAACATCCGCTACCCTAGCAATCCAGAAGCTCAATTATTAGATGTAGGGGTCTCACAACCATTATTAATCTGGGACAATTTAATTTTTGATGATAAAAATCATCCATTAGGCTTAACTAGTACCCTTGCAATCCCTGAATATTTTAAGCCATATATAAATTTTCTGATTTAACACGGCGCATATAAAACGTGTAATCGTTAAGAGGTCGGTTTGCATGGAATCGAGAAATACAAGCAACATGAACCTTAAAGTTTCAGTTCACGTCTCACGGGTTGGCATTTATTGGAATATTTTTCTTAGTGCGTTTAAACTTTTTGCGGGCATCATTGCACATTCAAATGCTATGGTTGCTGACTCTATACATTCATTATCGGATGTTGCTGGGGGCGGTATAGTCATTTTGGGTGCACGGATGGCTAACAAAAATTCGGATGCCAAACATCCCTATGGGCATGAGCGCATAGAATGTGTAATATCACTTCTTCTGGCGTTTATTTTAGCTGGCACAGGTATTACGATCGGCTATGCTGGTATTCGGAAAATTTTATCCTATAACAGCGTTCCGCCAGTAATCCCAGGGATGCTCGCATTATTAGCTGCCATTATATCAATTGTAACAAAAGAAATACTTTATTGGTATACGCGAGCAGCTGGCAAAAAAATACAATCGATAGCACTTATTGCGCAGGCGTGGCATCATAGATCAGATGCGTTGTCATCAGTTGGCAGCCTTATTGGTATTGCTGGAGCACGCCTTGGTTATCCTGCACTAGATCCGATTGCAAGTGTTGTGATTTGTTTGTTTATCATGAAAGTAGCTTATGATATTTTCAAAGAATCAGTTGATAGAATGGTTGACGAATCGTGTGGTGTTGAGGAAGAGAAAGCATTTCGTCAAATTATTATGAAGCAAAGTGGAGTGCTCTCCATAGATGACCTTAAAACACGCTTATTTGGTTCAAAAATTTATGTTGATCTGGAAATTGCTGTTGATGGAAACTTAAGTGTATTTCAAGGACATCGTATAGCAGAAAATGTGCACTCGGCGATTGAGAGGACATTCCCTGCAGTGAAACATATAACTGTTCATGTTAACCCTGTTAAGACGGGCATTTAAACTTCATGTATGCAGTATAAAGTTAAAATTTTTACATGTTGGTGTTTATAGCCCGACTTTATTATTTAGATTTGTTTAATTGCTGAGTGTGCCGCATATATGCCTGAAGATCTTTTGAAGTGTTGATCAGATGGTTTTCCAGCGCCTTAATGGTACGCGGCAGATCATGTGCTTTTACTCCCTCCAGAATTTCCCTGTGCTGTTCTTCAGATTCCTTGCGCATAGAATCAAGGTGGTTGCGGATGTATCGGTCAACCTGACGGCGGAGTTTTGCCATGGTGTCAAGAGTGAGCGGACGGTCAGCCGGCTCATAGAGGGAGGAGTGAAACAGAACGTTCATGTCGCGCCACTTAACAGGATCTTCTTCGCTTTCCATCTTATCAAGCAGTTTTTCTTCTTCCTGGATCAGGGCATTGGAAATAAGGTCAAAGGACACCTTCATCGAACCGCATTCAAGCCAGGTGAGCATGTCATAGATTTCACGGGCATCTTCCAGCGTGAGGCCGGAAACAATAGCTCCTCTGCGTCCCCGGAATTCCACAAGTCCTTCGGTTTCAAGCTGTTTCAGGGCCTCCCGAAGAGGAATGGGACTGACACCCATTCTTGCTGCCAGCTGATTCTGCAGTAACTGTTCATTATCCTGAAGGATGCCGCGGTAAATCGCCTCGCGCAGTACGTTTGCGATATAATAAGATGCAGCCTTGTCTCCGCTGATACGCGGCATAAGTTCTTCCAATGTCATATTTTGAAAATCTCCTTCCAGTAAGATCCCATTACATCAGATTATATATATTTTAGCTTCTTTTTTCTAAAAAGCTATACACGCATTTTTTTGTAACTTTATGATATATAAAATACAAGATCCTTGTATATTCATTTGACAAACAAAGTATTACAGATTTATACTGTTAAAGGTAAGTAAAATAAAAACACAGGAGAGTGCTGGCATGAAAAAGATAATGGTTTCAGGGTGCCTTGGGCAGATTGGGACGGAACTTGTTGCCAAACTGCGCCACGATTATGGGGCAGACAACGTTTTTGCTACTGATGTGCGTCCGGACGAGAAACATGTTCTGCCAGGCGGGCCGTTCGCCCTGCTTGACGCCCGCGACGGCGAGAAATATGCCGAACTTGTGAAGGAGTTCAAGCCTGACACGATTTATCACCTTGCCGGACTGCTGTCAGCGGTGGCGGAAAAAAAACCTCAGCTTGCCTGGGACATCAACGTGCATGGTCTGTACAACGCGCTTGAAGCAGCTCGCGAATACCACTGCGCGCTGTTTTTCCCCAGCTCTATAGCTGCTTTTGGACCCGATACTCCTCATGACAAAACTCCCCAGGATACGCTTCAGCGTCCCAACACGATGTATGGCGTCACAAAAGTTACAGGCGAACTGCTTGCAGAGTATTACCATAAAAAATGGGGTGTGGATACTAGAGGCGTTCGTTTTCCCGGGTTGATCTCCTATAAGACGCTTCCCGGCGGCGGTACAACCGATTATGCAGTTGACATTTATTATCAGGCTGTGCAGCATGCCCATTATACGAGTTACATTGCTGCCGGTACTTACATGGATATGATGTATATTCCGGATGCTATAAACGGAATGATTCAGATTATGGAAGCAGATCCCACTAAACTGAAACACCGCTGCTGCTTCAATATTACGAGTCTCAGCTTTGAGCCCGAGCAGATTGCAGCTTCAATTCGGGAAAGAATTCCTTCGTTTACGATTGACTATGACGTTGATCCGGTGCGCCAGGGTATTGCTGACAGCTGGCCGAATTCGCTTGATGATTCAGCAGCCCGTACTGAATGGGGCTGGAGTCCGAAATATGATATGGCAGCAATGACTGATGATATGCTGAAGAATCTTCGCATTAAACTTGGAGACAAAGCAAAATATTAGAAAATAAAGTCTGACATTGGGGAGGAAAAACAATGAAAAAACTTGAAGCAGTTCTTGCAGCGGACCTTGAGAAGCTGAAAGCAGAAGGACGTCTGAAGGGCAAGGAAGAAATTATTGTCGGAATTAAAAAAGCCTCCGGTAAGAAAGGTCCGCGTTATCTTCTTAGAGGACACGGAAATCAGGAATTTATCCGCATGAATTCCAACTCCTATCTTGGACTTTCTCTCCGCGATGACATGATTAAAGCGGAGGAAGAAGGAACTCGTGAATTCGGCGTAGGACCCGGAGCAGTCCGCTTTATTTCCGGAACTTTCAAAGCGCACCGTGATCTTGAGCATAAACTTGCGGCATTTCACGGCCGTGAGGACGCCATGATCTTCAGCGCTGCGTATGTGACGGTGGGCGGCGTCATCACATCGCTGATCAGCAAGGAAACCTATGTAATCAGTGATGAGCTGAACCATAACAGCATCATCAACGCCATTAAACTTGGGCTGGGAAAGTCAACTCTTCGCTCGGTTTATAAACATAATTCCCTTGAAGATTTAAAACACAGTCTGGATGAAGCCGTAAAAAGCGGGGCAAAACGCGCACTTGTGGTAACTGATGGTATTTTCAGCATGCGCGGCGACCATGCTCCTTTGAAGGAAATTGTTGAGCTGGTGCACAGCTACGATGATAAATTCCCGGAGGACGCGTTTGTTGTGGTCGATGATTCCCACGGTGTCGGCGCCTGCGGTCTGACGGGGCGCGGGACTGAAGAGCTTACCGGAGCGCGTGTGGATGTACTGATCGGCACGCTTGGCAAGGCGTATGGCGTCAACGGAGGCTATGTAGTCGGTTCCCGCGGACTGATCACCTATCTTCGTGAACATGCTGCCATGTATATTTACTCAAATCCGATTACTGTCGGCGAAGCTTATGCCGCATCAAAGGCTCTC
>Ga0256404_1012895_pt1 | contig 10742 bp, 4 predicted proteins | sample RumenRJG_01DNA_FD_185990 | JGI IMG/M metagenome (GOLD analysis project Ga0256404, IMG submission 185990) | Bovine rumen microbial communities from Lethbridge, Alberta, Canada - RJG_01 | ecosystem: Host-associated > Mammals > Digestive system > Stomach > Rumen | place: Canada: Alberta | collected...
CGGCACTTTAGGTAGCGACGGTAAGGAGAACGGTATGGTGTTCGGTTCGTCACGTGGTGATGTAGCCACTCCGGAAGGCGAGCCTGCCGTTGACCCCAATGACCGCATAGCGTGGGTTTACAGCACGCATGTCACCATTGGCGATGCCGGTGCTGCAACGAGTCCTACGATTAAGGGTTCTGTCTATGGAAGCGGCGAGAATGGTCACACATTCCAGAATACTGTTGTAGATATAAATAAGGGTATTGTCGGTATTACAACAGGTTCTACTATTGTAGATGACAATGGTACACCGGATGATACGTCGGATGATAAATCATACTCAGGTGCTGCATACCCTTATCGTGGCAACGTCTATGGTGGCGGTTGCGGTACGGACAAGTATGATTCTAATAGCGATGGAATAAAAGACAAGTATAACCCGCTGGCTGGTATCGTAAAGGGTACTACCACCATCAATATCACTGGTGGACAGGTTGTCCACAATGTCTATGGCGCTGGTGCTATGGGTTCTGTGGGCGGTGGTGCTGAAGCCAACAGCGGTAAGACAACGATAAACGTTACTGGTGGTCGTATCGGCTATAATGGCGACGGGAATGGGCATGTGTTTGGTGCTGCCCGTGGTGAGTATGGCGTAAGCACGGCTGCTTCAGGTCTCGCTAACGTCAGGGAGACGGCGGTGAACATCAACTATACGACGACACCAGCTGCAGATAATGGAGAAAAGAATGTCCAACTCATCGCTGGCTCTGTATTTGGTGGTGGTGAGGCTGGTACTGTCAAGGAGAGCGTAGCCGTCAACATGACAGGTGGTCTGATTCTGAAGGATCTCTATGGCGGTGGTGCCTTGGCTGATACGCAGACCAACAACTGGGACGAAACCCTCAACGAGAATGCCGGTGGCTGGGCAGCAGGCAAGACATCAGCAAGTGCCACCACGACGGTTCGTCTGACGGGCGGACGCATCGGTGAAGAGGTCTTTGGCGGTGGACTGGGAGAAGCCGGAAAGCCTGCCTACGTATGGGGTGATGTGTTGGTTGACCTGAACGGTACAACATCGTCTGGTGAAACAGGCACACCCATCGCTGCGACTGCAAAAGGTTGTGTCGTTGGACAGATATTCGGTTGCAACAACATCAACGGAACGCCTAAGGGCGATGTGATGGTGCATGTCTATGCCACACAGAACGTTGCGGCTACACAGATTGCCAATGCGGGTGAGGTTACCAATGCCAAGGTGAAAGGACGCTATGACGTCACGGCAGTCTATGGTGGAGGTAATCAGGCTGCATATAATCCCGTAACGCCATCTAATGGTACTTCTGGCTCTAAGACCAAAGTTATTATTGAGGGTTGTGCTCTCACAAGTATTAACACCGTCTATGGTGGTGGTAATGCTGCTGCTGTGCCTGAGACAGACGTCTATATCAAGTCCGCTTATGAGATAGGCTACCTGTTTGGTGGTGGCAATGGTAAGGACGACATTGCACCAGGTGTTCCAAACCCGGGTGCCGACGTCGGTACGCTTGACCAAGGCACAACGACTTATGGTTCGGGTAATGCCAACACGCTGATGGAGGGAGGATTGATTCACGAGGCCTATGGTGGTAGTAACACGAAGGGTATCATCAAGGGTTCTATTAACCAGGTGACTGCTCCTAAAGACCCTGCAGTTGACCCAGGTTGTTGTGAATTGGCAGTGGAGAAAATTGTCGGTGCCGGTAAGTATGCGGACATCGATGGCGATGTGAATATGACCTTGAGCTGTCAACCGAGCCAAAAGGTTAACCTGCTGTTTGCGGGTGCCGACGAGGCAAACGTAAATGGTAATATTACCCTGAACATCACCAATGGACACTTCGGCAAGGTGTTCGGTGGTAACAACTTAGGTGGTGCCATCAAGGGTAAAATCACAGTGAATGTTGAGGAAACTGGCTGTCAACCTATCAAGATTGACGATCTCTATCTGGGTAGTAACGAGGCTGCATACTCTGTATTCGGTTATTATGAGAGTGAAGACATTCATCCGGTAACCGGCAAGAAGATTCTGAAGCCAAGAACTTCAGCAGATGACAGTCACACTCCAGTGGATAATCCTGCGGAAGACGCGACTCATACCTTCCCCTATGCTGACCCCGAACTGAACATCATCTCCTGCACCTATATCGGTAACGTATTTGGTGGTGGCTTTGGTAAAGGTGCTGTGATGTATGCCAACCCTACGGTAAACGTCAATATGGTTAAGGGCGCTTATGGCGATAATGAAACAGTGGGCGTTTCTAAAGTTATGACAGACCTGGGTCTTGATGTTACGAAGACTGCGCCGAATCCCGATAAACTAGGTATTATCAGAAATGTATATGGTGGTGGTGATGCAGCTGATATTGAAGGTAATACTACCGTAAATATAGGTACTGCAGAAAAAGTCTATCTTACTTCAGAACCTACCTATTTGGGAGATGGTAACTATAACGAGATTACTGCCGATGAAGACCCCCACAAGGGTATGTTTGAGGTAGCTGCAAAGGGTGCCTATATCATTGGTAGCGTCTTTGGTGGCGGTAATGCTGCCGACGTGCTGGGCAACACCAACGTCACGATGAGTGGCGGCTATGTCTTTAACGGTATCTTTGGTGGCGGCTATGCCGGTTCGGTGGGTACATTCACCAGAAGTACGGCTGCTGCAAATGTCAACATCTATGGACATACGTCTCATACGGGCTGTATCGGTAAGCCCATTTCCTGCGCAGAAGGCACGGGTAAGTGTACGGTGGTCGTCGAAGGCGGTCAGATTGGTCCTTTGTCTGTGGCAACACAGGGTATGAACAGGTCGAAAGCAGAAGGCGGTCCCGTACCGGAAGGTTGGGTATGGGGTGCAGGCCAGGGTCTCGTAGAGGATCCGGCGACACATCCTGATACGCACTTCACGTCATACGTAGGAGAAACTGATGTAACTATCAAAGGTACAGCCCTCGTCATGGAGTCTATCATCGGCGGTGGTGAGTTCGGACGTGTGCTTGGCAATACGCTCGTCAAGATAGAGGGCGGCCAGATTGGTATCGGCGCAAACCAGACGGAAACCGTAAGTGGTGTCCTTCAGCCTAAGCGCTACAGGGACGACCAGTTCGTCAATCCTGCCACAACGACTATCACCAATGCAGACTCTTTGACCGAGTGTTCACACTACCCATACGGAAGAAATATTGGCACGACTGAAAACCCCAACTGGGTTTATCTGCCCTACGACCCGTATTGCGAGAAGTATCCTGACTATTTTGCTGCTCATCCGGAATTTGCTCCGGCCAGCACTTCAAATCCTTCTGACGGTAAGACATGGATTGGCTGTGTATTCGCGGGCGGCTCCGGCTATATGCCCTACGAGAAGAAAGACGGTACAGGCTACGACTGGTGTCCTTCAGCAGGTTTGGTGGAAGGTGATGCTGAAGTACGTATCTCCGGCGGTCATATCCTGACAAACGTCTATGGCGGCAACGAGATTACCGACGTCAAGGGTAAATCTATCGTGAAGATGACTGGAGGTACGATTGGCGTGCCGCGCACTCTGGAACAGATTGTCAAGCACCCATTGACCTGCTATCTCTTTGGCGCAGGTAAGGGTGACGAGCGCTCTCGCTTCTATAACTACACCAATACGGGTAGTGTAGAGGTAGAGATATCGGGTGGTATCATTTACGGTTCTGTCTTCGGTGGTTCGGAGGATGGTCACGTCACTGGCGATATCAAGGTGGATATCAAGCCGGGTGCCGTCATCGGAACCTATGGTACCTCATATGTGGACGGTAACGTCTTCGGTGGTGGTCGCGGCTTCTCCGGCAATACCCTCACAGCTGGTAATGTCGGTGGAAATGTGACACTGAATATCTCAGGTGGTAACATACTGGGTTCGGTCTATGGCGGTGGACGACTCGCCTCTGTGGGTACCTATCTTGTTGACTCAAATGATGGCAACTACGGCAAGCTGATTCCTGACAACGGAAATGACAAGCATGGACATATCACCATCAATATCAGCGGCGGTACCATTGGCAACAATGCGGAATATATTTACAATCCTACTGCCGCTCAGAAGGCAGCAATACCCAACACTACCTTCGACTATCAGAATCATCTGCAATATACCAAGGGCGGTAATGTGTTTACTGCTGGCATGGGCCGACTCTACGCGCTGGATGGCAAGACCGTCCTGACACGATGGCAAAAGCTCGGTCAGTGTAAGCAGACAGAACTGAACATGACTGGCGGTACAGTGAAGAGTAGTGTCTATGGCGGTGGCGAGATTGGTATTGTTGCTCAGAACGCAACGCTGAATATCAATGGCGGCACTGTCGGCACGAAGGTCGCTGATGCTGGAGATGCTGCGAAGTATTACTACTTCGGCAGCGTGTTCGGAGGTGGTAAGGGCAGCAAGGAAAGTATTGACGGTATCAGTGCGGCAGGAACCACACAAGGTAAGGTGAAAGTTCTTCTGAACAAAACGGTTGCGTCTAACGATGCAGCAAAGGGTGCTATCGTGCATCAGGTATTTGGTTGCAATGATATGAACGGTTCGCCAAAGGACTCTGTCATAGTACACGTCTATGCCACACAATCTCCTGACAAGGACAATATCAGTACCAAACCGGCTAAGGGCACTGAGACGTTTGACGTCGAGGCTGTCTATGGTGGTGGTAACCTGGCTGCTTATGAGCCAACGTCATCAACAGGTTCAACCAACGTCATCATCGATGGTTGCGGACTGACGAGTATCCGTCAGGTCTATGGTGGTGGCAACGCTGCTTCTACGCCAGCCACCAATGTGACCGTCAATGGCACCTACGAGGTCCTGGAGCTCTTCGGCGGTGGTAACGGTTTGGACAAGTTGCCCGACGGCAGACCTAACCCTGGTGCCAACGTGGGTTATAAGAACTATACGGTTTACGAGAAAGTCAATAACGAATGGATTGCCAAGGACGACCCTGCTTATGACACGAAAGAGGAGCGTACCGCAGGAAACAGTGCCATCACCTATGGCACCGGCCAGGCTTCAGTCAATGTCTTTGGTGGTACGATTCATCGCGTCTTTGGCGGCTCTAATACGAAGGGTAATGTGCGCCAGACGGCTGTTACCTTGCTGGATGAAAACAGCGGATGTGACTTCTGCGTCGATGAGGCCTATGGCGGCGGTAAGAGTGCACCGATGGATGCTGAGGCCAAGTTGCTGATGGCATGTATTCCGGGACTGAAGGCGGCATATGGTGGTGCCGAGGCTGCCGACATCCAGGGCAATGTGACGCTGAACATCACCAACGGAACCTTTGACCGAGTGTTTGGCGGCAACAATATCAGCGGTACCATTAATGGAGCCATTGCAGTGAATATCGAGGAGGTGGGTTGTAAGCCTATCATCATTGGTGAACTGTATGGTGGAGGCAACCGTGCAGGCTATTCTATCTATGGCTATAAGGAGGTGAATGTTGGTACTCAGCTGGAACCTAATTATGTTTGGCGTCCTCGCGAATCTGCTGACGATGAGGGCACGGGGCCAGATACCCCTTACGAGCATCCACAGGTGAATGTCAAGTCGTTTACCAGCATCGGTACTGTCTATGGTGGTGGCTATGGTAGTACAGCCGTCATGGTGGGTAATCCTACGGTTAATATCAGTGAGGTGGTTGGTACACCTACTACCTATCCTACGACAGGAGATTTCGATGAGACGGGTTATAAAGGTGACACCAAAGAGATTGACGGCTACGAGGTGACGCTTCCTGCTCACGTACGTGGTAAGATGGGAGCCATCAACAATGTCTTTGGCGGTGGTAATGCTGCTAAGGTGATTGGTAACACCAATGTCAACATCGGTACGCTGTCGGAGGTGTATGTTGTCAAGACAGTTACTACAGGTGCCGCTTTACCAGCAGGCTGCTACACCCGTAACAATGATGGAACGTACACTGCTGCCACGGGTACTGCGGTAGATGGAATGACCTACTACGAGAAGAAGACCGTATTAGGTGCCGACATCCGTGGCAATGTCTATGGTGGCGGTAACAATGCGGAAGTTACGGGTAATACGAATGTGAACATCGGAAAGAAAAAATAATTAGTCGCTTCGTCAGATTTAATAAGAATTGAAGCAAGCGTAATACCAGACAACTGCCCCACGACAGGTTCGTTGAAGAAATGCGGGAGTTCGTTGAAAATAGTTGGGAATGTCCCTCTATGTTAATACCTTTGTGGCAGATTTCTACATATAATAAACTACAATGAGAAAGAAACTATTGGTATTAGCACTACTGGCGGGTACGCTCAGCGCACAGGCTGACGAGTATCCGTACCTGATTTTTGAGACGACAGATGGTGGCAGGACGCCTGTGGAGGTGGAGTCGCTGACTATCCAGATTGTGGATGGTAACCTGGTGGCTGGTGGAAAGACGTTCAGTCTGGCGAGCCTGAGCAGGATGTTCTTTGCCTTGACGCCCGATGCCACTAGCGGCATTGAGGATTTGCGTGCGACAGAGGACGGCGCTGTGGAGGTGTATTCGCTGAATGGCGTGTCGTTGGGCAGTTATGAGAATGTCAGCGCAGCCAAGCAGTCGCTACAACGTGGCATCTATGTGATGAAGGGTGGAAGTGGAACGTTTAAAGTGGCTGTGAAATGAAGAAGGTTGGCATGATGATAACAGCCCTGTTGCTGACCATTGTCGCAGGGGCTCAGACGCTGAATGTGCAGGTGGGTGACGTGACGTACCAGTTCCCGGCTTCACAGACGGGGGATATGACCTACAGCAATGGCACGACGCTGACCATTATGGGCAAGGAGTTCGCCATCAGCGACATTACGGGTATGGTGGTTGACAAGAGCGAGGTGACAGACAATCAAGTGACAGTCAGCTATAACGGCACGACGGCGAAGGTGACTGTTGCAGGCAATGTGGCTCAATACCTGACGCCAGTGGTCAGCGGTGCGCACGTCAGCATTGCTCAGAGCGACGACCTCGCAGAGGAGGTGACCTATACGCTGAGTGGTGAATCGACAGATGGCGAGTTCTACATGTCGGGCAGTTACAAGGCGACGGTGGAGTTGAACGGACTGACGCTGACGAACACGACGCCCGTGAAGAGCGGTGCAGCCGTACATATCCAGAACGGCAAACGCATCAAGGTGAAGGTGTGCAACGGTACTGTCAACACGCTGACGGATGCTGTCGGTGGTTTGCAGAAGGGTTGTCTGTATGTCAAAGGACATGCAGAATTTGCACAGAAAGGAACCCTTAATATAATAGGTAATGTGAAGCACGGCATCAAGACGGGCGAATACATGACCCTGAAGAATGCCACCATCAACATCACCAAGGCCGCAGGTGACGGCATCAACTGTGCACAGTTCTTCCAGATGACGAGTGGTAAGATTGCTATCAGTGGTGTTAGCGACGATGGTATTCAGTGTGACATAGAGGACTCGACAGTGGGTTCTACTGGCGAGACGACAGACCACGAGGACGAAGATACGGGTAACATCTATCTGGAAGGTGGCGACATCACCGCTAGCGTGACGGCTGATGCTGCAAAAGCCATCAAAGCCGAGGGTGACATCCGCGCAACAGGTACTAACGTCACAGCGACAACGAGTGGCGGTGGCGTATGGGATGCCGACAAGGTGAAGACGAAGTCGTCGTCATGCATGAGTGCTGACGGGAATATGCTTATCAGTGGCGGTACGCTGACGTTGACGAGCACAGGTGCTGGTGGCAAGGGTATCAATGTGGATGGCAACTTCACGGCAACAGGCGGAAGCGTAACCATCAATACCTCAGGCAATGCGGTGGTGGCTTCGAGTACAGGCACGCTGTCTGTTGTAACCTCTTCGCAACAGTTGGACAATTACGACAGCGACTACAAGTCATCGCCCAAGGGCATCAAGGTGGATGGAGCCATCGTGATTAGCGACAATGCCGTTATCAGTGTGACGACGACAGGTGCTGGCGGTGAGGGCATTGAGTCGAAGACCAGCATCGATATCACTGGTGGACAGACGACTGTCAATGCTTCTGACGACGGCATCAACGCGTCGAAGAATACCTCGACGGGTGGCTCTGGCGACCTGACCATCAGTGGCGGATATGTCTTCTCTAAGTCGTCTGGCAACGATGGCATCGACGCCAATGGCAACTGCTATATCAAGGGTGGACTGGTCTATGCTATCGGTACTACAGCACCAGAGAAGTCTATCGACGCGAATACGGAGGAAGGCAAGAAACTCTATATCACGGGTGGTACCATCATAGCCGTGGGTGATTTGGAGAATGGTGCCAGCATCAGTGGTGGCACGTGTAAGTCGGCATCGTCGTGGACAGCCAACACTTGGCACGCGTTGTATAATGGCGGCACGCTGGTAGCGGCCTTCAAGACCCCAGCATCGTCTGGCAACAGTGGTGGCGGTCCTGGGGGATGGCCTGGCGGTGGTGGTCCTGGTGGTGGCCCAGGAGGTGGTAGTCAGAAACTCATTGTCTATACCTCGTCAACGCCAACCGTTAAGTCGGGTGTCACAGTGGCTGACGGCACAGAATACTTTGGTGGTATGGCCAACATCGGGGGCACCGTCAGTGGAGGTTCGGACGTAACGCTCAGCAACTACTCGTCAGGAGGCGGTTGGTGGTAACACAAAAAGAAACGGGACTTGCGCTTTGCAGGTCCTGTTTTCATTCTGCCCACAACTCCTGAAGGACACCGAGGCTCTTGAGTTCTGGGAATTGGGGAATGTGCAGGCGATAGTAGTGGAGCAACACCTCTGTGATGCGGTTGCGATCGTGGTGTGACAACTGGAACAAGTGCATCGTGGGGAAATCCATGCGCATCAGCGTGTGAATGAGTTGCGAGTCATGGCTGTCAAGGAAATCGCGATGGGTAGGAACTTGTAGTGAGAAAGTAGCAGTTCGCAAGTCGAACACACAACCATCCACGTAGTCGTCGAGATTGGGATAGAAGCCCAGAAAGCGACTCATGCGCATCAAGAAGGTGAGATGGAAGTTGGCGAAACCAACCTCCACGGTGTCGAGCCACTGCATGGAGTCGCAGACGTAGGCGAAGAGCAGTTTGTCCTGCTGTTCAGAACGTAGGGCGTGGTAGAGGAACTCAGCGATGAAGAGCGACAGCGCCAGTTTCTCAGGCGAGAAAGGTATGGAGGTGTAGGCTGTCAGCAGATGGGCGTCCTTCAGCTTCTGTAGCTGTACGTTCTGGCGCACGTCACACTCCACCTCCAAGAGCGTCATGGGCTGGAAATATTGCTTTTTGATGCGCCCTTTGGAGGTCTTGGGTATGGAGATGATAAAAGACAGTCTACCTGCTTCTTCGGTAAACATATCCACAATCATTCTGGACTCTCCATACTTGAAAGAATGGAGCACTATGGCCTTTGTTTTCACTAACATCGCCCCAAAATTACACAAAAATACGCAATTATTGCATTTTTCTTTAAGAAAATTTGTCTATTAAGGAAAAAAGTAGTACCTTTGCAGCCGCTTTTACGCACTTATGCGAATATTTGCGACTGGCGATGGTCCCTTCGTCTATCGGTTAGGACGAGAGATTTTCATTCTCTAAAGAGGAGTTCGACTCTCCTAGGGACTACTAAATCTGGCATCTGCACAGCCAAGTGCTACCAGCAATGGGGACACGGTGTCAGAGGGCTTCGAAAGGAGTCCGCCCAGGGCAGTCCGTTAGAGACGCAAGACCCACAAGCTTTATTAACACATTAAACAACAAAAAACAAAATGGCAAATCACAAGTCAAGCCTGAAGAGAATTCGTCAGGACAAGAAAAAGGCAGAACACAACCACTATTACGCCAAGACCATGCGCAACGCTGTTCGTAAGCTCCGCGCTATGACCGATAAGGACGAGGCTACAAAGCTGTACCCCACCGTACAGAAGATGCTGGATAAGTTGGCTAAGAACAACATCATCCACAAGAACAAGGCTGCCAACATCAAGTCAAGTCTGTGCAATCACATCAGCCAGCTGTAAGCATCTGACAAGACTGAAAAGCATAAAAAGTCGCAAACTCACGAGTTTGTGGCTTTTTTGTTGCTATGAACTGACGCTTTTTGTAGTTTTTTAGCAGATAAACATTCGTTTATCTCATGAATTTTGTGTATCTTTGCATCCAAATTGCAAAATAGAAACAATGACAGAAGAACAACTGAATCAAGAGCAAAATTATTCCGCAAGTAATATTCAGGTACTTGAGGGACTGGAGGCTGTGCGTAAGCGCCCAGCCATGTATATCGGAGACATCAGTGAGAAGGGTCTCCACCACCTCGTTAACGAAACAGTCGATAACTCTATCGACGAAGCCATGGCAGGCTACTGCACGCACATCGAGGTAACCATCAATGAAGACGGTTCAATTACCGTACAGGACAACGGACGTGGTATTCCTGTCGATGAACACGAGAAGATGCACAAGTCGGCCCTCGAGGTCGTTATGACTGTGCTGCATGCTGGTGGTAAGTTCGACAAGGGTTCCTACAAGGTGTCTGGTGGTTTGCATGGTGTGGGTGTGAGCTGTGTGAACGCACTTTCTACCCACATGATGTCGCAGGTGTTCCGCAATGGCCACATCTACCAGCAGGAGTACGAGAAGGGTAAGCCCCTCTATGACGTGAAGATTGTTGGCGATACCGACCTGACGGGTACGCGCCAGCAGTTCTGGCCTGACGGCAGCATCTTCACTACTACCGA
>Ga0256404_1012898_pt1 | contig 10739 bp, 9 predicted proteins | sample RumenRJG_01DNA_FD_185990 | JGI IMG/M metagenome (GOLD analysis project Ga0256404, IMG submission 185990) | Bovine rumen microbial communities from Lethbridge, Alberta, Canada - RJG_01 | ecosystem: Host-associated > Mammals > Digestive system > Stomach > Rumen | place: Canada: Alberta | collected...
CAAGCACGTCCCCTGCCATCAAATGAAGGCGGAGCTTCTGATACGCTGGCCGCGCAAAATCCTTTCCACTCTGCCGATCGACAAATACATGATCCTCGGCAACGCCATACGCCATCATCGCTTGACGTTGCCGATCCAGACATTGCTCACGCGTCGACACGCGAATATAACCATACATCTGTCCCATCAAACGCACCCTTTCCCGATATTTTCTTCTCTTCATTTTTATACACTTTCACATAGCAAAAACAGCCTCTCTTTCTGTGTTCTATGCACAAAAAGAGAGGCTGTTTCATTGCAACGGCCTCTTGCTGTCAATCTTCCCTTGTTTTTATCTGGCATCCCCTGCTACATTCTCCGTCGCGAAATGTGCGAGGACGAATTGCTGGAACGTCAGCGCGGCGGGCGTGAGCGGCTTCGTGCGGTTCCAGGCGATGCCGACAGCGCGCTTGCAGACGGGGAACGCGATGGGCAGGTAGACGATGCCGAGGTGCTCGATGCCCGGGATGTTCGGGATGATGCTGACGCCGAGCTTCGCGGCGACGAGGCTCGCGAGCGTGTTGACGTCGTCGCCTTCGAAGACGATCTGCGGGTGGCTGCCCGCGAGCTCGAACGACTGGTCGACGAGCGTGCGCAGACTGTAGTTCGGCTTCAGCGTGATAAGCGGCTCCGCCTCGATGTCCTTGAGCGTCACGCTCTCTTGCGCGGCGAGCGGATGATCTTTCGGCACGGCGACGAAGAGCTCCTCGCTCCAGAGATACATCCACGCGATGTTCTCCGCCGTCGTCATCGTCGAGCAGAGGCAGAGGTCGGTCTTGCCCCGTGCGAGCTGCCGCATGAGGTATTTGCTGTTGTGCTGGTTCAGCTGGATGCGGATGTCGGGGTGCTGCGCGTGGAACTCGGCAAGCAGCATCGGCAAGAGATACCCGCCGAACGAATGGAAGAACGAGAGGTTCACGACGCCCGCGTCCTCCGGCTTTCCGTCGGCGAGCTCCCGCTTCGCTGCCGCGAGCTCGCGCAGCACGCGGTCGACGTGATAGAGGAAATGCTCGCCGGCCGTCGTGAGCTCGGCGCTCCGCGCATGGCGCACGAAAAGCGGCGTGCCGAGCTCGGCCTCGAGCTTCGCGATCGAGCGCGACAGCGCGGACTGCGAGACGGCGCATTCCTCGGCCGCCTTCGTGAAATGGCGCACGCGCGCCATGGATTGGAAATATTGCAGTTGTGAAATCTCCATGGGGTTTGCTCCTTGCATCTTGCAAATCATGTATCCAATGTATGCACCGCATTCATAAAACGCCAGCCGGCATTTGATGAACGCGATGCATTTTTCTTTGCAAGACGTGGTGTTTCCGTGCTTGCGTCCCCTATTCTACCACATTTTCCTGCAAGCATTATGCATCCTGCTCATAACGTCTATGGAAATGTTGCATTGGATTCTTTGATAACCCATGGTTATAATCAGAACCACAAGCAAGGTGATTTTATTGAAACCGTCCGATTCCCTGCAACGGGAACTGGGGCTCAGCGATGACGACATGGACGACCTGCTGCTCGAAGCAACGCCGCACATCGCACGCCCCACATCATCCGCAACCTGTTCCGATCATCGAAAGGAGTCTTCCCACATGCCGACCGCATCGACAGGGGCCGCAAGCGCGAACGACGCGCAACCGGGCCTCTGGAACCGCAATTATCTCTTCACGATTGCTGTGAACCTGCTCGTTTACAGCGTCCATTTCCTGCTCATGCTCTGGTCGACGGCGTACGCCATGGAGCACTTCGGCGCGTCGATCAGTCTCGCCGGCCTCGCGTCCGGGCTCTTCATCGTCGGCGCGCTCGTCGCGCGCATCCCGGCCGGCCGCTTCATTGATTTCGTCGGCCGCCGCCACATGTTCCTCGCAGGGTCGAGCCTCTTTTTCCTGCTCATCCTCGCGTACCTCGCCGCGCCGACGCTCGCCATCTTCATGGTCGTGCGCTTCGTGCACGGCGTGTCGTTCGGCATGACGTCGACGGCGGCGAGCACGATCGTCGCTGCGCTCATCCCGCTCGCGCAGATGGGTACGGGCATCGGCTACTTCACGCTCGGCGTCACGATCGCCTCGGCCGTCGGCCCGTTCCTCGCCATGAACCTCACGGCGGCGCACGCGTATGTGCTTGGCATCGAGATCACGGCCGGCGCGGCGTTCGTCATTTTCCTGCTGTCGTTCCTCATCAAAGCGCCGGAGCGCGAGATCCTGCCGCAGGAAAAGGCGGACCTCAAGCGCGTGTCGTTCGACCGCTTCTTCGCCGTGAAGTCGCTCGCGATCTCCTTCATCGCGCTCATGGGCGGCGTCTGCTACTCGACGGTGCTGTCGTTCCTCGGCGCGTACACGACGAGCATCGGCGTCACGGGCATCGGCGCGACGTGCTTCTTCCTCTGCTTCGCGCTGACGTCGTTCATCAGCCGTCCGCTCACGGGCTATCTCCTCGACAACTACGGCGGCAACGTCGTCATCTATCCGTCGCTCCTCTCGATGGCTGTCGCGATGGTCATCATCGCGAATGCCGCGAGCGATGTGCCGATGCTCATCGGTGCGCTGTTCCTCGGCTTTGGCTACGGCACCGTCACGGCATCCTGCCATGCGCTTGCCGTCCACTGCGCTCCGATGCACCAGGTTGGCGTCGCGACAAGCACGTACTTCGTGCTGCTTGACTTCGGCATCGGCGTCGGCCCGTACACGCTCGGCAGCTTCGTGCCAGCATTCGGCTTCTCCATCGTCTATCTCCTCGCAGGCGCGCTCGCCGTCATCGGCATGGGTCTCTACTACGTGCTCATCGGCCGCTACGGCCGCTTCACGCGCCATCAGATGGATCGCACCGCCGAAGCAAAAGAAATCATCGCCCAGCGCCGCCAGCACTTCTACCAAGAAGCCGTTGCCGCCGGACGTTGATGATATAACCCTAATCTCTACTCAAATGACCCGTTCTTTTTGCCGCACGCAATTGCGTGCGGTACTTTTTTGTTTAAGTTTTTCTTTTTCCTTCGATAAAGAGATTAGAAGAAGGAATATCGGACGAGCAAGGAGGCTCGCATCATGTACATCAACAATTTCGTCATGTCGACGCAAATCATCCATACGCTGAACTATCACCAGGCACAGGCGTCGAAGCATCTGCTCAACATCTCGACGGGCCTGCGCATCCGCACGGTTGCGGACGATCCGTCGGGCTGGGCCATCGGGCAGCGCATGGATGTGCGCATCCGCAGCCTCGACGCTGCAAGCAGCAATTCGCAGCAGATGAAGAGCCTGCTCAAAGTCGCGGACGGCGGCATCAGCTCGACGGTCGACATCCTGAAGACGCTCAAGGAAAAAGCGATCGAGGCCGCGAACGACACCGCGACGGACAGCGACCGCCAGACGATCCAGAAGCTCTTCGACCAGTACGCCGACCAGATCGACGACAACGCCTACGTCTCGTACAACGGCAAATACCTGCTCGACGGCTCGCGCCAAGGCGGCGCACAAGCGACGCAGCAAGCATACACAAACCGCGCATTCAGCGAAAGCACGGCGCTCGATACGAAGCTCACCGACCTCGCGCGACGGAACGGCGACAGCCTCGGCATCACAGACACAGACACCGTAAACGTCTCATATGTCAAGCAAGGCAAGACGTACAGCGCCTCGTTCTCCGCGAAAGACGCGACCGTCAAAGACCTGTTCGAGAAGATGAACGCGATCGACGGCGCGGTCTTCGATGTCGACGACATCAGCACGACGGGCACGATCGGCACGAATGCGTATGGCGAGACCGTCACGACCTCCGACGAAGCGAACGCGCTGACGGTCAAGGCGAAGACGGCGGGCACCGATGGCGCGATTGCGGGCTTCACGATTGGCGTCACGAATGCGGCCGGACAGGAAAAGAAAAGCGTCAACAACGTTTTCAACGAATTTTACGAGAGCATCGCGCCGCGGAATGCACAGGGCGACAGCTCGCTGTATTCGCAGACGAGCGCCGACGCGAACCGCGGCATGAAGATCCCGCTCGGCGACCTGCGCGCGGAGTCACTCGGTCTGCGCGGCCGCGACGGCACGGTGCTCGACGTCACGACGCGCGCGGGCGCGAACGCGGCGATGAGCGTGCTCGACAACGCGCTCTCCCGCGCGCTCGACCAGCAGACGACGGTCGGCGCGATGTCTTCGCGCCTCGACTACACGATCAGCAACCTGACCGTCGAGAGCGAAAACCTCACAGACGCGAAGTCGACGCTGCTCGACGCCGACATGGCAAAGGAAATGCTCGCCTACACGAAAGAGAACGTCCTCATGCAGGCCGCGATGGCCATGCTCGCGCACAACAATCAAAACGCGGCGTGGTTCTTGAGCTTGCTCGGATGAAGACACAGAAAAACCACGGAACGACATGTACAAACGCCGTTCCGTGGTTTTTTGTCGTGCCTATTTTATTTTGCCTTGCCGAAATGCTCCAGCGCCTCGGAAAAATCCTGCACAAACTCGACCGCACCGAGATAGGTGCCATCCGCATCGTAGACCGCATGATACCGCACGCCGATGGGTTTGCCTGCAATCTTGCGCCAAACGGTCATGTGGTCGCGGCGCTTCGCTTTGAAATCGTCGAGCAAATGCTTGACGGCCGGGACGATCTGCGTCGGGTGGCAGTCGTAGACAGGACGTCCGAGCGCGAGCTTCGGGCGGGCGAAGACTTTGCCCTCGTTCTCGAAGAAGCGCAGGTGATCTGCTGCGTCGATGAATGTGATGTCGACGCCGAGGAGCGCGAGGATGCCGCGCAGGAAGACGCCGCAGAAGATGCAACGAACGTGGAAGAACTTCCGACGTGGCTGAAGGAACAAACGCTCCTCGACACTTCCAGTGGTCTTACGAACTGCGGTTCTCTGGACGACTACCTCGAAACGATGAAACTCTTCGCTGAGGCGTACACGGAAAACCGCAAGGCCATCGAAAACTTCTACAACGCCGAAGACTGGAAAAACTACACCATCCGCGTCCACGCGCTGAAGAGCTCCGCGCGCATCATCGGCGCGAACGAACTCGGAGAACTCGCCGCTGCCCTCGAAGCTGCCGGCAACGCGGGCGACATCGCGACGATCCAAGCCGGAACGCCGCGCCTCTTCAACCTTTACGCCGCCTGCATCGACGTGCTTCAGCCCGTCGCACCAACGTCGGCCACGGGAGAAACGGCAGACGCAAAAGAACTCCTCACGCCCGAAGAACTCTCCGAGGTCTACGAAGCGCTCAAAGAAGTCGCCGCGACCTTCGACTACGACAGCGCCCAGTTCGTCCTCGAAGACATCGCCGGCAAAGAAGCGCCCGAAAGCGAACGCGACCACTTCCACGCCGTCTGCCAAGCCGCAAAGAAGCCCGACTGGGCGGCTTTGCGGGAGCTGCTGAAAGACGAGGGATGACGGTTGAAACACAAAATTTATTCCTGTTTTGCATTTTATTATGGCATTTCCGCCTCATTTCCACTATAATAAGCTCGACAGCTTGCAAGTCAACGAAGACTGCTGCGCCATGTTTCCGGCGCGGCAGTCTTTTTTCGTGACACGATGGGATTTTCATGAGGTGAAACACGCATGGAACTGACGAAGTACGAGATTTTTGCCGATGCGGCAAAGACGGGGAATTTCACGAAGACGGCAGACCGCATGGGCTACACGCAGCCGGCCGTGAGCCGGACGCTCAGGCTGCTGGAGCAGGAGCTCGGCTTCCCGCTCTTTGTGCGGCAGAAGAACGGCGTCGAGCTCACGTCATCGGGACGGACGATCCTTCCGCACGTGCTCGCGCTCCTCGCGCAGCAGCGGCAGCTCGAGCAGCAGGTCGCGGAGATCCAAGGGCTGCACGTCGGCCGCCTGACGATTGCGTGCTTCGCGAGCGTGTCGCGCGTGCTGCTGCCGCATTTCCTCGCGAGCTTCCAGCGAAATTTTCCCGGCATCACGGTCGAGCTCATGGAGGGCGGCACGGATGACATCGTGCGCTGGGTGTCGGAGAGTGTCGCGGACTTCGGCATCATGAGCCACCGGCAGATTGGCACGCTCTCGTGGCTGTCGCTCTGGCGCGATCCGCTCGTCGCTGTCGTGCCGCGCGAGGAGCCGTTCCTCTCGATGGAGGCGTTTCCCGTCGAAAAGATGACGGCGCAGCCATTCATCCTCTCAGCGGACGGCACGGACTACGACATCCACCACATGCTGAGCACGACGAAGATCCGCCCGACGATCCGCTTCACGTCGAAGGACGATCACGCGATCGTCTCGATGGTCGCGAACCACCTCGGCATGAGCATCCTGCCGCGCCTCGTCGTGCTCGACCTCGCCCACCTCGTCCACATGCTGCCGCTCGCGCCGGAGTTCCACCGCACGCTCGGCATCGCATACAAAGAAAAATCCGCCCTCACGCCGGCCGCGAGGAAATTCATCGACCAGATCGTGAAGACGGATACCGCAAAGATACAAGAATTAGACGGATTGGAAGATTGTGCCGAGCTCGAAGAAACTGAGTGAACGTGCGCGCACCGGCGACAAGATTTTCTTTTTTTACTTTCCTTTGCTGCCAATGCCGATGCCGATGAGGACGAGCGCGATGCCCGCGAACGTCATGGGCTGCATCGTCTCGCCGTAAAGCGCGATGCCGAGGATGGCGGCCGTGACGGGCTCGATGGAGGCGAGGATGGAGGCGCGCGAGCCGGAAAGCGTGCGGAGGCCGAGCGTGTAGAGGAGGAACGGCAGGACGGTCGAGAGCGCGCCGAGGCCGAGCATGTACGGGAGCGCAGGTGACTGCGCGGCAGCGACGATCTGCGCCGTGCCGTTCATCGCGCTCGCGGCGACGGCGGCGACGAGGAACGTGTAGAATGTGATGCCAGGCGCTCCGTAGCCGCGCGCCATCGCGAACTTGCCGAAGATCGTGTAGAGGCCGTAGCCGAGGCCCGAGCCGAGGCCGAAGAGGATGCCGGCGAAAGAGAGCGGCGTCGAGCTGCCGACGACGCCCGTCACGAGCACGCAGCCGAGGAACGTCAAGAGGAGCGACGCGAGCTTCCGGCGCGTGAACGCTTCGCCGAAGAAGATGCGCGTCAGTACCATGACGAACGCGGGCGCGGTATAGAGCAACACGGCGGCGCTCGCGAGCGACATCATCTGCACGACGTTGAAGTAGCAGTAGTTGAAGAAGACGATGCTGCCGATGCCGGTGCCGAGGAAGCACCAGACATCGCGCAAGCGGAGGTGCAGGCTCTTGCGATCAAAGAGCGCGAGGAGCACGAACAGCAGCCCCGCCGCGACGATGGCGCGCGCGGCGACGATGTCCATCGAGGTGAGCTGCGCGTCGCCGAGGGCGCGGACGAAGAGGCCGATGATGCCCCAGAGGATGCCGGCCGTGGCGACGCAAAGAGTGCCGGGGGGACGGAAATGTTTCATATACGTGATGCTCCCTTCGCCGGTACAATCGTGCGATGCGCTACGGCCTGCCTTCGCCACACCCACCACCGCTTCGCGGTCCCCCTCCCTCGGTGAGGGAGGCTGAAGTTTGCGTGCCCTTCTCTATATCTCAGACGTTATGACGGTACTCGTATGGGAGCACTTTGATCTGGTTGTAGCTCGGGCAGTCGCGGACCCATGCGAGGGATTCTTTGACGATGGCCGTCTGCATCGGGATGTTGTTCGGCTCGCCGGCGTTCGAGCCAATGGGGACGTGCGGGGCCGTGATGCGCGGCGCGCCTTGCTGGCGGGCGATGGGCGGGAGCGCGGCGATGACGCAGCAGCTCATGCCCTCGGCCTCGCAGCAGCGCGTGACGATGGTCGCCGAGCGGTGGCACGTGCCGCAGCCGCCCGTGCAGAGCACGATGTCGACGCCCTGCGCCTTGAGCTTCTTCGCGATCTCAGGGCCCGTCTCGTTCCGGAATTTTTCGACGTTGCCGCCGCCGCCCATGAACGTATAGGTTTCTTTCGGCAAAGATCCGATAAATCCTTCTTTTACGAGCTCGTGCAGGCGGTCGATCGGGAACATGGCGTTGACATCCTTGTTGATGTCGGAGTTGTCAAAGCCGCCGTGCGTGACCATGAGCTCCGAGGATGGCGTGTCGAACTCGATCGTGCGGTACGAGAAATCGCCGGACGTGTTGAACGGCACCTGGCTCTTCTTGTGGATGCCGCCGGCCGTGATGAACGCGACCTTGCATTCGGAGAGCGGCTTCTTGAGCTCGGTGAAGACGGGGGGCGGCGTGAGCGGGACGAAGATTTCGGATTGGAGTCCTTCGACGGTCGTGAGCATATATAGTTCCTCCTTTGAGGTGTTTCATGCAACAAGATGCATGCAGCTGAAATAAAATTCCGCCGTCTCGCCGACGGCGAGTGCGACGTCGGTGAACACCCAGCGACGCGGGACAGCGATCGTGCCGTAGCCGCCCGCGATCTCGACTTTGACGGCCGTGTCGTTGACCTCCGTCAGCGTGCCGTGCAAGAGCGCGGGAAAAATCTCCTGCGCCGGGTCCATGGCGGCCGCGTCGTCGTCAAAGCCGGGCGCGACGATGCGCAGATAGCTGAAGAAAAATTTTGTTTCCTGACCGGCGGCGATGTCGCCCGCCTCGATGACGAGGCGGCGCGGGACGGAGAGCACGCCGAGACGGCCATGAAGATGGATTTTGAGGACGTCGCCCATGACTTCTTTGACCGTGCCGCCCATGAGGACGGGATTGATGAGGAAATCCATGGAATCGCCTCCCGAATGATCAGTGCAGCGTGCCGCTTTCGACGAGCTTCGTCTCTGGCAGGCCGAGCAGGCGGTTGTTCGCGTTGATGACGTCGTTGTTCCATTTTTTCGGTGCGGGCTTGATGGCGACGCCTGCCATCTTGTTCTTCAGCATGGCGATGGCGCGCGCCGCGACTTCTTTCGTGACGCAGGAGCAGCCGCAGACGTTGTTCTCGAAGCCGCCCGCGTCCATGTTTTCCTCGACCATCGCGTCCGCGTATTTGTTGCCGACGACGAGCTGGCCCTGGTACGCGCAGAACGAGACGCCGACGACGGGGATGCCGCGCTTGCCGGCCTGGCCGATGTGCTGGATGAAATCGATGTGGTTGTTGCCGAAGCCTTCGGTCGTGATGATGCAGCCGTCGATGTCGAGCGATTCGAGGAGCGAGCCGAGGCGCTCGCTGACCCACATTTTTTCGTCGTTGACTTGCGGCGATCCGACGAAGATGACGCCGATGAGGTCGAGCTCCGTGTCCGCGGCGAGGCCCTCGACGAGCGGCTCACGGATGTAGTGGCGTGTCATTTCCTTCGTTGCGGGGCCGATGCACGTCAGCGCGTGGATCGAGCCGTCGCGCACCTGGTTCGGCGTCAGCATGATCGGCACGTTGCCGCAGTCGACATTTTTCTGGCCGCCCTTGACGCCGCAAGGCTCGACCGGACAGATGACGTTGTCGTGCATCGCGCCCTGCCCCATGATTTCTTTCACGAGCACGACGCGCGGATTGCCTTCGCGGCGCAGGTCTTCGCAATGCTCTTCGCGCACGACCTCGCCGTCATATTTCTTGAGCTCGTCGCGCACAGCCTGGATGATGTAGTCTTCGCATTTGTGCGCGGCAAACGGGCCGGGGCGCGTCATGCCGGTGTTCTTCGCGATGACGGCGTGGCAGCGGATGATGATGTCACCGGGGTCAGCGCAGCCGGGATGGCCGAAATACATCTTCTCGTCGAGGTAGCCCTCGGACGAGCCGAACTCGTGCACCTGCACGCCATCCTCGTCGACGCCCGTCAGGAGGAACACGATTCCGTCCGCGACTTTCGTGATGCCTTCGCCGAGCGTGCCCTCCACTTTCGTCGCGATCGGACAGACGTCCATGATCGTGTCGGTGTAAATGTGGCGCTCGTCCGGATGGATGACGTCGAGCTTCAGGCTCTTGCAGAGCGGGTCTTCCTTCACGGCCTTGTCCACAATGTTGCCGTCTATGGTGATGACGCCGTTCTCGATCTTCGTCTCCGTGCCGATGACGGCGTCCGTGATCTTGATGTGCTTCTTTAAAAGCGTGCGAATGACCTTTTTCGTGCCTGCGGGTTTTGCGGCGGGTGCGGCAGCATCTGCAGCCGGCGCGGCGCTCGGGGCGGCGCAGCCGCCGAGCGGGATGTCAATGGAAAGGCCGGCGAGCTTCTCGGCCGCGCCGATCTGGATGTGCATCGTGCCGCCTGCGAGCGTCGTGGCGACGGACGCGGGCGCGGCGGGTGCAGCGGGGGCAGCCGCTGGTGCTGGTGCGGCGGGCGCGGGTGCGGGCGCAGCTGGCGCGCCGGCTTTCGCGTTCACATGGTCGAGCACGCCGGCCGTGATCGGCGTCAGCGCCTCGACGTCCTGCGTCAGCGTCGCGCCGAGGACTTCGGCGACGGTCAGGCCGTCGGCGCTGAGCTTCAAGAGGCCGGCCTCCTCCATGTCGTCGAAGATGCCCGGGTCCTCGAGGTCGGCAGCGCTGATGGTCAGGCCTTTTTGCCGGCGGCAGCAGAAAACGGCAGGATCGGCGAGATGGGCTTCCGCCTGTTCTTTTGTCATGGACATGGGGGATTCCTCCTTGCGTGGTTTCTCTTTCTCAATGAATCTTGCGGATGAGCTTCTGGTTGACCGAGCGCAGCGCTTGGTCGGTCACATGGTACACGGGCAGCCCGAGCGCGGGGGCGCAGGTCATGACGGTGTTCGTGCAGTCCGTGCAGTTGCCGATGAGGACGGCCTGCGCGCCGGCT
>Ga0256404_1012900_pt1 | contig 10736 bp, 8 predicted proteins | sample RumenRJG_01DNA_FD_185990 | JGI IMG/M metagenome (GOLD analysis project Ga0256404, IMG submission 185990) | Bovine rumen microbial communities from Lethbridge, Alberta, Canada - RJG_01 | ecosystem: Host-associated > Mammals > Digestive system > Stomach > Rumen | place: Canada: Alberta | collected...
CTGCCAAGGCTGCTTGATATATCAACGGAGATGAGGGGGCTCCTTCTTCTCCCCGCCACTTATCAACAAGCAAGGGATTCATTAAAAAAGCCAAGTGTTTTTGTCTTGACAACTGAACCACTATAGTCGGCCTTTTCGGCCTCGTAGATTCTTTTTCTTTATCATAAGTTTTTAATACCAGAAGCTTAAAGCTGTCTGCAATATTTCTCCTGTTATAGCTGCTCAATCAGCTGTGAAATCTTTTCCTCAGTGGTGGCCCAGCTGGTCGCGAAGCGAATGATCGTGTGGTCTTCGTCCGGTTTTTCCCAGAAACTGGAGACAGCGAAGGAGTCGAGATGATCCTGCTGTTCCTTTGTCACGGTCAGGAAAATCTGGTTGGTCGGGGAGTCAAAGGCCAGAGGATAGCCGTGTTCAGTGAAGGCTTCCCGCAGTTTGTCAGCTGCCCGGATGGCGGAATCTCCGATGTGGAAGTAGAGATCATCCGTGAAGAGGGTATCGAACTGGAGCCCGGCTACAAAGCCCTTGGCCAGGAGGGCACCGTGTTGTTTGATGATGGTGAAGAAATGGGGAATCAGGCCCGGATCCGGAAGGACGACCGCCTCGCCGAACAGGGCTCCGCATTTCGTCCCGCCGATGTAGAAGGCACTACAGAGACGTGCCAAATCGGGCAGGGTGACGTCGTTTGCCGGGCAGGAGAGGGCATAGGCCAGACGGGCTCCGTCCACATAGAGTTTCAAGTTAAATTTGCGACAGATTTCGCTGATTGCGGTGAGTTCAGCCCGGGAGTAGAGAGTCCCGTACTCCGTCGGCTGGGAGATATAGACCATGCCCGGCATGACCATATGGTCCCGGTTCCCGTCGGAGAGCCAGTTTTCGCAGGCCTCTTCAAGCTGTCGGGCTGAGATTTTTCCATAGTGGTGGGGCAAGGCCAGAACCTTGTGACCGCCGAACTCGATGGCCCCGGCTTCATGGACGCTGATATGGCCGCTCTCTGCGGCGAGAATCCCCTGATAGGGGGCAAGCAGGGCGTCGATGACCGTGGCATTGGTCTGGGTTCCGCCGACCAAAAAATAGACGGAAGCATTCGGACAGGCGCAGGCTGTGCGGATTCTGTTCCGGGCGCTCTCCGAAAATTCATCCGTCCCGTAGCCGGCGTTTGACAGAAGATTGGTCTCGACCAGCCGTTTCATAATGGCTGGATGGGCCCCCTCTTGATAGTCGCTTGCCAGCATGATCTTTTCCATTTTCGCATACTCCTCTCCCCGAATCTGCTCTATCTCTATCAGAGAAAAGAATAATATTCTTCTGCCGGGAAAACAAGTGGCTTCGCTTTTGACACGACAGTCCGTTCGGTATAATATATGAAAGATTCAGTATATAAATTTCTTTCAGAAAGCAGGAAACATCATGATAATTGCAGTGACCTATGACAACGGAGAGGTCTGGCAGCATTTCGGCCGGACGGAGAACTTCAAGTTCTACGATGTGGAGGACGGAAAGGTCGTCTCTTCTGAGGTCGTGAATACGGAAGGGGCAGGACATGGGGCTCTGGTGGATTTCCTCGCGGACCACGGGACGGAAGCCTTGATCTGCGGAGGCGCAGGTGCCCCTATTATTATGCGGCTCAATGCGCTGGGCATTCAGACCTATCCCGGTGTCACCGGAGATGCGGATGCCGCAGTGGACGCCCTTCTTGCCGGAACGTTGGAAACCAATGCGGATGCGGTTCATGAGGGCTGCCACCATCATGCGGAGTAAAATCAGGCAGTCATGTATAATTCAGGAATAATTATGAATTATGCATTATTCATTGTGCATTGATTCGGAGGTACGGCATGGGAAAGACACTGGTAGCGTATTTTTCCGCAACGGGAAACATGAAGAAGATGGCGAAAAAACTGGCCCACGGAATCGGGGCGGACCTCTTTGAAATCAAGCCCGCCGTTCCTTATACGGAGGCTGATTTGAACTGGCAGGACAAGCAGAGCCGGACCAGCATTGAGACGGATGATGCCTCATCCCGGCCGGAGATTGCGGAAAAACTTGCCGATATGGACCAGTATGACCGGATATTTCTCGGCTTCCCCATCTGGTGGTACCTGGCGCCCCATATCATCAATACCTTTCTCGAGCAGTACGATATGAGCGGAAAGACCATCATTCCCTTTGCCACTTCCGGCAGCAGCCAGATGGGGGATACGAATGCCCACCTGGCCCCTTCGGCGCCCGGCGCGACATTGGTTGAAGGGAAACGCTTTGACCATGGTGTCAGCGAGCACGAGCTGAAAGCCTGGGCGAAGTCGGTCTGACATGGGAACGGTGAAAAACACTCTGCCGGTTTCCCCGGAAATCATCCCCCGCCTTACGGAGTGGTATGAGAATAATCAAAGACCCCTGCCATGGCGGACCGATACGAACCCTTATCACATCTGGGTTTCCGAAATCATGCTGCAGCAGACCCGGGTGGAGACGGTCATCCCGTATTATGAACGGTTTTTGAAGAGCCTGCCGGATGTGCAGGCTCTTTCTCTGTGCCCGGAGGAAGAACTCTTAAAGCTCTGGGAGGGCCTCGGCTACTACAGCCGGGTCCGCAATATGCAGAAGGCCGCTCAGGCAATCTGCAGCCCGGAGGGCTTCGGCGGAGCCTTTCCTTCCGCCTTTCAGGACCTTCTGTCCCTGCCCGGCTTCGGGACCTATACGGCCGGGGCTGTGGCCTCTATTGCTTTCGGGCAGAAGGTCCCTGCCGTGGATGGAAACGCCCTTCGGGTGCTTTCCCGTCTGCGCTCCGACGGGCGGCCGGTGGATGAAGACAAGACGAAGAAGGCGGTCTCCGCGGAACTTCTTGCCGTCATGGAGGCGGAGAAGGAACCTTATTCTCCGGGAGAATTTAATCAGGCCTTCATGGATCTCTCCGCCCTGATCTGTCATCAGAACTCTGCCCCGGAATGCGAGAAATGTCCGCTTAAGGACCTCTGTCGGGCTCATGCGGTCGGTACGGAAAGCTCTTTTCCGGTGAAGAATCCGAAGAAGGCCCGGCGGGTCACGGACCTCACGATTCTCCGTATCCGGGACGGGGAGAGGTACCTCATTGATAAACGCCCTGCGAAAGGCCTTCTGGCTGGCCTCTGGGAATTTCCGAATGCAGCAGGGCGCCTTTCGGAGAAGGAAGCCCTGGAACGGGTGGAGGCTCTGGGCCTCATGCCCCTTCATATAGAAAGACTGCCTAAAGCGAAGCACCTTTTTTCCCATGTGGAGTGGCGTATGACCGGTTATGAAATCCGGGTGGCAGCTTTTGAAGGAAAGCTGCAGGGACGGGAAGTCCTGGTGACCCCGGAAGAACTGGACCGGGAATATTCCATGCCTTCAGCATTTCAGGCCTACCGGCCGGAGTAATTCGTTATATGAAAATGCCGCATTGCGTGCTATAATAGAATTGCTGTGGGCACGGAGGCCCGCAAGGCAAGGCCCGGGACCTTTTTTCCCGGAAGAGTGTGTGTATTGACAGGTGAATATATGGCAGAAGAGACAAAAACCAAGGCAAAGACAAAAGCAAAAACGAAGCAGGCGCAGGCAGAGAACAGGAAGCAGGTCAAGGCAATCAGCGGTAAGCTGGCCCGGGTGCTCGTTTCCCTGACGGCAGCCCTTCTTGTAGTGATTCTGGCGGTCGTTTATTTTTCGACGACCCGTCTCATCAACAATATGATGAACAGCCTCATGTCCCAGCAGGTCAACGCCGATTCCGGCAAGGTGAACCGGGAGTTGAATGCGACTTTCTACTACCTGAACGGAATTGCGGATTCTGTTGAAATCATTGATTTCCAGAGTGATACGGAAATTCAGCAGTATCTTTCAAAGACCATGGGCCGCTATGACATGATTCCTACCGGCGCCTATATGGCCCTCGAGGACAAGTCTTATATCGATCCCTCGGGCTGGCAGGCCGGCAGTGATTACGACCCGACGGCGTCGAAGTGGTACCAGCAGGGTATCGCCTATTCGGACAGTTATTTCTATTATTATGACCAGCCCTATTTCGATGAGGACACCAAGCAGCTCTGTGCCACAGTTATCCGTCATGTGACCTTGAAGGACGGCCGTCAGGGAGTTTTTGCGGCGGACCTCATGATGCAGACAGCCCAGGATTATCTGAACAGTGTGCAGATTTATAATTCCGGTCACGCAGTCATGGCTACGGCAGCCGGACAGGTTCTGAGCAGCCCGAACGCCGATGAGTGCGGACAGAATCTGGCCGACCTCAAGGACGACAAACTGATGAAGAATCTGGCCGTACTCCTTACGAAGGACGATCAGAAACTGACAGAGGTCAGCGGCAAGGACGGCAAGTACCTGGCCATTGCCCAGACTGTGAACGGAACGGACTGGAAGGTCATTGACTACGCGAAGGAAAGCGAAGTCATGAGCGGCATGTACCAGATGCTGGTCCTCATTGTCCTCATTTCCGCTGTGGCAGTTGTTATCATTCTTGTCGTCATCATCAATGTCCTGAGCCGGATGATCCGCAAGCCAGTCAGTGTGCTGACCGACAATATCGAGAAGATTACGAAGGGCGACTTCACAGTCCATATCGAGGAAAGCGGCAATGACGAGATTTCCTACATGAACTCCACGATGAAGACCTTCATCAAGGATATGCGGGGAACCCTCCGGAATATCCAGAACATTGCTTCCCAGCTGTCCACGGACGCTGAGAACTCCAAGACTTCCGCGGCGACCATGAAGACGGAAGCCGACGAGCAGTCCATGTCCATGGAACAGATCAAGGACAATATGAACAATATGGCTCTCTCGGTTACCGAGGTGGCCAACAATGCCACGACCCTGGCCCAGACTGTTTCCGACCTGAACCAGGCCGAGCAGGAGATTGAGACGACCATGACGGCCCTCGTTGAGAAGGCCGATGCCGGTCAGAAGGACATGACCCAGGTTTCCAATGGCATGACGAATGTCGTCTCCTCCATGCAGGATATGAATGAGGCCGTCAGCGCCGTAAACGAGGCAGCGGGCCAGATCAATGAAATCGTAGACATGATTTCAAGCATCGCCTCCCAGACCAACCTCCTGTCCCTGAACGCTTCCATCGAGGCTGCCCGGGCAGGTGAGGCCGGCAAGGGCTTTGCCGTAGTCGCTACGGAAATCGGGAAGCTGGCAAACGACTCCGACGAGGCGACGAAGCAGATTTCCGAAATTATCGACAAGATGTCAAAGCGGGTGGAGGACCTGGCCGAGAAGTCCGGTTCCAATACGGAGCTCATCAATGGCAGCGTGGAAGCAGTTTCCAGCGCCGCAGAGACCTTCTCCCGGATTACGGAAGAGCTGGGGGAGGCGAACAAGACCTTGCAGCGTATGTCCGAGCGGATGAACAGCGTAAACGACGTCGCCAGCAATGTGGCAAGCGTTTCCGAAGAGCAGTCGGCTTCGACCCAGGAAATTACGGCTACGGTCGAGAACCTGGCCGAGAGTTCGAAGAAGGTGGCCGAGTCCAGCGGTACCGTTGCCGATGCGGCGGCTTCCGTTGCCGATGCTGTTGAATCCATCAATGATTCCGTGAAGAAGTTTACGATTCGGGAAGACCGGAAGGACTGATGAAAAGAAAAATCAGATATGGAATTTCAATAGGGCTGACCGCTGCTGCGGCAGCCCTTATCTTTTTTTCCTTTGGGTTTGGCGTCTTCGGAGATGGATTCCTGCCCGGGGCGGATGAAGTGCGGGCTTTTCTGACGGACAGGCAGGACAGGACTGACCGGGGCTCAGATGCGGCAGGAGACGGGGCCATAGCAGAGAATCAGACAGGAGCAGGGATTCCTGCCGGCAGCAGGAACCGGGTGGTCACACCGGGAGTGGTTTCCGGGCAGGCAGCTGCGGTTTCCGGCCCGGCAGTGGAAGAAGTTCCCGAGGAGCCGGTCCCTGAGACAAAGTCCATCACGATCTCCGCGGTTGGCGACTGTTCCCTGGGGAAGCTGCAGATTCACGGCTACAGTGGTTCCTTCCTTTCCTATTATGACAAGTACGGGCCGGACTACTTCTTTAAAAATGTGAAACAATATTTCTCTTCCGATGATCTGACCCTGGCCAATCTGGAGGGGGTTCTTTCCACATCCGACCAGAAGGTGGAGAAGAAGTACAATATCGAAGGCCCGCCCGAATATACGTCTATTCTCACGGCCGCAGGCATAGACCTGGTGGGAACCGGAAACAATCACATCATGGACTATGGAAAACAGGGGGCTGAGGACACCTGGGCAGCCCTGGACGCGGCCGGGATTCCCTATGCCTATGAGAGCAAGACGGCCTTGTTCACGGCTGAAAACGGCCTGAAGGTGGGCGTTGTGGCTGCAATGTGCTTTAATATGGGCTCCGACAAGGAGGCAGCCGTGAAAAAGAGCATGGATGCCCTCCGGAGCCAGGGGGCGGACCTCATTGTCTTCATGTGCCACTGGGGAATCGAGGGAAACTATACGCCCGAAGCCGGGCAGGTGGATTTCGCCCACCGGATCATCGACGACGGGGCGGACCTCTTTGTCGGAGCCCATCCCCACGTCCTGCAGGGGTTGGAAGAATATCACGGGAAGATGATCCTCTACAGCGAGGGCAACTTCTGCTTCGGGGGCAACCGGAATCCGGACGACAAGGATACGATGATCTATCAGCAGACCTTTACCTTTACGGACGGGGTCCTGCAGGACGGTATAGATGCGAAAGTGATTCCCTGCCGCCTGAGTTCCCGGAAGGATACGAATGACTTCTGCCCGACGCCCCTGACCGGTTCCGAAGGTCAGGCGGTTCTCGACAAGCTGAACCAAATCAGCTCCGGGCTGGGAGAGGAAGCAGTTTCCCTGCAGGCGGATGGCCGAGTCCAGGCCGGAAGCGGGCAGGCGGCAGATCAAAGAAATGTTCAACAATAATACTTTTTGTGGTGCAGTCGGCGCAAATAGGCTATAATACATTGTAATTTTTGCGTAAAGAGGTATTATTCGATGGCTGCATCTTCCAATATTCCGATTCTTCTATCCACGAATCTGGTGGCCCTGCTGCTCTGTGCCACGATGGGCGTGAACGGAGTCTGGAGGTGGCGGAGCGTCGACATAGAGCAGAAGCTTCTGGCCTTCATGTTTCTGGTTTCCGGGGCCTGCTGTATTTTTGACCCGGTGACCATTCTGGCAAACGGACATGTGACCCGGGCTGCCTTCTGTGCCAATCTCATCGGCAACAGCCTCCTTTATATCGGCGGGGTGTCCGGTATCTGGGCCTGGACGCTTCTTTTGCAGCACCACCTGTTTGGTGAAATCAGCCGGAGGTTTGCCCTGGTAGCCGGACTGCCTTTCGTGGTCTGCCTGGCGCTCATCTTCATCAACTTCTTCTATCCCCTGGTCTTTTCCATTGATGAGAATAATGTATACCACCGGGAAGGGGGACTTGTGTTCATCACAGTCCTGGAGACCATGTATTTCTTCCACTCCCTGGCCCGTTATTATCTGGCAAAAAAGCGAGGGGGCCTGCTCAAGTTCTTTCCCGTGTGGAACTTCGTGATTCCGATATTTTTCGGTATTACCATGCAGATGATCTTTTTCGGCACATCCTATCTGCCGGCCTGCTGCGTCGTAGGAACTACCGGCATCGCCGTCAGCTTTCAGAATGAGCAGATTTACCGGGACAAGCTCACCGGTCTTTATAACAGGGCTTATCTCGACTACATCACAGCCCGGCTGAACCGGCAGGGCTCGGCCCCTCTGACCGGCGTCATGCTGGACGTCAACGGCTTCAAAAGCATCAACGATACCTACGGGCATCTGACCGGAGATGAAGCCCTGGTCACAATCAGCCGGATTCTGGAGCTGGCAGTCAAGGAATACGGGACAGCCATCCGCTATGCCGGTGACGAGTTCATTCTCCTCATCAATTCCACGGACAATACCATCGCAAATGTCTGCTTCGACCGCATGAAGGAGGGCTGCGAGTCTTTCAACGCGGCGTCGGACACCTATCGGCTCTCGATTTCCTATGGATATGAAATTTTCCGCCCGGAGGACGAGACCCTCGACGATTTCATGAACCGGATTGACAAGAAAATGTATGAGGACAAGGAACGCTACTACAGACAGTCCGGTAAGGACCGGCGCACGAAATAAGGAAGAAGGAAAATATGGCAATCGAACGGAAGAAAGTAGGCATCATCGGAACAGGCAATGTCGGCGCGACGCTGGCCTTCTATCTCGTCACGGAGCACCTCTGCGACGACCTCGTTCTCATTGACCGGAATGAAAAGAAGGCCGTGGCCGAAATGCTGGACCTGCAACACTCCATGGGCTATTCCGGGAACAATATCGGGGTGACCACCGGGACTTATGCCGACTGCGGAGACCTGGACCTGATTGTCCTTGCCATTTCCGCCCCTTATACGCCCGGTATGGTCCGCATGGACATGGCCGGAAGCGCTGTGAAAATTGTGAAGGAAATGGTTCCGGAAATCATGAAGACGGGCTTTGATGGCATCTTTGTCGTCATTACAAATCCTGTGGATGTCGTTTCCTATTGGGTACAGAAGCTCTCCGGCCTGCCGGATTCCAGGGTTATCGGAACCGGAACCAGCCTCGATTCCGCCCGCCTGCGCCTCTATCTGGCTACGGTCATGGGGGTCGACCCCCGAAGCGTGGAAGGCTTCTGCATGGGAGAGCATGGGGACAGTCAGTTCATCCCCTGGAGCCAGGTCTCCGTCGGCTCGAAGAAGTTTACGGATATCCTGAAGGACAATCCCGAGCGGCTCAAAGGCATCAATCTTGAGGAGGCGAACCGTTATACCTCCCAGATCGCTTATCAGATCATGGAAGTGAAGGGGGCTACCACTTACGGAATCGCTGCCGTCACGGGCCAGATTGTCCGGGCTATCATGGAGGACGAGAACAAGGTCTTTCCGGTTTCCACCATTTTTCACGGGGAGTACGGCATGGAGGATGTCTACATGGGCTGCCCGGCCGTTCTCACATCCCGGGGCGTGAAGGAACTGGTCGAGTACCACCTGACGGCGGAGGAGCAGGAGAGTCTCGAAAAGTCCGGGGACTTCATCCGATCCATGAATGAGTCCGTTAAAGAAGCTTTGAAGCTCTGAAATGAAAGATACTGTAAACCATTGGAAGGGGGAACAGGCCTGCCTCCAAACAGCCTGCTTCTCATCAGCCATGAGACAAAATAAGACCCTGCACCACACCCGGTGCAGGGCCTTTTCATGCTTGGAGTTAACTTTTTGCTGCAGTCAGGACTGATGCCTATTTCATCAGTTTCTTCAGTTCATCGTAGACGAACTGGACCTGGGTGCCGATGACGACCTGAACGGACGTCTTGCCGGGCCGGATGACGCCGGGAACGCCGGCTGCCTTGATGGCCTTTTCATTGACCTGGGTATTGTCCTTGACCTCAAAACGGAGGCGGGTCGTGCAGTAGTCAGCGGATGTGATGTTTCCTGCACCGCCCAGACCTTCGAGGACCTTTGCGGCAATGGCCGTGTAGTCATTGTTGGCAAGAGTGGCGCCCTTATCTGCTTCTTCGTAGTCATCGTCTTCACGGCCGGGAGTCTTGAAGTCGAACTTGCCGATCATGAAGTAGAAGACGAGGTAGAATACGACGAAGGCCGCAGCGCCGAGAGGGATGATCATCCAGGTGTTCTTCGCCGCGGGCAGGGATGCCGAGAAGAAGAGGTCCGTGGCGCCTGCGGAGAAGGAGAAGCCTGCCCGGAAGCCTACGGCTACGGTGATCATCGTGAAGATTCCGTAGAGGGCGGCATATACGACGTAGAGGGCCGGAGCCAGGAACATGAAGGCGAATTCGAAGGGCTCGGTAACGCCGCAGATGAAGGCGCAGAGGGCAGCGGAACCGAGGATGCCGATGGCTGCCTTTCTCTTCGCGGTCTTTGCTCTCCGGATCATGGCCAGAGCTGCTCCGGGGATACCGAACATCATGCAGGGGAAGAAGCCGGACATGTACATACCCAGATCCCAGCTGACGTCGGCAGAGGTCTTGCCGGCCCAGAAGTTTGTCAGGTCGCCGAGACCGATGGTGTCAAACCAGAACACATTGTTCAGGGCGTGATGGAGACCCGTGGGAATCAGCAGCCGGTTCAGGAAAGCGTAGAGACCGGCTCCGAAGATGCCCATCTTCGCAATGCCCTTGCCGAGGGCGACAAGGCCGGTGAAGAGCAGGGGCCACAGGAAGAGAAGCACTACGGCGACAAGGATGGAGATGAGGCCTGAAATAATGGCGACAGACCGCTTGCCGCTGAAGAAAGCCAGCCAGTCGGGAAGCCTTGTCCCCTTGAAGCGGTTGTAGCAGAGGGCACCGATGATGCCGGCCAGAATTCCGATGAAGGGGTTCGCAATCTTGTCGAAGGCCAGGGTCCGGGTTGCGGAATCCGCAACGGAGGGGATGATGGTCGTGACGAAGGATGTGGACAGCAGGGTCGTGATGATGAACCAGGAAACGAGGGCCGCGAGGCCGCCGGTTCCGTCGTTGTCATCGGACATGCCGACGCCGACACCGATGACGAAGAGCAGGGCCATATTGTCGATCAAAGCTCCTCCGGCCTTCACGAGGAAGAGACCTACGAGCTGGACACCGCCTGTGATGTCGCCGCCCTGCATGGTTGCGGGGCAGAGAAGATATCCTATGCCCATGAGCAGCCCGCACAGGGGCAGGACTGCAACGGGAAGCATCAGGGCCTTCCCGAG